>MDSZ01065962.1_pt1 | contig 16362 bp, 16 predicted proteins | sample 811201 | NCBI WGS metagenome assembly MDSZ01 (sample SAMN05326647, study PRJNA326480) | marine metagenome | isolation source: seawater | place: Indian Ocean: North | collected 2010
ATTCTGGAGGAGATGGTATGCAACCACCAGCACCGACACCTGCACCTCCCCCAGCACCGACACCTGCTCCAACACCTGCACCGACGCCTGCACCGACGCCTGCACCTACTCCTGCACCGACACCTGGTACAAGCACAAGTACAAGTACAAGTACAAGCACAAGCACAAGTACAAGTACGGGTACAAGTACAGGAAACTAATTAAATAAAAACTTAGAAATAGCGGATTTAATCCGCTATTTTTTTATAGGGCTAATTTAAAAAACCATTCCACTGATTCATTAAATCAGAATAGGTAGAGTTATATATTAGGCCTTTTAAATCTTTATCATAAATAAGTTTGGCACCGCCGTCTCTAGTTAGGGGAGATACTTTTATTGATGAATAATTTCCTCTATATTCTTTGGAAAATATATCCAAAGGAATTTGGAAATAAAAACCTTTATCAAAACTTCCCTCTCCAAATACTTCAGCAGAAACATTTGTTCTCGTGAAATAAATGCCAGCTTTAAACCCTGAATTTGTAGTTCTAGATAAATCAAAAGTAAAACCATCATCTTTAGCAAGATATCTTCCAAAACTTAAATTAGATTCAATTCCAGAAGCAAACTTATACCCAAGATTAATATGCCCAGTAGTTGTGCTGTAATCTTGAAAATCAAATTTTTGATCGAATGTTCTTTGTTTAACATAAAATAGTTCTGCTCCAAGACTGAAATTTGAATTGAAAGGTTTATATAGCAATTGCCCCCCTAAACCTCCATACATTTGCTCAAATATACCTCCACTAAATTTTGCATAAATATTATTATGTGGTGACCAAATATAATCTAACTGCATTCTTGTTATAAAAAAGTCATCCTCTTTAAGGTATTGAACTACATCAGTTCTTACGTGCTCCATCTCAGATGCAGGACCAGCAATTGTATCTCTGAAGTTCTGATAGAGTGAATAGTTTAATTCTGATGACAATATTAAATTCCGTGAAAACTGAATTTCAGAGATATTTTGAAGATTAAGTCCGCCAAAATAAAATTTTTCAGGATTTCCTATATGAGATGCAATTGCAGGAGCTGTTGATTGAAAAATTACTGGAAAATCTACGTATGGCTGAAATTCATCTTTTTTGTAACCATTGGCCTTACCTTGTTCAAGGTCTGTATAATTTATTTTTACTTCAAGAGGTGACACATCTTCATCATTAAGATGGTTAGCAATATAGGTGATATTATTTAATTCTATACCTAAATTAAGATGGCTAATATTTATTGAGGTCAAATCAATATTATTAGAATCTGCAACTTTCTTTGAAATATAAGCGGCATACGAGGATGATCTTATTGCATTTCGATGATCTGAAGTAGATATGGATACACTCAGTTTTTTGCCATCTAAGTCTGCTGTCTGTAACAATAGCTTATTGTTATTTAAATTTTTTAGAAGATCATCATAAAATGATATTTTTGAGTCATCATTAGCTTCTATTTTAGGTTGGAATTTTGGTTTCTTGTAAAAATTATCATTTAATGGAAGTGCATATGAAATTGTGAAATTAAATGTATTTCCCTTCATATAACTTGTATCAATAGTTAAAAACTTATTAACTTGATAACTTAAACCATAATTAATATTAGAATCTTTTCTTCTTAAATCTAAGTTTGCGTCCTTCCTATTTAATGCAGATAGATCCATGTAATCAAATGGGTCATACTCTAATTTAAGCTTTAGGCCGTGAAACTTTGTAATATTATATTCAAAACCACCAAATAAGGCTGCATCTCCTCTAAACCATGATGATGATTGTGGTGTTCCGCCAAGATCAGAACTATCTCGCAGAGGTCTTGATTCAAATCCATCATTTAAATATGAAATTGGATTTTTAAAACCCGATATCCCATTAAACTTACCCCAACCTATGCCAGTTGTTAAAGATAGGTTGCTGAAAGATTTTTTAGCAACAAAATACTCTTTACTAAAATAGCCTGTGCCGGCGAAATCATCTAATCCTACTGCAAATGAAGTTGAATTATTAACTCTGTGAGTGAGTTTTATGTTAAATCCTTTATCAAGCTCATGTCCCTTAATTCCATCAATCCAGGTTAAATCAGATGGCCTATAATAAAAATAACTTGCCTCCATCCAATTAAAAGGAGAAATAGTTAAAGAGCCATATTTCCATAATGAATTTTTGTTAAAAGTAAATGCAAGAGTGCCCTCTTCTCTTGAGTCAGCTGTTGGAATTTGTATTAGGCCGATTTGGCCAAATGAATTATAGGATGATTTATATATGGGATCTTCATTTGCTTTTACATACTCTAAAATACTACTCTGAGCAAATGAAGCAAATAAAATTAAAAAAAAAACCTCATCTTAATATTTAATTATTATTATTCAAAACAGATAAAGAAGTTAAGCTTAATGCAATGCTACTGATAATTGGAGCCCAGATGGATGCAGCTTGTGCTGGATTCATTAATTTTGCTGACTGAGGTATATAAATTATTGAGCCAGGATAAATTAATTGAACATCATTATCTAAAATAACAAAAGATAATGGAGAACTAGAATTAATTGTTTTTGTTTCTCCATTTGGATTAACAACAAAAATATTTTTAAGATCGGCTGTGTCTAATGCTCCTCCAGATTTTTCAATATAATATTCAATATCTTTCCCGGGAGTGTATCTTATAGCGCCAGAATTGCTTACCTCACCATGAATATAAACTTGTTGAGATATAATAGGTATAAAAATTTTATCTTCATCTTCTAGTGATGTATCTAATGATGGGTCATTAGCAATAACGTCTAAATCAAATTCTGCTATTACTCTCCCTGTAACTGTAGAGGATCTTAACTGCCTGATAAGATCAAGCGTACCTATATCAATTTGCTGCGATCCAGCTGTATTATTAATTATATTATTTAGATATGTTTGATAAAGTTTTTCTTTTGAAACTTGATTTATTTCAAGAGCTTTTTTATTTTCTAAATACCCTCCAAATGGATATGCTGTATCATCATATCCCCCAGCTATATTTATCATTTCACTTAAAGTAGTACCTTGAAATACTTTATAATTTCCAGGATTTTTAATAGCTCCTGAAATAAAAATATTATTTAACTTATATTCTGGTATAAAAATTGAATCGTTATTAATTAATTCAAACGTATTTAATTCATCTAAACTTAAGTTAATAACTTGGTTTATACCTCCATAAACTCTTTTAATAACTATATTTTGAATATTTGCATTACTGCTAAATCCGCTAGAAAACCTCAAAAGATCTTGAAATGTTTCTCCATCTTTAAGCTCATATGACAGATTTCTTTTAACTCCAGATTCAATAGATACTACATTTCCTATTTGATTAACAACAATACTATCACCAGATCTTAAACTAATAGAAAAATCATATTTACCATAAACTAAAACATCATATAGATCTAAAGTTTTAATAATTTCTCCGTTTCTTACAAGAGATATGTTTCTGTAACTTCCGATATCATCAATACCGCCTGCCACCGCTAGAGCATGAATAATGCTTGAGTTACCATTTACTGTATAAATTCCCGGATTATAGGCATTCCCAACTATCAAAACACTTATGTCCCTAATATTTTTTAAAGATATAAATGCCTCTGTTCCAATAAATGTATTATTAACTTTGGCCTTTATAAGTGAGCTAGCATCATTTAAAGAAAGTCCCGACAAAACAATTGTACCAATATCCGGTAGATTTATTGACCCATCCCTTTTAATTGCATATGTATCAATTGAGTCTTTTTGACCAACTAATTGAATTTCTAATGCATCTCCAAAATCAAGAATATAAGAACCGTCAAGGTTAGGTTCATTAACGGGCATAAATGAGGTTTGTATTGTGTCAAAAAATTTTGCTCCAAACATTTTATAATTTTCATCTTCAAGGTCTTTATCGAGTCGGCTAGATGCTCTTCTGTATACAGGCTGTTCTAATTCTTCTTTTAATTCTACTTTTTCTAAAACGTCATTCTTAATTTCTTCTGGCAAACTATCTAGATATGCTTGATCTAACTCTTGAGAGGTGACATATAAAGGCAACAACATAAAAGCTGTAAAAATAATTTTTTTATTCAATTTAAAACCTCTTTAATCTTTTGTGAAGATTTAAAAATAAGCTTCTTCATTGGCTTTATTATATACGATTCTTTTGTTTTTGGGTTTCGACCAATACGTTTTGGAGTATGATGAATTCTAAAAACACCAAATCCATTTAATTTAATATTTTTTTTTACAGATTCGCTCACAATAAGTTCAATAAATTTTTCAAAAATTTTTTTACTTTCTGTTTCTGAAATATTTAACTCGTTAGAAATATTTTTAGAAATGTTAGCCTTTGTTACCATTTATAGCCCTGGAATGCTGATTGATTCTATTTTCAAACTCTTTTCAATTATATCAGCCATTAATTCATCAATTTCATTATCAGTTAAAGTTTTTGTATTAGATTGAAATATAAATCTATACCCTGCTTTAATCTCACGCATTTTTTCATTTTCATAATAATCAAATAAGAAAACTTCTTTTAATAAATCATATTTAAAATTATGAATTGCATTATCTAAAACTTTTAATTTAGAGAAATCCTTAACTGAGAATGATAGATCTCTGACTGAAGACGGAAACTCAGATATTTTCATATACTGTACAAATTTTTCAGGAGGAGCTATTTTTTCTTTATACTCAAGAATGTTATCGGAAAAATCCTCAATATCCATCTGAATGTATACAATTGGATAATTAGATTTTCTATTCGAAACATTTTGATCAACTTCTTCAAAATTTATTTTCTCGTCAACCACAAAATTATTAAGAATAGATAATATAAAATCATTACTTATTTTTTTAGAAAAATTTACATGATCTCTTCCAACTCGGCCAGCTCCAATGATGCCTATAACTTTTTTCTTAGTAAGACATTTTTCAGACGAACAATATATATCTGAGATTTCAAATAATTTAATAGAATCCTTTTGCCTTCTTTCATTGTAAAGAAGATTTTCAATTAAAGAGTTTTTAAGGTTTGTTCGAAAAAAGCCCCTATTAGAGTCTAGCGGATTATCTATTTTTAATGATTCTTTAGTTTTATTTACATCAAAAGGGTTATTAATAACTTCATAAAACCCGTTATCAATAAGTAAATTCTTTATTTTATTTTCTTTTTTTGCTCTTGATTCATTGTTTGTATGTAAAATTTTAATTTGATCAATTGGGATATTATTAAAACCTATAAGCCTTGCTATCTCTTCAGCTAAATCATTTTGAGAGCTGATGTCGCTTCTGAATGAAGGAACTTTAATTAGATTGTTAGTTACTGAAAAGCCAAGTTTAATTAAATAATCCATATATTCATCAGCTGATATTTGAGTCCCAATGATTTCATTGATAACATTCGTATTAAAGGGCAAAAAGTTATCCTTATATTCTTTATAGTTTTTTGTAAACATTGAAACATTTTTAATGTTTGCATGATCAGAAATAATTTTTATGAATCTTCTTAAAACTGCATCTTGAGATTTTGGATCCACTCCTCTCTCAAACTTATATGCTGCATCAGATTGTATGTCATATTTAACTGTCTTTCCGATTATATCTTCTGGATTAAAATAAGCACATTCAACGATGACAGATTTAGTGGTATCTGAGCAGGCTGTATCTTTGCCGCCCATAACTCCAGCAAGATTAACAACCTTTGTGTCATCTAAAAAAACTAAATTCTTACCAGTTAAATTAATTTCTTTGTCTACAAGGGTGCTAAAAATTAACTCATCATTAATTTCTTTAATTGAAATAGTGCCCTTTATTTTTGAGCTATCATAACAGTGAGTAGGTTGGCCTGTTTCATATGAAATATAATTTGAAACATCCGTAAAAAAATTATTCTTATTAATATCCAAATCATCAAAATATTTTTTTAGTGGTCCGCTATAATTTGATATATTTAAATCATCTAATTCTATTTTTAAGAAGGATATATAAGGACATTTTTCTATTTCTGAATTAACAAAATCAATCTTTAGAGAGTCAATATTTTGATTATATCCTTCGAATTCAAAATTTATATTATAAAAAACAGCTAAATCTCTTAGCAATCCCCTCACGGAAAGACAATCGCCTCTATTAGGTGTAAATTCAATATCATAGATAGAATCTTGAATTTCATGCTCATGACCTAATTGAAATAATTTTTCTGATATCTCTTCAATACTTGGTCTACAGTGAATATGCTCTAAAAGATGTTGATATGCTATTTTCATTTAAATTGATTTAAAAAATCTAAATTTGATTTATAAAAGTCTCTGATATCATTAACACCATGTTTTAACATTGCTATTCTCTCAACACCTATACCAAAAGCAAGACCAGAATATTTTTTAGAATCAATATTGCAATTTTCAAGAACTATAGGATTAACAATGCCGCAACCAAGAACTTCAAGCCATTTTTCATTGATTGATAAAATATCTACTTCTGCTGATGGTTCTGTAAATGGAAAGTATGAAGGTCTGAATCTAATTTCGATATCTTCACTAAATAATGATTTTATAATTTTATAGATAAGATCTTTAAGATTTGCAAAACTAACTTTATCTGCGACATATATGCCTTCTACCTGATGAAACATTGGAAGATGAGTTGCGTCATCATCTTTTCTATAAACTTTTCCTCCTGAAATAAATGCGAGAGGAGGTTTTTTTTCGAGCATGCCTCTTATCTGAACTGGCGAAGTATGAGTCCTTAATACATGAGATTTGTTATTTACATAAAATGTATCATGCATTTGCCTAGCGGGATGAGTTTTTTTGATATTTAACATATCAAAGTTAAACTCTTCTGTCTCTATTTCTGGACCTTCAATAATTTCAAAACCAAAAGAAACCAAAAGATTCATAATGGAATCTTTCATATGATTTATTGGATGGTATGCCCCTGCCGTTTCTTCTAACTCTGGAACATAGGTATCATAATGGTCTGTCATTTGACCAAGAACTAATCTATAGCTGTCTCAACAATCTTTTTAAAAGTTGAGCTATCAGAAATTGCTAAATCAGACAAAATCTTTCGATCAAGAACTATTTTCTTTTTAGAAAGAGAAGATGTAAGCCTTGAATAAGATACTCCTAGCTCTCTTGAACCTGCATTAATTCGTGCAATCCATAATGATCTGAATTGTCTTTTCTTATTTTTTCTATCTCTAAAGGCGTATTGTAAAGATTTTATATTAGATTGTTTTGCAGTTTTGTAGAGCCTACTTCTAGCACCATAATAGCCTTTAGCCGAAGCAAGAACTTTTTTATGTTTCTTTTTTGCTGATAACGCTTTTGTAACTCTTGCCATAATTATTACCTATTTATTAATCTTGAGGCCATCTTTAAAACCGTTCCAGATAGTTTGTTCAGACCTCTATTATGTCTTTTTCTTTTTGTAGACTGTTTGGTAAGAATATGGTTTCTATTAGCGCCTCTACTTTTTATAGAAGTAGCTGACTTTTTAAACCTCTTTGAAGCTCCAGAATGTTTTTTTATTTTATATGCCATAATATTAAACTTAGAGTTTATTTTTTCTTTAAAGGAGATAAAATCATTAGTAATTGTCTACCTTCAAGAGAAGCCTCCTGATCAACTTGAGCTATATCTCCAAGCTCTTCACTTATTTTATTTAACAATTCTAATCCCATATTACTATTAAGTATCTCTCTACCTCTAAATCGGACGCTTATTTTAGTCTTATCTCCAGCAAGAATAAAGCTTTTTATTTTTTTTAATTTAATATTGTAATCAGCAATATCGGTAGATGGTCTAAATTTTATTTCTTTTACAGTGGTTCTTTTAACTTTTGCTTTTGAGGCAGACATATTCTTTTTTTTATCAAAAACATGTTTGCCATAATCCAAGATTTTGCAAACTACTGGATTAGCATTTGAGGGAGAAACTTGTACTAAGTCTAAGGATTCTGCTTGTGCAGATTCTAGTGCATCTGCAATGGACATAACCCCTACTTTTTCACCTTTTGAATTAATAAGCATAACCTCAGATGCTCTGATTTTTTCATTTACAGGATTAGATTTTTTACTTGGAATTGCTATTTTAATACCTATTTTATAAAGTTAAGGAATGATATATGCATAATTACGGAATTAGAATTATATCTTGCACATTTTGTATATCTGTCATAAGAACAATGGATTTTAAACTAATTAATGATTTTATCAAATAATTTTTAATTTAAGGTTGCAAAATATATTTGTTCCATTCATTGTTATCAATTTCATAAACAACTCTTTTATTAATTCTTGATTCATGCCCCTCCCAAAACTCAAAATAAAAAGGCACAAATGAATAGCCTCCCCAGTATTTTGGTCTTATTTTTAAATTAGAGTTTTGAAGAGCATTATTATAATTATCTACGACCGACTCATAAGAATCTACTTTAATTGACTGCATAGAACTTATAGCTATTGCGTTCTTATTAGGAGACCTATTTTCAAAATGCTCATCAGAATATTTTGACGACAGCTTTGAAATATTTGCTTTCATCCGAATTTGTGTATTGATGCAATTCCAATAAAACAAAGCAGTTATTTGTGCATGCATTTCAAACTGTTTTGCTTTTGGCGAATCATAGTTACTAAAAAAAACAAATTCTTTGTTTTGAATAAATTTTAGATTAACAAATCTAGAATGAACTTCATTATCAATTTTAGAATAGGAAGATATAGCTACTGCTTCTACGGTCTTTTGATTTGCCTTAACAGCACTCTCATATTTTTCTTTAAAAATTTTATAAGGTTCCTCTTTGGAGATATTTTTAAATATAATCATTGTATTAATAAATTATTTAGATGCTTCTAATCTTTAATTTGAAAATAATCCAACACAGTTTTGTGGATATTTGAAACATGCGCGTTAGGTTTTGGTTTAAATTCAGACAATCCTTCTGAAAAATACGTATAGCCTTTACTGTAATGTTCACCATTTTTTACCGCAACAAAGACAACTTTATCAAATAACTTTATTTGTTTATCTTGAATCTCGATATAAGTATCATTTTTTATTTCATGAGGATAAGTTAGTACTACAAAAATATCTTTTCCTCTATTATCAATCTCCCCAAAAAGTTGTTTATCTGAGTTGACAATAATTGATGAAAGCTTTTTTTCTGCAATTTTGGCATCTTCATTTGATTTAAATGAAATTAAAAAATCTCTTGTCATTCTTGGCATAACATCTAAATACTTTATTCCTATATTATCCAAGAAGTTTTTATGATCTTTTAAACGATAATAAAACTTCAGATTTGTATAAGGTCTTTGTGAAAGTCCAGTTGAAATAATTAGTTCAGAGTCTTTATGTTTAATAAGATCTGCAATTAATCTATCGTATACAATTAACATCTCTAACATTGGATCAAAATTTTCATTAATATACCAACTGGGGTTTTTCAATTCCTTTGATTGAACATATGGTGAATTAAAAAAATAGTGATGTTGAATATGCGCTCCTGCATTTAAAAAAATTGTAGAGAAATTAGGTTTTTTATTTTTATAGAGTGTTTTGTGTATTTCATACAAGAATATGTCTAAAAATAATGCTTTACGCCATGATTTACCAAATGCACTCAATGCGTATTTAATTAAAGAATAATATTTGCTGGGTCTAACCAATATAAAAAATGCAAAAATTAAGCTTAAAATAGTTTTGATAGTCAGCTTTGATTGCGCATTATCATTTACAGATTGTGCGATTGACTGTGTAATTATTTTACTCATAAATGATTCATCGCTCTTTGTTTGAGTCCATGGATCAGGAATGAAATAAGATGGATTCTTTAATTTATTTGTTGCATTCATTGGGCTTATTGCACCAACCTTATAACCAGCCTCTTCAACTTGTTCAAAAAATTGTTTTTCTTTTGAATTAACAAAATCTCCTAGCCTAAAAATATTGTGTTCTGAGTATTCTTTACCTGTATGCACAGATACCCATTGAATCCATGGCTCTAAATGATCATATTCTGACTCAGCTCTTGTAATTAACAAACCAGACTCAATAATATGTTGCATTGCAGGTAACGAGTTTCCTTTATCAATATAATATTGAACAACATCAAAATTTATTTCGTTTAGCTCAACTAGGATTAAATTCATATTTTTATGTTTTTATTTAATAAATTATACATTTAAAAAATTTTAATAAGTATCTATGTTATCTTGGTGACAGCATCAATAAAGTAATTTAATACAATTTCTTCGCTGTATTCTTTTTGAACCTTCAAGCGACTTTTATTACCCATAATCACTCTTGATTCATGAGAGAGTCTTATCATTTTTTCTATTTTAAATGCTAAATCATTAGAATCTTTTACTTTACATAAGAAACCAGATTCTCCATCATTCACAATTTCTCTACAACCAGGTACATCTGAAGCTATTAGAGGTCTTCCAACTGCAGCCGCCTCTAATAGAGCTCGAGAAGTACCTTCTCTATATGAAGGCAAAACAATACATAATGCTTGATTTATAAAATATGAAACATCATCTGTTTTTCCAAGATATTCTATAACTTCTTTATCTTGCCATTGTTTAATTTCTTGAAAAGGTATGGCTGTTCTATTTTGTGATTCAATTGGACCTAGTAATTGGAATCGAACACTTGGATATTTTGCTTTAACAGTTTTTGCAGCATCAATAAATTCCCGTACGCCTTTGTCTCCAAGAATACGGCCAACAAATAGAAATATTAAATTATCTTTTTCTGGCAAAGCAGTTTGTTGAAATTTAGCAAGATCTATACCTGATCCAGGTGTTATTTTACAGAATTTTGATTTTACAAGATTATTTTTAACAAATACTTCTTTATCGTCCGGATTTTGAAAAAAAATAGTCTTTGATGATTTTAATGCAATTCTATAAAGATATTTTATAAATTTTGTAAGCCATGAGTTTTTTATAAATGCAGTACCTAAACCAGTTATCATTGATATCGAGCTAGTTTTAGTTAATCTTGCTGCGAGGGATCCATATATAACTGGTTTGATAGTAAATAATAAAACTGTGCTAGGCCTGTAAAGAAGAAAAATTTTTACGAAATTAAAGAAAGTTATTACATCTACAAATGGATTTATTCCTTTCCTTGATATGAAAAGAGGTTCAATTTTATTAACCTCTTTCTTAATATGATTTTCATATCCATCAAATTGAGTAAGTACAATTACTTTAAATCCCTCTTTTTTTAATCTTCTTATAAGATTCATTCTAAAATTAAAGATAGTCCATGCATAATTGGAGCATATTAGTACTTGTTTTGAGTCCATATTGTAAAAATTTTAGTCGTATGGAAAAGGAGTCCCCATAAATCCTGGCATAATTCTATAAAGATTAAAAAGGTCATTGTTATGATTATTTAATCCATGGATAGCAGAAGGGCTGCAAACTACTCCAGAATCTTTCAGCTTATCAATCACTTTTTGATTATAGTGATTTTCCTGTCCCTCTGGATATGAAAAATGTGTGATTTTTTCATTTAAGTTAAACTCTAAAAGTCCAATTGATAACTCTATATCTTTAAACATCTTCTCTTCATCCACATGAGCAGACATGATGTCATGATACAAAGTATGTCCTCCAATGGTGAATAATGCATCATTGTTAAGTGATTTCAATTCATTCCAATTCATCATTTGATAATTCTCAGTACTTGAGGATTTTGGCTTGATGCCTGTTTGATCTTCAAGAGAGCTAAGAACTTCCTCTTTAGTGCTTACATCTACCCTCTTACAAAATTCTTTAATTCTTCTTACAGCATTAATTTTCTTGTTTCTTGTATTAAGTTCAAACAAAGTCTGTTCTTCTAAAAAAATTTTAATTTCTTTGTTTTCTGAAAGATTTATGCAATCTTCAATTTTATCAACCCAAAACATTTTATTAGTTTCTATCATCCCAGAACATACATAAAATGTTGCCGGTATATTTAATTTCTTTAGAATTGGCGCTGCTGTTGTATGATTATTTTTAAAGCCGTCGTCAAATGTAACTGCAACTGAGTTAGATGGCCATTCTTCATTATTGTTTTTTATTTCTACGATTGTATCCAATGACAGGATATTGCAATTTTCTTTTATAAATAACATCTGTCTTTGGAATTCATTAGCGTCGATATGTTTTCCAGAAAAATTTTCTATGCCTATGGATTTAGAATTAGAAACACCATGGTAGAGAAGAATAGTCAAATGAGAATTGAGCTCTTCAGAGGTATAAAATTTCATAGGACTATTCTTATTTATCATGTGTCTTATAAACCTCTATTATTAAATTTTTTCAATATGAGTTTTTTCAAGTCTATTGGCATAAAAGAATAATACCTACCTTTCTTTTCTTGTTTCTTTCCGTTTAACTTGCCATCAAAATAATTCTTCAATGCTGATTGAATTAATTGATTAGCTAATAGCATTTCATAATATCTTAATTGATGTATCTTTATATTTTTATCAATTTTAACTTTCTTATAATCAATTACATCGCCTGTATCTAGCTCTTCATCAACGAAATGAATTGTAACACCAACATTTTCAAGGTCATTATGGTAGATAGCCCAAAAATTTGTATCGAGACCTCTATACTCCATCGCATTACCTAAGTGAATATTTATAAGTCCATCAGGAAATACTTCAATTATTTCTTTTTGAAGTAGGCCTGCTCCACTAACAATACATAAGTCCGGGCTAAGTTCATTTATTAGATTTTTGCTATCTACACAATTTGCATTTGCAAAATACCAAGTATCAACTCTATCAAGGTCTAATCGTGTTTGTTTAGAAAACTCTTTTTTTAAGAAAGTTTTTTCATCTGCTTCAAATACAGGTCCTACTGCAAATGGTGGGGTAACATTTTCAGTTTCAAAGACACACCCTAAAATTGAAAAATCATTGTCTATTAGGGAGTTAATTAGGAACCTTCTATGCAATGTATCATTGCCAATTAGAAGTATCTTTTTCATAAAAACTTAAACTCCAAAATTTAAGTTTTTCCTAATTTGAGAACCGATTTTTACCATCTGAAAGAACTCATCTGGTAATGCAGACAAAGCATGATCTCTTATTGTTGTATCTGACTTATCAAGAGTAAAATGCTTCTCTATAACTCTAGCACCTCTTGATATTGCCAATAAAGGAATGTCTATTCCTACAGAGTGATCACTTAGTCCACAATACGGAGAGTTATCAAAATCTTTTGGGAGATCGGTCAGATCCCATGGGTATGCAGGATAATTTGACTTGCACCATAAATACTTTATTTTTTCTGTTGGCTTAAAGGGGAGTACTTCAGATTCCCACATGCCAAGAGAAATATAAGTTTTTTTTCCTTGATCTATAATTTTTTGAGACAACTTAGGATCATCTTTAACTGTTCTAGAAGCAATCTTGAAATGATCAAATTCAAATTTTTTTGCAAGAGTTAAGGCGTCATCAGTAAAAATTGAAAACATTGGTTTAATCTCAAAATTTTTACAACATTGAAAAATATGCTTGATGTCATCTTCCTTAAAGCAATTCATTTCATTCTCACCAGCTCTCCATCCTAGCTGAAACTTTGCTATATCTGCACCTGACCAAGATGCCTGCTTGATAAGTTCATATATAAGACCAAAATTTCCATTATGGTTAAGTCCAATTTCTGCTATAAATATTACATTAGATTTTTCTTTAGTCATAAGAATTGCTCCTCTCCAAATTATATATGAAAATATACTAATCTATTTTATTCTCACTCAATAAAAAGTGTTCTGAAATCCTTGATAAAAAAACATTTTAAAAAGTATGTATCAATAAAAATTCTTTATTTTAATTCAGCAAAAATTAATTTTCTTCCAAAGTCGTATCCATCCAAGATTCTAAGATTGAATTTTTGTGAATCTATTAAATCATCGATGACATGATTAAATTTGTAAATAGGATTATCCTCGATTACATCAAAGATGATCATACCTTTTTTATTAAGATTATTATTTATAATTGCAGATAGACAACGTTTCAATACTTCACTTTCAACACCATGGATCCAATTAACAAGCACAACTGCATCGAAACTCAAGCTCTTATCTAATGAGTCAGTTAGAAGATCAAAAGTTTTATAGTAATTAATAGAGGATGTTTTAGAAAACTTTTGCATGAATTTAGCAGCATTTAGGACCTCCGAGGAAATATCATAAAAATATTTTCTTTTATAATTGGCCTTCATCGGAATATCTCCCAAGCCGCAGCCTATCTCTATTAAGCTTCCTCGTGAAATTCGAGAATTTAATGCTGAAATTATATCTATTGCGTATTTTCTATTATCAAGAGGACTGGTATGCCAAGAATCAAATCTAAAAAATAACATCAAAATAATTCTAAATAATTTCTTACAATATAATAAAAAATTCATAATATCTTTTATGTATCTATTTATAAGGTATTTGATTATTCATATTTAGGAACTCTCATAAATCCTATCGATGATAAAGCGATTAACATAACAATTAGGAAAATGTTAGGAAATACAAAAAATGAATTGTAATGAAGGGTAGATATCAATAAGACAATTATGAATCCTAAGCCTGCATTATACTTCGAGTAATTATTATAGTTAGCGTAACGTGCAAAATTTTTGAAATTAATAATCATTATGCTTACAAGTAAAACACCCAAGAACCCTAAACTAAAGAAAAGACCTAAAATACGAAACTCCGTATGAATGCTTGAGACCGATCTTCCCTCGCCTATAATGGATGCTAACAGAAGATCGAAAACACCAAAGTTATTAGTGATATTTAAATATACATCAGATGTAAAGCCTCTACTTGTTATTACTACATACGCAAACGCTAAGCCAAGAGGGCCAAATACTAATAATACCCATGATTTTCTTTTCAAAAACAGTATGTAAACAAGCGCTGCCAATAAAGAAGAACCAACCCCCCAAATTATTAAGAGAGAAAAACAAAGAAAAAACAACATACGTCTTTTTAAAATATAAAAATAAATAGCTGTTGCAGCAGTTAAAGCGGACGATGCATAGTTAGTTCCAGAAACGCCTATTGATCTAACAATAAATCCATCTGACATACTTTGAGAAAAAAAAGATTGAGATTCATGTCCTAATGGATTCATTATACCGTCCATAAATGCTGGAACTTCGTAACTAAATATATTAATCAATGCTGAATTTGCATCAAAATAATCTAATGAGTTAAAAACCAACAATAATATAAGAAGAATTTCAAAGCATTTAAATCCGAAATCAACGGAGTATCTCATAAAAATTGTGAGCATTAAAAAATACAAACAAAATACCATCGAAGCTACAAAAAATGGATCAAGATAAGGAAATAATCCTAATCTGCTAACACTAAGTAAAATAAAAAATAGAACAATAACGGCAGTTTTTGATCTTTCTAAATATAAATTATGTTTTACAGATAATACCAATGAAACCAATGCAAAAAAAATTATTAAATAATTATGGGCGTTCCATATTATTTCCACAGGGTAAGCTAAACGGAATAATTTCCATGACAAGACAACTGAAACTAGTAGCAATAAGAATTTAGTGCTCATCCCTACTTTATTATTTGCTTCTGTGTTTATTTCGGAATTAATTGTTGTCATATCTAAAAAATTATTTTTTTCATATATAAATCCTAATCTTTTTCATAAAAGCTTACAAAATGACTATTAAGAAAATATGAACAAACTCTATTTGCCAAAAAAGTTTTCCCCAAGACACCGAGTTCTCTTCGAGCTGTCCATTTAGTTTTGATATGCGAAAACCCAATTTCTTCTATCATTTTCTGCCACACCCCAGGCTCGCAATGAAGTTCCCAGTCAATAGAAGGTGCAAAAGGACTTTTCAAACCAATTTTTCCAAAAAAATTTTTACTACCACAATCAGCTACAATCAAAATACCATGAGAAGACAATCGATCAAGTATTGTTTTAAGTCTTCCTATGTATTCGTTGTATGCATTAATATTATGATTAATATCTTCAAGAATATCTTCGCCAATATGATTGATTGTGTTATGCATTACTATGATATCGAAAGTGTGAGGATCTAAAAGAGTTTCAACATAATCTCTATGATAATTAATTCGTCCATGATCATAATTTTTTTTCATAGATTCATATTGCTCAAACATTAGTTCATTGGATCCCTCCACAATGGGATCCACAACCCATGCGTAACAATCAGGAGAAGAGTCTAAAGCATGAAAAGATGCTAAACCGTTTCCACCTCCAATATCTAAAATTTTTTTTCCATCTAAATTTATATCTTTATATATATAA
>MDSZ01224468.1_pt1 | contig 16361 bp, 10 predicted proteins | sample 811201 | NCBI WGS metagenome assembly MDSZ01 (sample SAMN05326647, study PRJNA326480) | marine metagenome | isolation source: seawater | place: Indian Ocean: North | collected 2010
GAAACTAAAAAGTCTTCAAAACCGTAGTGCTGGATCGATCTTTTCGGGCGGCGGTCTTGGAGATGTTGGGATTGAGTGGGGGAGTGGAATCCCGGTGCTTGCGGCCTGTGAATTGCTGCCCTCAAGAGCAGCATTAATCCGCAAGAACTTTCCTCAGACTCATGTTTTTGAGGGAGATATCTGGAATTTAAAAAACGAATACATTAGCTATTTCCAGGATAAACTATCAGGTAAAGCACCATGGTTACTTACCTTGTCACCACCGTGCCAGGGAATGTCATCAAATGGAGCGGGGAGAATTTCGGCTGCGATTCGTGAGGGGAAAAGACCCAGGGAAGATGAGCGCAACCGTTTGATTTTACCGGGGATCGAAGTACTCGAAGCTCTTAAACCAGATTGGTTTATCCTAGAAAATGTCAGACGGATGGAAAACACCATCATTCGGAACGAACAAAACCAGCCAGAAAACATTCTCGATTGCTTAGCGAGAAGATTGCATCCACTAAATTACTCTATCCGATCTTCCATCCTTGATTTTAGAAATCTTGGCGTTCCTCATCATCGGCAGCGCTTGATCACAATTGGATGTCGGATTCCTGAAATTGTATCGAAATTTCCTGCAAACAAAGCAATTTTTTCCAACACAGCAAGTTCTCTGCATGTACCATTTACTCATGGTGGAGAAGGCCAACCTCCCTGGGTTACTCTTCGTGATGTAATCGGTGACTTACCTTCATTGGATGCTCAAAAAAAGTGTATTGATAATCTCGATCCCTATCACTGTATACCAAGCTGGAATGACAAACAGTATTTTTGGATGAAGCATACGCCTGAAGGTCAGACTGCATTTGATAATTCCACCTGTATGGCATGCCTTACAGAGAAGGATCACCACACACAAATTACCTGCAAATCATGTGGACGACCTTTACCTGTTCCACAGATGAAAAAGTCTGGGGTTTCGAGATTGGTCAAAGGTTTTCGTTCCTCATATCGGAGGATGTGGTGGGATAAACCAGCGGGCACCCTTACGATGAACAGCGGTGTCATTTCAAGTGACCTCAAAGGACACCCTGAACAGAACCGCGTTCTTTCCCTGCGGGAAATCATGAAATTATCCACTCTTGATCATAAGCGATGGGAAAGAAGATATGATTTTTCAGCCGTGCCTTTGGGTAAATGGGACAACACCGGTAGATTTTCTCCCCGCTTGGTAAGGGAGGTCATTGGTGAGTCAATTCCTCCCCTCGCGATGGAGAAGATTGTTAATCATTTGATTAGCCTTGAAGCTTTATACAGGTAAAAAAATGGCCCGTCCTCGGTAACCGAGGGACGGGCCTAAAGCCAAGAAAGCCTACCCCAAAACTTCCTTGGATAAGACGATTTAGGGGGATGGGTACAAGTTGGTCAACTGTGATTCCCTGATCTAGCATGATGTCCTCTTTTGTGTTTTCCTAAACACATGAAGACAAGTAGATAAGGATACAAATAAAGAGGCCTAAAACTTATTCGCACATCAGAAAGAGAGCTGTGAGCAAGGAGAATCTGCCCCTCTCCTCGATAACTAATTGGAGGATGAAATTTAGTACTCTGTGCTCAATTGACCAGGCTGAGGAATCGCATAACTTCCATCCGCTTTTGCCAAAAGTGGGGAGGGTGAGTCTCCATCCACGATATCATCGATACCTGCACAGAAATCATGAGAGCAATTGAGCATCTCATCATAAGAAACCTCACGGCCTAAGTGAGTAGCCATGCGTCCCATGGAAGTGACCACACTTGCGGCCACACCTCGTTCCACTTCATTGTAGGGCTTGTCGTTGACAATTGCATCAAGCAGGTGGTCCCACTCATCAACATATGCACTTTTCTCACGGCGCGGCCGCCCCCCACCTTCAGTGCCAAACATCCAGGCAAGTTCACTCTTAGGGCCTTGGCCTTTGTGAATTCTGGCCTGTGATGCATGTCCTCCAGGACCTGAAATTAAAGCGTATCCTTTGGTGCCATTGGCATGGCTGGCAAATTCTTGGTAGCATTTATTCATGCTTCTGCCCTGGAAGTAAAGTTTAGTGTCGTCGGGGAAAGTATACTCTACTGAATAACTGTCGAGATTCTGGTCAATCTCATCTCCACGGTAGTGACGCCCACCCAGACCCATCGCTTTGACAGGCCACATTCCTTTCATCCAGCAGCATTCATCAATATTGTGGATGTTGAAATCACTGTATACTCCACCACTAAGCCAAAGAAACCCGTGAAAGTTTTTGATTTGATACAATAAATCACTGATATCTTTATCTTTAGTTTCCTGTTTTCTCTTATCCCACCCTATAAGCCTACCTTGCATACGAACTGCTTTTAGGTAAAGAAGTTCCCCAAGTTCTCCGTTATCGATACGATCCTTTAGTTCTATTCTTGCTTCACTATGGCGGCACATCAAGCCAACACCCACCTTGAGATTCAGTTTTTTTGCTTCTTCATTAGCAACTAGTATTTTCTTTGAGGAAGGCCCATCCGGGGTAACTGGCTTTTCCATAAATACATTGAGCTTTTTCTTAATGGCATATTCATAATGAGGCCGGCGGAAAGCACAAGGGGATGCAAAAATGGCAATGTCTCCGGGATCAAGGGTATCCATTGCTTCTTTGTAGGCATCGAAGCCAACAAATTGCCGGTCCTCGGGAATATCCATCTTGTCTTTATGACTGGACTCGAGACCTTTGTAGCTGTTCTTGACCCTCCATTCAAAAACATCTGCCATCGCATGAAGCTTTAACTGGCAGTAAGGTCCAGAAGCATCAAAGGCATTTGCAACTGCACCCGTTCCTCGCCCACCGCATCCGATCAATGCAATCTTTTTGGTGGAGCCGCTCTGTCCATGTACATGAGGAAGCACCATTCCCGCAAGAGCACCACCAATTGCAGCTTTACCAGATGTACCTAGGAACTGGCGGCGTGAAAAGGGAGAGGGTAGACTGGGCTGAGCTTGGTTCATTGATAGGTTTTTGTTTCGTTAGTGTAAATTTGCAAAATGGACTAAGATAACACGAGTAAACTATGCAAAAAACCCCGCAATTTTGACAAGCCTAGATTGTTAATCGCTACAATTTTGAAAATGGAGTGCTAGAGTGAAATATTAAAGTTTATGGTAATTCCCGAAGGAAATTTAAGATTATTGAACGAGCCTGCTCCAATTGTGAGAGGTCAATCCATTCGTCTTCTGCATGGGCCTGTGCAATATTTCCTGGTCCAAAAACTATGGAAGGGGTTCCTCCCATTGAAATGGGGGAGGCATCTGTAAAATAGGGGACACCTTTTACCTTTTGCTGTTGGGTGCACTGCAAAAAAAGTCGAACGAAGGGAAGTGATGGATCAGTGTTGAGTGCAGGGCAAGGAACAGATCGGGAAATTTTTATTTTGGGAGCTGATGTTTTCAAGGGTTCAAATAAAGAGGTAAGTTCCTCAATTACTGATTCTACAGTTTCTCCAGGAATGGTTCTTCGGTCCAATTCTAACTGGCACCGGCTTGGAACAATATTGGGCTGATCCCCGCCTTTTATTGCACCTAAACTCAAAGTGGGCCTTCCAAGCATGGGGTCACTCTTCGAATTTAGACTATTTTGATACTCTCCAAGCAGGAGGTTCATCGCTTGATGCATTTTTTCAATGGCATTTATTCCTTTTTCAGGAGTGGAGCCATGAGCTGCTTTTCCAGTTGTTTCTAATTGTATCCAAAGACTTCCTTTGTGGGAAGAGACCACATCCAAACCGGTTGGTTCTCCGACAATCGCCAGATCCCCCATAATAGTACTTTCCGCAAATGTCCGCGATCCGGCCTGAGCAAATTCCTCGTCCACCAACCCAACAAAAAGTATCTCTGTTTCCTCTGGGCGTTGAGAAGATGACGCAAGATCAAGCAAAGCCTGAAAAAAACAGGCAACTGATCCCTTGGTATCACAAGACCCACGTCCATGTAACTGATTGCCAATAATTTTTGGCGTGAATGCCTCGACAGCAGCAGGAACAACATCGAGGTGAGGCGCAAGCAATACACGGTTCTTAACTTCACCGGCAGGAGTTAAGCGGACCAATAAATTGTCTCTACCAGTCGCAACCTTTTGCCTTTCGGTTACTAACCCTGCATTCCTGGCATTTTCTTCAAGAAAGGCAGTTACAGGCTCCTCACCGCAGCCAATCAGTTCCTGATCCAAGGAAGGATTGATACTTGGTATTGAGACAAGCTTGCTCAATAATTTAACAACAGGACTCTCCTGATACATTGGAGAAATTTCTCAGTAGTTTCTAACCACAGCAAGTAGTAATTTCTCAATGGGTGGAAATCTGAGCGGTCCTTGTGCACTGCTACCAATGCAAGAAGTTCTTCTGAATTAACCAATCTCCCGCTTTTGGGCTACAAAAGCGAAGCGTCTCGGAATGTCCCGAAACGATTATCTTTTAATTTGATACACTCGAATGAATGCGAGCGTCTGCCTATGAAAGGCTCGAGACGATCCAAGGAATACTGAATGTCAAAAGAATTAAGAGAAAATTCGAAGTCGAATTCCCTTCAGAAAGATCGTTACCTCAAAGAGTTTTTCGTTTTGTGCCTCTATGCTATCGTAAAACACTACCCAACAATTCTGACAAACTTTGATACGAGTGGTTAACTAGCGGAATTTTGCAGAGTTACACTAATAATCAGGCCATCAATTAGAGTAAAACTTACTATTATTGTGTAGTTGCTAAAGGAAGTGGTTCTAATGGTGTGTTGGAAGTTGACAATATGTGGGTTCGTCGCTCCGTTGATTTGGCTATGCTGAAATCCCTTCTTTCAACTTTAGTAGTCCTCACTCTGGCCGCCATCCCCGCCCAAGCCTTGGTAGGTCCGGACACCGGCGGACTCGACACCGAGCCCGGCCTGCGCCTGCGAATCTATTCCATTGGCCAAGCCTTCGATCCCGCTCTACCGCTGCAGCCTGGGCAATCCGCCAACGTCGACTTGACGGTTCAGGATGTGATGGTAGAAGCCAATGCCATCTTCCAAGACAAGCAGGAGCTGACTGCCGAGAACGAAGAAAAAATCAACAACCACTATGTCGCCGAATGGTCCGGCTGGGTAAAGGCTGCCAAGAAGGGCAAATACATCATCCATATAGACACCAATGCCCAAACCATCCTCAGCGTTGCGGATATCACAGAGACCACTCAGGCCGATCAAAACAGTGGTAACATGACCACAACCGTGGAACTCGAGCTGGAAGCCGCATGGCATCCCATCCGGCTGGTGCAGAAAGTGGCCGAAGAAAAAAATCAGCCCATCCGTCTGAGTTGGAAACAGCCGGGCACCTCCAAGAACGAACCGTCCACCGCTCTGGACAGCAAATCACTACTCGCCCCCAAGTTTTACTTCCGCCCTACTCAGGTCGGCAAAAAGCTGCTGGTCGAGGGTGGATCGCGTCCTGGCCTCGGCAAAAAGCTAACCCGCGTGCATCCCGGGTACCGCGTTACCAACATCCGCCCAGGTGGCATGGAAATGCCGGTTGGTGGACTGGGCATGCTACCCGATGGCCGCTTGGCCGTGGCGCGTTTCGACGCCCAGGTGCTGCGTGCGCCCAAGCCCACCGAAGCGCCCAATGGAGAACTCTGGCTGATCTCCAATCCGACCAGCGACGATCCGACCAAAATCAAAGGTGAAAAAATTGCCGAGGGACTGTTCGAACCCTCCGGCCTCAAGGTGCTTGGCGAAGACATTTATGTAAGCCAGCGCCACGAAATTACTAAGTTCAGCTTCAGCAAGCAGCACAAGAAGTGGAACCAGATGGCAGTATCGAAGGGCTGGGAGACCAACGACTTCCACCAGATCTCCGCTGGCTTGCCGTGGCAGCCCGGACCTACTAAGAATCATCCCGGCTTTTTCTATATGTCGCGTGGAGCAGGTCTTGGCCGGGGTCAGAATCCACCCGACCACGGAGCGGTTTACCGCATTGATCTAAGCAAACCCGCGGATGGAAATTACGAAGTCCTCTCCGGCGGCCACCGCACACCGAATGGTCTTGGCCTCAATACGGCCGGAGAATGCTTTGTCATTGACAACCAAGGTGGCTGGACGCCCTCCAACGAGATAAACCACATCAAAAAGGGAAAATTCTACGGTTACTATCAGCGGCACAATCCGCCCAACGCTTATGGCTCACCTTTCCAGCCTAAGGAACAGCACGGCGTGAAGGGCGTGACCCCGCCCGCCATCCACCTACCCCAGAATGAAATCGGAAACTCGCCCACCGAATTATTACTCTTTCCCAAAGGCCATCGCTTTGAAGGCCAAATGGCCATGGGCGACATGCGCTATGGTGGCCTCAATCGCTTGTTTCTCGAAGAAGTTGACGGTGTCTGGCAGGGCTGCGCCATGCGCTTCACCCAAGGCCTGGAAGCCGGACCCAACCGCATCTTTTTCGGTCCAGATGGCAGCCTCTATGTCGGCGGGATCGGCGGTCGCCACGCCGGCACCTGGTTCTGGATCAATCCGAAGACCCACAAGCCCACCTATGGTGGCCTTGAGCGCCTCACCCCCAGCGGCGAGGAGGTCTTTGAGATCGATCACATGAAGGCCACCAAAAATGGCTTCATCCTGACCTTTACCAAACCAGTAGCAAAGGAATGGCTGGAACATCCAGAGCACTACGACATGGCGCAGTGGACCTACTTATCCACGGGGCGCTACGGTGGACCCAAGGTGGATGAAAGTGATCTCGAGGTCACCAAGGCCGTGGCCTCCAGTGATGGGCTTTCAGTGGCACTCAGCGTACCTAACATCAAGGAGGGCTATTGCATTCAGCTCACCACCAATCCGGTGTCCAGGACAGGCGAGGCGATATGGTCCGGCGATGTCTGGTATACGCTCAACAGGCGACCGATATAAGGCTATAGCTTAGGATTCATGCACATACAGGCTGTCCGGGGCACTACATCCAATCCCATTAAAATGAACGGCTTTGTGGTTTGTCCTGCCACGCAGCTGCCTTTAGTTTATCCGACAATCCACTGCAGTGAAGCGACCACGATTCATTACCAGTAGAAGTACTATAATTTATCGACGAAGAATCTTCGGAAATCAATTTTCATATCCCGGTTGCCATGCAATTGAATCCCAATGGGTCCTTTGGGAATTGCCCGTGGCGAATGGTAATCCAAAATCTCATTACCAGCAAGATTTACACGGTATCTCGGTCCTTCACAGATAATGGTCATTTGATTCCAGTCCTTGATGCTAAGCAATTTATCTACTCCCTTTGCGAGTTTGGGATACCCCAATCCGGGAATGTAGGGAGAACCGGTCATATCTCTTTTAAGTGACCCAGAAATACCAATTTGAATTTGGTCATTATTACGAAGCTCGATTCCTGAGTCTATGTTTCCTTCTACAAAACGAAATTCGAAGCTACAACGGAAGTTAGAGAAAACTTCCTTGGTTTTAAGAACCGAGTGTTTTCGGTTGGGGCTGCTTCTTAGTTTAAGCACACCAGTTTCAACTACATACCAACTGTACTGATCATTTCCTTTGGGTACAATAAATTTAGATAAGTCATTGTTCTGCAATAGATTAAGAGATAGGTTTTTGTCTGCATAACACAAGCTGTACAATGACAATAAAAGGGCGCAGAACCCTAAATGTGTTATCCTAAGAAGGGAAAAGTTATGCTTACATAATTCCATAAAGGATAAATTTGTTCTGAAAACATAGTTCATGCAAGAATTGAATTTGTTCATACCATCGTCACGAATTTGTACTTTATAAGCACTTTTATCATAAAGCGAAAAAAAAAAATTTAAATTGACTAAGCTAAGTTTATAAATTGACTAATAAAATGCATACTATTCATTATGCAAAGACACACCTTTCCAAATTATTGGAACAAGTTGAAGACGGAAAAGAAATTATCTTAGCCCGTGGCCGAAAACCCATTGCCCGGTTAATTCCTTGCTCTGAAATCGAAAAAACTAACCGTCCTAAAATAGGTGAAACTACCTCTAAATCTGTGAAGGTTATGGAGAAAAGAGAGATTGCGGGCAGGGTTGGTGATACAGTGGTATACTTTTGATGAGGCTGTTGCTCGATACTTTTACTTTTGTCTGGATGACATGTGATCCTTTTAAGTTAGGACGTCAGGCGAAGGAAATTCTGGATGATTCATCAAACCGATTCTTTCTTAGTGATGCATCGGTTCTGGAAATTTGTTTAAAATATAATGATGGAACTTTGGAGATGCCAGAAGCTCCCCGTTCATGGATCAAAAAACAGTGTGAAATCTGGCAAGTACGTTCCTTGGCAATTACCAGGGAGCACAGTTTCCGCCTTTCTGAGCTTCCTTATCATCACGATGATGCGATTGATCGGATTCTGGTTGCTACTGCTTTAGCGGAAGAATTACCAATTGTAACGGAAGACGAGAATATCCAAAAATATCCTGTAAGTATAATTTGGTAACTATATTTATTTCAATGATTTAAGGCTTGTAATGGTGAAGCTTCTGAAAACTTTCATATCAACATTTCCCATAAGTTAATACCCTTAAGGTAGAAATATTGATTAAGTTTTAATTTACTGATCTTAACTCCCAGGGGGTGTATCTCAGTCAAAGTGTTTTAAGACGGAAGTTTTCATTGATTGTATACTTTCCCGTCTTTTTTCAAAAGTTTTGATCCCGTATTGTTTGAAGTGCTCAATGATGGCGTCACTATCGCTTTGAAGCCCTTTATCTTGGCTGTTTACAAGCCAGTTCTCTAATTGCCTCTTAAGTTGATTATGAACTTTTTCAAAACCAGTTTTCCCTATTAGATTAACGGTTTCATAGGGGTCGTTTTCAAGGTCATACAATTCTTCTCTCTCCAGGGGCATAAGTAACTTTGCCTGAACTGGAGTAAGTATATTCTTTTCTCCCATTATATTTAATAAGTGGTAAATCGGATGCGTTGATCTGCGGTATGCGGTGGTATATCCGTTGATTGATCCTGCGGTTTTGAAATTACGAATATATTTGTACCTATTGGATCGGATCGCTCGACTGCAGATGTCCACATCTCCGAAGCGGTCAGCAGCGGTGTGTATAAACTGGCGTGACTTGGTGTTTTCCCGGAGGAAGCTTCTTCCCTGCATCCATTCAGGAATGTTACCTCCGGTCATAAGTATTGTCTCCGCAACAAGATCAATGGCACTTATGAGGGATGAATTTTTGGTGCCTGGTTTGTATCCAAACGGATGTTTTACTCCCTCAGGATAGAAGATGATTAGAGGGATATGAGTCCCACTATCGTAGAGCCAGTTTTTCCCACGAATCATGGGCCTGCCATGATCTGAAAGAATGCAAATGATGGTGTTCTTTTCGAGGTTGTCATCTTGAAGCTGCTTGATAATTGCACCTACCTGTTTGTCGAAACGGTTTATGCTTTCGAAATATCCGGCCCAATCACTTCGGGTTACCGGGTGATCTGGATAGTAAGGAGGAATAACGATCTTCTCTTTGGGAATGTTTTTCGAAGGATAGAAGCCTCTGTGGGACTCTCTTGAGTTGACTTGAGCAAAGAATGGCTGGTTTTTGACTAACTTTTGCCATGAGTGAGTATCCCAGGATTTCTTCGATGTTTTAAATTGCCAGTCATCCTTTCCCGTTCCACCAAGTCCCTTAATATTTCCTGTGTAATATCCTCTTTTGCCCATCAATTGAGGCAATGTTTTCACCGCTGGAGGGAGAGTAGGCATGAGTTCCTTGCTGTAACGCATGTGATGAGCACCTAGGGTTGTTTGGAATACACCAGTGGCAAGGGCTGTTCTGCTTGGTGAACAGGCAGGACTGGTGGTGAAGACATGCGTAAATTGCATCCCTTTTTTTGCCAGACCATCAATGTTCGGGGTCTTGACTACTTGATTACCATAGCAACCGAGATCAGGCGACATATCTTCTGCAATAATCCAAACGATGTTTGGCTGATTCGAATCTTTGCCATGCAATCCTGCTGAGAAGAGCAATACGATAATACTAATTGATAGAATTAAATGTAGGCATCTCATGGCTAGGTTTTTTTCAAATCTAATATTATTAAAACATCAAAAGGGACGGTATGTTATGGATCCGCTTCGAATTGATATGTTGATCAGCGGGAAACAGAGGAAGGGGGGCAGGAAGCTAGTTTACTAAAACCTTTCCTGCAAATGGTCATAACTCTTCAGTTTCTTCTTTTAATTCTCGGATATATTTTTCCGTATTTTTCTTAAATTTGGGAATGCATGGTTTGCAGCAGAATTTAAATTCCTGCCCATTGTGGATGTAGGACACTGGTTCTCCCATGTCGCCCAAATCACTTCCACCAACGAGGCAATAATCCAAGGGGTAGGGCTTGGCTTCTCCCTGCTGTCCACAGCCAATAAAGAGGGGGAGTATGCTCAAATGACAAAGAACTAATAAAAGGATATTATGTTTCATAATTCGAACTATTCACGCACCATTCTGAAAAGGTCAAATAGAGAATACCCAAAATATTTTTAAAAAAACTTGCAGTTAAACCGTTGATTTTTGTGCTTTTCGGTAGCGTTATAATTAGCGATGGATTCTTCTGATCAAAATATCCAAAACAATGAGGCCTTCCTGAAGCTTTTCCTTAAGCACGAGAGCGGCTTAAAAGCATACGTTCGTTCCTGTGTTATTAAACCTGAGGAAGTGGACGAAATTATGCAGGAAGTAAGCTTGGTTGCATGGAGGAAATTCGAGACGCTTGAGCAACCGGAAAAGTTTGGAGCATGGGCCTGCTTGATCGCACGGTTTGAGGTTTTGAAATTCAGGAGAAAGAAGGCCCGGGACCGATTGGTTTTGGACGAGGATATTGTTGCAAAGATTGGAATCGATGCCGAGGTGCAGGTGACCCGTAGACAGTTGCAATTATCTGCCTTGGATAAATGCCTAAAAAAGTTAAGGGCACCGGAGAAACAATTGGTTAGACAAGCGTATACTCCCAAAGTCTCGAAGAAGGAATTGGCAGAAGAGTTTGGTCAGACTGAAGCGGCTTTTTATCAAAAACTCGCCCGTATACGCATGAAACTTCGTGATTGTATGAACCATAAAATGATCGCCATGAATACAGGAGTCTCAGAATGACTGAAGAAGAAAAAGAGTTAATACTTGGGTATCTGGATAATCGTCTTTCAGCCTCTCAATTTGATTCCTTACAAGCCTTGTTGAGAGAAAATAAGGATGCCCGTTCTTTTCTTTTAGATTTGAGCACGATTGATACGAAACTAGATGATTTTAGTTTATCTGTTGATCAGGAGACTAGTGCTACACAGACCATTCCTTTTTCTTGGCGTGAATATGCCTGGCCTGTTGTTGCCTGCTTGCTTGTCCTTTTTTTGTGCACTTCTGGTTACTTCCTTTTATCAGCACCTAAAATTGCCACTATTCAATCCTGTGAAGATGCAGCCTGGGAGAGTGATTTACCCACTACCCCAGGGTCTGAGCTTACTTCTGGTTTTCTAAAACTCCGCACTGGCTTAGCTTCGATTGAACTTCGATCAGGAGCCAATCTTATTTTGGAGGGTCCGGCAGAAGTGAACCTGATTTCTCCAATGAAAATCCGCTTGGTTTCAGGTATGGCTATTTTAGAGGTTCCTGAAAGCGCTATTGGCTTTGTGCTCGAAACACCAGATGGCTACGCGATTGATTATGGTACTCGTTTTGCTGTTTCTGTAGATCCGATAAAAAATGTTTCCTCGTTTGAGGTTATTGATGGTGAAATTGGGGTACATCATCAAGGAAGCGGGTCAGAAGTCCGATTGGTTGATAACCAAACCATATCGATTGAAAAGGGAATTGTATCTTCCTTGAAAGAAGGAGAAGGGGAAAAAAAGATTTCTGCAAGTAAAGTGACAAAAAGAGTTTTTGCCGGTAATAACTCAACCAGTATTATTCGTAACGATCAGAGAGATCTTTATCTAGCTGATGATGTTTTATTGGTCAAAAGTTCGGATATTCTACCATCCTTTGATCGTCGGGCATTATTGGAGTTCGACATAAGTGAGGTTGATCCTACTCAGTACAAAAAGATTCGTCTAAGCCTGAACTTAGTTCCAGCCCATGGATTACGCTCCCATTTACCCGAAGAAAATATCTTCGCGGTGTATGGAATAAAGGAATCCTGGGAAGCACGCCTGAGTTGGTCGGGAGCTCCTCAAATTGAACAGGCTGAAAAATTAGGAACCTTTTCCATCCCCCGAAGTAAGCAGTTCGGCAATTATGGGATTGAGACCGATGAACTAAAACAATTTGTTCAATCCGGAAATAGTAAATTGTTGATTATTCGTGAAACTTTTGAAACTCGTGGATCAGGAATGATCCATGCCTTTGCCAATAATAACCACCCCCGTTTTGCCCCTCCTGTTTTGGAGTTTTATTAAACCAACCAAGTTATGACACGATCTTTCCAATGGATTCCTGTTCTCTGCTTTGTTTCAATTCCCTGTTTGTTCGGGGATGTGCAGAAGTTGAAGTTTAATCGGGATATTCGACCCATTCTTTCTGATGCTTGTTTTCATTGCCACGGCCCGGATGAGGCAGACCGGCAGGGTGGTTTACGTTTAGACCTGGAGGAATTTTCTCAAAATCCAGGAAAGTCTGGTCTTTCGGCTATCGTGCCCGGAGATTTGGAGGAAAGTGAAATGATCTTTCGTATTCATTTGCCTGAGGACGATGAGGAACATATGCCCCCATCGGATAGCGGAAAATCGATAACTACTGAACAAAAGAAAATTCTGGAAAGATGGATCGAGGAGGGTGCCAATTATGAAAAGCATTGGTCATTTGAGAAACCGAAAAAACCAAGCGTGCCAGAGGGTATTGCGGAGCATCCGGTGGACTCATTTATTTTGAGAAAGCTGCAAAGCGTGGGAATCAAGCTGAATCAACCAGCAGACAAGGAGACTTTGTTGCGTCGTGCCAGCCTTGATCTAATCGGTCTACCGCCAACGGTTGAGGAAATCGATTCATTTTTAGCGGATGATTCTGAGTCTGCATACGAGCAACAACTCGACCGTCTACTTAAATCGGAGCATTTTGGTGAGCGCATGGCCCTGGAATGGCTGGACTTAGCCAGATACGCAGACAGCAATGGATTCCAGAGTGATGGAAGCCGGGATATCTGGATGTGGAGGGAGTGGTTGATTGATGCATTTAACCGCAACCTTCCTTTTGATCAATTTACCGTTGAGCAATTAGCCGGGGATCTCTTACCCAATCCATCGGAAGACCAGATTATCGCCACTGGCTTCAATCGTAATCATAGGCTTAATGGGGAAGGGGGAAGGATTGAGGAAGAGTGGTTTGTGGAGACGGTGATCGACAGAGTGGAAACAACTGGGTCCACCTGGATGGCACTCACTTTAACATGTGCCCGTTGTCATGATCACAAGTATGATCCCATTTCCCAGCAGGAATTCTATGAACTCTTTGCCTTTTTTAATTCAGTGGAAGAAACGGGCGTTCTTCACCCAAGAGGCAAATTTGGAGTCAATACACCTCCAATTTTGAAAGTGCTCAATGAGGAGCAAAAGCAGAGGAAAGTGAATTTACAACAATCAATCCAGCAAGCGGAAATTGCCGTCAAGGAAGCTGAGGAAAATATGGATTCTGCTTTTGAGGAATGGGAGAAAAGAGAGCGAAAGAAAGTTTTGGAAGCAAAACTGGAAAACTTATGGTCCCCATTTGAGGATACATCAGCCATATCCAAACTTGGCAGTAAACTCAGTAAACAAGCGGATGGTTCCTTGCTCGTGGATGGGAAGAATCCGAAGGGGGATGTTTATCATCTTACTGGAGATCTTAACCTTTCTCATGTTGGAGCTTTGCGGTTGGAGGTACTGCCGGATGAGTCTCTTCCTTCCAGGGGTCCGGGCCGGGCTGGTAATGGAAATTTTGTACTCACTGGAATTGAGACAAAATTCATTTTCGAGGATCAGGAAAAAAAGCCCGTTTTTATAGAATGGAATGGTGCAAAAGCAGATTATTCCCAACCCAAATGGCCGGTTGAAAATATTCTTAAAAATGCCAAGCACTTAAACAGGGGAAATGCATCCGGGTGGGCGATCGGAGCATTTGAAGAGCAAAACCGTGTTCCCAGAGAAGCAATCTTCTTAGCTAAAAAATCGGTGGCTGTGCCCAAGGGAGCTAGCTTACAAATTTCCCTCTATCACAAGTCCAAATACCCGGATCACAACATTGGCAGATTCAGGATTTCATTGGCCTCGCAAAATCACGCGGATCTGAATCAGGAATTTAGACTGCCATCCCATTTGATTTCTTTACTTAAATCATCGGGCGAGAATGCATCCGCAGATCAAAAAGTTCTCAAAAAGTACTTTCGGGAAAATACCCAGACTCCGCTAAAAATTGCTGAGTTGGAGGTTAAGAGGGCCACAGAAAAGTTAAATCAATTTATGGATAAGGTTCCTTCCACATTGGTGATGCAGGAAAGAAAAACTCCCCGTGACGCTCATATTTTACACCGTGGAGAATACGATCAAAAAAGAGAAAAAGTGGGTAGGGCATTACCCGCGGCCTTGCCTCCACTTCCCAAGGATGCACCGATGAACCGTTTGGGTTTTGCTCAGTGGTTGGTTACTGGTGAACATCCACTGACGGCTCGGGTATGGGTTAATCGTTTATGGGAGAGACTGTTTGGTGTGGGTATTGTAAAGACTTCGGAAGACTTTGGTTCGCAGGTTGAATGGCCGTCCCACCCAGACCTTCTCGATTGGCTGGCTGTGGAATTTGCTCAACCCAGTACTTTACCCCCTGTAGATGGGATTTCTGCTCAGGCATGGGATATGAAAGCAATGATCAAATTCATTATGCTGAGCAAGACCTACCAGCAGAGTTCTTCTGCCAAGGAAAGTCTTTACAAGATGGATCCTGATAACCGTCTCCTCGCCCGTGGTCCACGTCTCAGGTTGCCCGCAGAAATTATTCGGGACCAGGCACTCGCTGCCAGTGGACTGCTTGTGCCTAAGATTGGTGGTCCCAGTGCCCGTCCCTACATGCCCGATAAAGTATGGGATGAAACCAGTACCTTTGGAAATATGCTCAATTATAAGGCAGATCAAGGGGACGGACTGTATCGTCGCAGTATTTACACAATTTGGAAACGCACCGCAGCCCCGCCATCCATGCTTCTTTTTGATGCACCCAATCGCGAAATCTGTATGCCTAAGCGCTCACGCACCAATACACCCCTGCAAGCGTTGGCCTTGATGAATGAAGTTACCTATGTGGAAGCTGCCCGTGCACTTGCCGAGAAAATGTTGCATGCAAAATCAGCCAAAAATTCCGAAGACAGATTGATTTTAGGTTATCGGTTGGCCACAGGTAGTTCGCCGAACGCCGGGACTTTATCCATTTTGATAGATGGGCTTGATAAAAGACGGAAGAGTTTTTCGGAAAACCCGGATGCCGCAAAGAGTTTAATCAACCAAGGATCTTCGACCCCTCCGTCGGATATGGATGAAGTCGAATTAGCAGCCTATACCAGCACGGCAAATATTTTGCTGAACCTTGATCGTGTAATCATGAAAAACTGAGAACAAATATGAATACATTTTCACAATTATTTGCACAGAAACCAGGTAGCTTAGCAGCTCAGGACTTTTTAAACCGCAGGATCTTTTTGCGCAATGGAGCGGCTGCTCTAAGTGCGGCAGCCCTTGCCGGCTTACTTCCTAGGGGAGCAGAGGCTTCACCCTTTTCATCAATCGGTTCCTTTCCCAATTTTGCCCCCAAGGCGAAGCGGGTGATCTACCTTTTTCAGTCGGGTGGACCTTCCCAGATGGATTTGTTTGACCCCAAGCCGATGATGGAAAAGGAGCGGGGTAATGATCTTCCTGAATCGATACGCAAAGGACAAAGGCTGACCACCATGACCTCGGGTCAGAAGAGTTTCCCAATTGCACCAAGTATTTTCAAGTTCGCCCAGCATGGCCAGTCCGGTCAGTGGATGAGTGAACTACTGCCACATTTATCCAGGAAGGCAGATGAGCTGTGTTTCATTAAGTCGATGCACACGGAGGCGATTAATCATGACCCGGCAATGACCTTTTTCCAGACGGGACATCAGCTTGCGGGCCGGCCAAGTTTTGGTTCATGGGTGAGCTATGGGCTGGGTGCATCCAATCAGGATTTACCCTCCTATGTGGTTTTAACTTCATTTGGTAGCGGTCGACCCAGTTGCCAGCCTCTTTATGACCGCCTCTGGGGTGCCGGGTTTTTACCCACCCGTTACCAGGGGGTTAAGTTTCGCAACAGTGGAGATGCGGTGTTGTATCTGTC
>MDSZ01069868.1_pt1 | contig 16360 bp, 12 predicted proteins | sample 811201 | NCBI WGS metagenome assembly MDSZ01 (sample SAMN05326647, study PRJNA326480) | marine metagenome | isolation source: seawater | place: Indian Ocean: North | collected 2010
AGCAAAACACATAAAGTAAGATCCTATAAGTGATATAGAAACAGTAAATGAAATAAATGAAATGAAACTTCTTTCTAAAAACTGAAGATTTTCTTCACTTAAAAGGTTAAAAATATTTAACATAAACCAAAACAATATTAAAACAAAAATTATAGAAAGAATAATTTTAAAATTTTGGCTTAATTTTATTTTCTGTTTTACAAAAGCTGGTCCAACTACGGAGTTAAATACTGTGCCTGGAAAAGAGCCTATGGAAAAACACGCAAAAAAAAGACCAGCTATTGCTTTATCAAATGTGAAATAGATCATCATTTTCCAGGCAAAACTACTAATAACAATTGAAAAAGATGATAAAAAAGCAATAGTTTTGAGATTCAAACTAATTATAGATTTAAAATTTAAATCATAACTTTTTGTATTAAGTCTAGAAAAATTCAAAGGTATAGAAATTAATATGAACAAAATATAAAATGATACTAAATAAAATAATAAGTTAAAGTTTGAGTTATATAAAAAATACGTGCCAATTATTAATGTCAATAAATTTAAAATAGAATATATTGTAAATATGTTTGTTTTTTTGTTAACTTCAGATACAACAAGGTTCATCTCATTTATCCATTGTACTAAAATCAATATTGAAAATATAATTATTAAATTTATGTTTTCAAAAGAAATGAACTTGAGAACAATAAAGTAAGAGATCAAAAACATTAATATTGATGTACCCCCTCTGTAAAATAAAGTTAAGAATGCGTATTCAACTTTGTTTTCAGATACAATAATACTACGTAAATTACTCGAAAATATTTGAGTTACTGTAATCCAAAAACTAGTAACTAAACCTAATTCACCTGCTATTGAATAATGCCCAAAAACGACAAGTGCAATTACTATAAATGAGGTAAACATAAGATTAAACATGTATGTACCAGTGGTTAATAAAAATCTAAAATTTTTAGCAATAAAAAAATCTCTGTTTAGCTCTATTGTTTCAGTATCAGAAATATTTTTATAAAGTCGAGAATACTTTTCGATTAGATTATCGACTGAAGTTATAGTCTCAACATTTTTATAAATATTTTCACCTTTACTTAACCTCTCTTCAATTTCCCACTTTGATACAAATTCTAGTTTTTCTTTTATACTTTGTATTGTTGTGTCGGTTGGAATAATTGAATCTTCAATTTCTTTAGTTCCAAAATTTTTATTTGCCAAACTTGGTAATCCATGTAAGGAAGACTCTAAAATTGATAGACTCAAAACCTCTGATTTGGATATTAAAATATTCAACCATGACTCATTTAAAACTGTTTGTTTCTCTTTTTCAAAAATTGGTTCATTAATTTCTATACGTGTATCTTTTTCAACTAAAGATTTCAAATAATGTAGATATTTTATATCATCATTAATTCCGTATATTTTAAGTTTCCATTCTTTATCTAACTTAGCTTCTTTAAAAGCTTTTATGATTATATCTATATTTTTATGAGGATGAATTCTTCCAAAATAAACAAATTGTTTTTTTTTATCTTTAGTGTTTAATTCCCTCCATTTAAAAGGTATTGGATTATAAATTTCAGTTATTTTACAATTTGGAAAATATCTTTGAATTGCATTTTTTTCTTGGTCAGTAATTGATATAAAATTTGTCTTTTCTGATATTAAATACTTAAAAAAAAATAAAAATATCTTCTTATAAAAATATTTTAAAAATCCTGTACTTTTTAGTGCTTCTGTAAGCAACATGCCATGAGGATGAATGACATAATTTTTTTTACTAAAATTACAAATTAATATAGAAAAAATTTGAATTGGAGCCCAAATACCATGGATATGAATCACATCAAATTGTTTAATATTTGCTTTTAATTTTCCAAATTTTAAAAAAATACTTAACCATCTTGAAAATTTAATTGTCTCTATGTATTGATTTTTAAACAAAGCTTTTTCAACTTTTGAAGATAAAATTGAGTAGTTTAGAACAGTACTTTTGCTTAGATGATCTGCAATAAACAAAATTAGAGATGCAATACTAAAGTTTTTTTTAGTTAATTCACTAGTTATGTGCAACACTTTCATAATTAATAATTATAATAATTTATATAATTATAACTATAATAAAATTTTGTACTTATTTATAAAAAAGTTATTAAAACTTATTATTTTTTCGAAATAAAATAAAAATAAATTATAATTTGCATTGCTAAAAATAAATATGTGTATCCAAAATAAAAACCTAAGGTAGCTGGTACTATAGTTAATAACGAAACTTTAATATTTGTAATTATCAAACTATTTTTTAACCGCATAATATGATGTAAATGATTCCTGTCAGGAGTAAATGGATAATTACCCTTATAAATTCTATAAATAAATAATCTCATTAAATCTATTCCAGGAATAATCATGAATAGTACTATTTGATCCGTATTTATTAAATTTGTACTATTATAAAATTTTATAAAAAAATAACTAAATACAAAACCTAATAAGTAGCTCCCACTATCTCCTAAAAAAGATTTATTATTATGATTTAATATTAAAAAAAATAATAGTGACATACCTAAAATAAGAAAAAAAATTGGAAAATAATTATTAATTACAAAAAAAAAAGAGATAAAAATAGAATAAATTGATACTTGATAATTTATTCCGTCAAACATATTTAAAGCATTAACAAATAGTAAAAAACATAAAAGTGTCCATATGATTGAAATATAATTGGGCAGAAAGTATGATGTTTCTAAAAACGAAACTTTTATCTCTTGGATTAATAATCCTTTTCCATAAATTATAATAACTGTAAATAATAAAATCATTGAAAAAAATTTTTTAACTGCAGAAATTTTAAATTTATCATCAAAATAACCGATTAAAAAAATTGATATTGACGAAATTATAAAAATCAAAAAATCTTTTTTGCTATAAAAAATATTTATATTTAAAAAAAAATTATTTTGTAAAAATAAAAAAATTAATAAAAAAAAAATATTTATTATTATTATAATTCCACCTGTAAGTGGCACATTAGATTTATGTACTTTTCTAAAATTATCAGGTTTATCATATAGCTCTAACAAACTAGCAATTTTCTGATTATAAATATACAGAATGAAATTAAGAAGAAAAAATATAATAAAAATAATACTTGTCATTATTTAAAATTTTTTTAAACAATTTGGGAAATTTGAAAGCTTAAATTCATAAATATAGCCATTATATGTATTGCCTCTATTAAATGGATTTCTAGCTTCATGCCTTCCAATTGAGTCTTTATAGTATTTCAACTTACCAACACAATCTTTAAATCGCCCAAAATATGGTTTGTTATTAGAATACCCCCATGTTAAAAATAGTTTTGGATTTTTTTGAATAACATTATCATAAATGATTTTTCTATCATTGTGATTAGACTTTAGGAAACTTGAAAATTCTATAGATATGTAATTTGATTTACCAAATGAAGAAGCTTTGTGGGTACTTATTATAGTGTCATCATCTTTTAGAACTGAATTTGCCCATTTATAAAGAGAATATCCACTAGCATTTTGGCTTAATACTCTATCTTTTTGAAATTTAGTTAAACTACCAGGAAAAAGAGTGATAACACCATAATAAATTCCTAAAATTAAGATTATTGATTGCAATCTACATAAATATTCAAACGGTTTAAAATGTAATGAGTGGCCATATTTTGCCGATATTAATAATATCCAAAATAAAGGCTCTAACAATGAACGACCAATAAATTGGCCAAAAATGTAATTAATTAACATATGTAAAATTGAAATTAAGAAAACTAATTTAACTTTACTATTTCTAAAATTTAATAAAAAAATATATAGAATTGATATACCTATAACATTTGTTAAATGACTAAAATTTTTAGGAAGAATAAAATTTAGATAATTTAATTCCCTTCCAAATCTTACTAGATAAAGAGTAAACTCTTTTATTCCAGGTACAGATAGTGGAACTGGTGAATAAAAATATTCATAAAAACTACCACCAAAACTAGAAAATTTCCAAAACATTATTGGAAAGTAAAAAAGAACAAATAATATTGATGATATTAAAATAAAAAAAATTAATTTATTATTTCTGTATGAAACATATAAAATAAAGCATCCAATCAAAAAAGAACTTGTTAAAAAATTAAATTTAGAGTGTATTGACACTATTAAAACAATTAAAGATAAAATGATTTTCAATTTTTGTTCATTGGAGTTTAGATATTTAAAATTTCCAAATAAATATAAGGAAAATACTACTGCAGATGAACATACATGAAATAATTGTGGTTTCGCAGTTGACGATAAAAATAGAATTATTGGAGATGTTAACGCTAAGAGAATATAATAATATATATTCTTATTCTTAATTTTTTTAAATACACCAAAAATGCTTACTAATCCTAAAAATTGAATTAAACCTCCAAATTGTTCTGACCCAAAAAAAAGACCTACAGCTATCAAAATTTCACCTGAACCACTTAGGAAAGTATGATAATGTGTAACCTCAGGTAAATAATTGCCAGTTAATAATAGTTTTTTTGCAACTATAAAATGATATCCTAATGAGTCTCCATGGGTGTTGGGTGACAGAGACATAAATACTAATCCAAAAATACAAATTAGAACTAAGAATTTATCTATGTTATTAAAATTAAATTTAATAATATTAAATTTAAATTTAAATTTAAATTTTTTAAAAATTTTAAATAAACCAAAACAAAAAAGTGATATACTAATTATTGGAATAAAATTAATATTTTTAGAATATAATATTAGTGGATAAAAAATTATTAGAATTAAGTTGGTTGATAGAAAAATTTTTTGATACTTAACATCACTTATTTCTGAAATTATTTTTTTTATTGGATTTATACTAATAATTAAACTTCCAATTTGGTATAGTCCGGCAACTAAAATTAATGCATATAAAACTCCAAAAAATTCAAATTTTTCAGTAAGATTAAATAGTAACATTTAGAATGAAAATATATTATTAATATTTGTATTTAAATTTAAAGTAAAATTTTTATATCATATCTTTAATAATTTATTCAAAATATTATATCATTTATAAAATGTTATTTACTATTTTGAAAATATAACTATAAAAAATCATGATTTGGTTTTTATAATTATATCTTCAATTATCAACTCAAATGATCAAAACCAATTATATTAAAAATAACTTACTAATAATATTCTTTTGTATTTTTGCTTTTATTTTTCAATTTTATTATTTCCAAAGTATAACACCACATCACGATCAAACATTTCACATAAATTGGTTAATCAATTTAAAAAATGCAGATCATTTTTTACCACCCAATTTTTTTATAAACTTTGGAATTCTAAAATATGATACAAATGGTTTTATTTATGAGCTATTGCACCCTTCACATAACCCAATAGACTACCATGCATACTTATTTCAAATAAATTCAATATTAATAGTTTATTTATTTTCTCTTTTTTTGACAATTGAACCAATTAAATTATACATATTAGTTTCTGTACTATTTTCATCACTATCAATAATAATAAATTATAAAATTCTAATTATCATATTAAAAGAATATAAAATTTATCAAGGTACCTACTTTGATAATATAAAATATCAATTAATTTTTTGCCTTCTTAATATTTCTTTCTATAAGTTTTTTTTTTCTCCACTTGGTCATCATAATATTGGCTATTTTTTTTTCTCTTTAACTTTATATATTTTATTAAGTAGGTTCTTTAATAATTCAAAAAATTTTCCTTATATTATTGGATCTATTTTAGGTTTTGTGTCTTACTTTCAAATTACTATAGTACTTTTATTATTCCCATTAATTTCTTGTTACTTTTTATTTAATAATTTTAAAATTAATTCAAAAAATTTAATTAATTTTTTTAAATTTTTTATGACCTGTTTTATATTTTATTTTCCATTTATATTCTTAATATTCAATGATCTTTTATCCTCCAATAAAAATTTTTTAGTTAATTTAGTCGGAACGAATAGTCTAGAAACTAAATTTTATTTTGATAAGTCAATTTTTTGGTTTAAAAAATTATATGTACTTACTTCGCCGATAATTTTTTTTGGATTTTTTCTATCTGTAATAATTGGGATAAAACACAGAAAATTTGATTATATTCAATTTATTGTTTTAATACATTTTTTAGTAAATATTTTGTTGTCTATTTTTTACATAAGTTACCTGAGAAATTTTTATTACATTTTTAATATTTTTCTAATTTTAAGCTCGTTTTCGCTTATATACCTTTATCAAAAAAATTTAATTTTAAAAACTATAACAATTTTATTAATATCTTTTAATATCTTAAATAATTCAAAAATTATTTTAGATATTAAAAAATTAGAAAATATTGAACCATTATTCTATCAATTATATTTTGAGGATAAAGGAAAAGTAAAAAATAAAATTAAAAAAATAACATCTTTGGAGATTGATAATTTTGTATTTTTCAGTGATTTTTCAAAAAATTATTTTAAAGTTCATGGAAATGATTATATGAAAAAAAACTTATTAACTAATAAAACTTTGCGAAGCATCTCTAACCATTTAAATAATAAAGACAATAATCATTCAAATTATATTATAAATAATTTTACTAAATTAGAAAAAAATTTTCATGTAATTTCCTTTTCAGGTGATTTTACTCATGTAAATAATATTATTATAAAACTTCAAAATTCTGATTTAATAGAAAAAAAATGTAAAATTGAATTACCTCACATAATAAATGAACCAATATTTAGAGACTCTGGATCAGGAGAGTTTAATATAAATATTTTTTTGACAAAAATTAATTGTTAATTAAAACTTTAATTTTTTAAATATTTTTTCAGGAATTATTTTTATAATGATTGAAATTAGTAGCCATATAAAACTCGAATAAACTATTTCTCTTTTATTCTTAATACCAGTATAAATTCTATCAATAACTTTACTAGGGTTTGAAATTAATAATTTATTGGCTTTATATTTAAATTTTTCTGTACTCATGTAACCTGCTACAACATTAATTACATTTATGTTTTTTTGATATAATCGTTGTCTTAAACCTGACAAATATGAGATTAATCCAGCTTTAGAACTACAATAAAATAATCTTAACGCCCTACCTCTAATTCCTGCTACCGATGTAAATACACATATGTATGAATTTGTTTTTAATTTTGGAACCAAAGAGTTTATTATCAAAACTGGATGTATTAAGTTTGTTTTATAATTTACATAACATTCATCTGGGTCTTTTATTTCAATATCAGGATTTCCTGTTTCTCCCATAACAAAAAAGATTCCCTCGTAGGAATTATCTTCTAGTCCTCTGGAAAAAATCAAGTTTTTTTCTAAATCAAGTATATCAATTTGATAAGATTTAATTTTATTTTTTAAATTTTTATCAAATAGTTGAGTTTTTTCCTCAAATTTTGTCTTATTTCTATTTATGACAATAAATTCATCAACTTCATTTTCAAATTTTTTTATGAATTCTATCGAAAGCAGAGATGTACCACCGTAAATAATTATTTTTTTCATTTTGTTACTCCAATTCTATCAGATAAAATTGAATTAATTTTTATTTTTTTATTTATTTTTTTTATTTTATTTTTAAATAAAAAAAATTGCTTATCACCAATCAAATTCTTTTTGGAAATTATGCTGTCTTTTGCATAATAAAAATTGTATGAATATTTTTTTTGTTTATTTATAAAAAATTTTTTTATTAGGTTAAATTTAGAATTTATTGAGAAATCTGCTGAAAACGAGACACCATCACCTCCAAAATTAATATATTTTTTTTGTATTTTAATCTTTTTAAAACAATTAAATTTGAAAAAATTTTGTGTGTTCTACAAAAAAAGAAAAAATCTTTTAAGAATTCTATTATTAATTTTTTGGGAACTAATATATGAAATTCGATCATTCCTTTTTTTCCATATATTTTATTCCAATCTATATATTTATCCTGAACATAAAAAAAATTCTCTAAGTCTGTACTTTTTTTTAAATTTATTAAGTGAGATAAATAGAAAAAATAATTTACAAATCTGTATAAATAAAAATTGTTGAATAATTTAAATAAATATCGATGAAAAAGATTTACTTTTTTTTTTTTAACCTTAAATATAATTTTTTCATTTTTTTTCTTTATATGTTTAGTAAAAAAATGAATACCTTTTATATTTTCTTGTGATGAAAAGCTATCAAGCCAAGTTACAGAATAATCAAAATTTGAGTTAAAATTTTCAATGTTATCTAGATTATTTAGTTTATTAAAAAAAATATTTTTTTTCTCTAGTTTTGAAGAACTAATTTTTTTAAGTTTAAATCTAATACTGTATATTACTCCTGTTAATCCAATTCCTCCAACAGTTAAATTAAATAAGTTATTATTTTTTTTTTTACTACAATGAATTAAGCTTCCCTGCACATTAAAAACTTTTAGTGAAATAATATAATCAGAGAAATAATTATTTTTTATATTTTTACCATGAATGTTATTAGCTACCATGCCCCCGATAGTTACAAATTTAGTTCCAGAAGTTACTGGTAAAAAAAAATTATCCCCTAATATTATTGGAAGAAGATCTGAAACAAGTAGACCTGACTCAACCTCGATCTCTCCTTTTTTTTTGTCATAATAAATAATTTTGTTAAGTTTTTTTGTTGAAATTAAATTTTTTCGATTTAAACAAACATCACCATATGATCTACCATTACCATACGGTATAAAGCTTTTTTGTTTTTTTATTAAAATCCTAAGTTCTTCTTTTGTTTCAGGTTCTAGAAAATTTGTTTTTATAAACTTATTTCTTCCCCATGAGGTAACTTTTTTCATGAAAACAGTTTTCTTTTTTTGTTAATGAAATAATAATTTCTGAATTTTTTTGACATATTTACGACCTTAATAAAGAGGTTTTTTTCAATATCAAATATATATATTTCATATTCAATTTTTTTTAGAAATTTGATTATATTCTTTGAGGGACGCTCAATATATAATAGTGGTTTATATTTTTTGATAGTATTTTTTGCACCATTAATTACTTGATCCTCATGACCCTCAACGTCTAATTTAATTATATCAGGTTTGATTTTGAAATTGTCTAATTTTTTAACTTTTACTTGTAGTTTGTGATTTTTAATATTTTTATAAAAAAAAAATGTTTTGAGAGATTTATTAATTTCAAAAATTTGATTTTTGCTGCTACTTATTGTGGAATAAGCAGATAAATTAAATTTTAAAAATGAAAAAAATTCTATGTATGGAACATTAATATATTTGATTGAATTTTTCTCTCCTAATGCCAAGTTAAAATATTTTACAGAATTTTTTTGATTATTTTTTAAATAAGATTTATCAAATTTTAATGGTTCAAAAATATAAAACTTAGAGTTTCTAAAAATTCTTAGAAAATAAGAAGTTGACAATCCATCATTCACTCCGATATCGACAATGTTTAAGTTTTCTTTAATTCTAATTTTTTTAAAGCCATTTGCTTCTTTTTCAAATAAAATACCTCTAAATATTTTAATAAAGAAATATCTAAGAATTAAATATAAGACTATTGATTTTCTACTTAAAGCTTCAAAAGAAAATAAAAATTTCATTACTAAAAGTTAAATTTTTTTTTAATTAGTTTAATTACAATTAAAATCAAAATGATAATTGTGATTGTTATTATAAAATTTAGATTAGAAAAAACATTTACGTTCAAATTTTTAATTTCAGATATAAATTTTAAAGAATAGCCAATTGATGTACTTACATAATATATTGGTAGACAACCAAAAAAACTTATTATTATATAATTAATTATTCTTATTTTTGTTAAAGATGGAATCAAATTTTGGATTTGAGAAGGTGCGCCAAAACCTCCTGCCAGTCTAAATATAAAAAAATATAAATTTACGTTTTTTTCTATTAAATTAATTATTCTCTCAATTTTTTGACTAAACATTTTTTTTATATCTTTAATGAAATAATTTCTTATCAGCACCGTCAATATTGCACCACTTAGTGCGTTAGCTATAGAAACTATTATAGCACCTTGAATTGGTGACAGTAAAAAACCTGTCATTAATAAAATAGGAGAAATAAATCCTAAGAATAAAGTCCATAAAAGTGAAAATATAAATAAATAAAATGCTAATAAATAATAATTATTTTTTTTTAATTCATTCAATTTAAATTCTAATTTTTGAAAAGAGAAATCATTTAAATAACTTATTTCTAAAATCTGACTTGATTTATAGAAAAATAATAAAATCAAAATTAAATAAAAAGATGCAAGTAAATATTTAAATTTTTTCATTTTTTTAAGAATTCATCCTTAAAATATTCATTAAGGAAAATGTGGTTATTGGTTGCATATCTATTTCATTTAAGACAGAGCTATCACTTAAATATATATCTTTATAATTATACAATTCACCATTTAATTTAGTTTTGAATTTTCCCTTTTTTTTTGACATTGGAAAAGATGCTCCTAAATGATTTGAGGCACCCACAGAATTAAATAAAGGAAAATAAAATTTTAAATCTAAATTTTTTTTATTATAAAACCTAAATATTTTATTCATTTTTTCTTTTAAAGATTTATTTTCCTTTCCAGTAATAAGAAATTCAGATTTACTATTTTTTTTAATTTCAATATAGCTGGAATCTTGGGTGCTCAAATAGCACTGACCTATAAATAAATTTTTAAAAATATTAAACTTCTTAATATTTAAAAATATTCTTAAGATATTTCTAAAGTTATAGAGCTGAGAATAAAATTTTAAACCATCGTTCTCAAATTTAAAATATTCAATGTTTTTTAAATTTATTTTTTTTTTAACTAAGCAAAAAAAATGTCTGGTTTCATATATTTTTATTTTTTTGAATTCTTTAAAAGAATTTAAAATTATTTTAGCGGTATTAATTGGTCCTGCACAAATATATAATTTTTCGTAATTTAATTTTGTATTTTTATTATCATTTAAATTATGTAGAACTATTTTTTTACCTTTATAGTCTATTTTTTTTAAATACAAATCATAATTAAATTTTATATTTTTTTTTAATAAATATTTTTTTAAATTTTCAACATTTTCGTTTTTTTTATTAAAATTTAATACAGTAATATTTTTATTTAAATTATAATTTTTCTTTTGATATATGAAATTTTTTTTAAAAATAATTTTTTCTAAATTTAAAAAAAGTTTTTTAATTTTTTCTAAGTTATTTTTTTTTATAGGATAATTTCTTAAATTGTATTGAAATATATTGCTCAATACCCCACCCCAAATATTTGATAAACCTCCTTCTTGATAAGAGGAAATAAATTTACAATTTTTAAATTTAGATTTTTCAATTAAATCAATTTTTTTAGAAAGCTTTCTTGAATTAAATTTAATTTCTCCACTTAAGGAGAAAATATATTTTAGTAATGTAAAAGATTTTTTTGTTTTCTCTTTTTTTGATGGTGAGATCACAGTAATATTTTTATATTTCTTGCGCAAAATAAAAGCTGTGGTTAACCCTGAAAAACCTGATCCTATTATATAAATCAATTTTATTTCCTAATTTATAAATTAATCAATCCTATAAAATTTTAAAAATTATTGTATACACTGTATTTGATGAAAAATGTAAGTAACTTTTATAATAAAAAAGGTTGGAAATATAAAAATAATACCACTTTAGACTCTGATCTATTTGAGGATAACAGGCCAATTGCAAGGGAGTATGTTAAAAAATGCAGATTAAGAATAATTAATTATATCCCATCAAAAGGAAAAAATTTTTTAGATTTTGCATCTGGCCCAATTCAATACAAGGAATATTTGAAATATTCAAAAAATTATAAAACTAGACATTGTGTTGATTTTTCAAAAGAGGCTATAAAAATAGCAAAAACGAAACTTAAAAATAAAGGAAAATATTACAACAAAGATTTTATGAAAATTAAGTTCAAAGAAAATTTCTTCGATTGTTCTTTAAGTATGCATACGATTTATCATATTAACAAAAATCAACAAGAAGAGGCTGTGAGAAAATTATTAAAAATTACAAAACCAAATAAACCAGTTATAATCATTTATAGTAATCCAAATACATTGATAAAAAAAATATATTCAATTTTTTTTAAATCAAAAAAAAATACATCTCTGTATTTTTATTGTCATTCATTAGATTGGTGGAAACGATTTGAGGATATTTCTAGTTTAAAATTTTATTGTTGGAGATCTTTTGCCTCACAACACCAAAAAATCCTTTTCCCAAATAACTTTTTAGGCTCAATCATGTTCAAACTTCTTTTTTATATAGAAGACAAGTTTAATAAATTTTTTTCCAAAAACTTTCAATATCCAATAATTGTTTTAAAAAAAAAATGATCTCTATTATTATTGTAAGTCTAAATACAAAAACTGACTTTCAAAATACAATAAATTCTGTGATTTCACAAAATGAAAAACTTGAATTGATTGTCATTGATGGAAAAAGCGTTGATGGAACATTAGATGTGATCAAAAAGAATAGTAAATTGATAAATAAATTAGTCATAGAAAAAGATGATGGTATATATTCTGCGATGAATAAAGGGATAAATTTGGCTTCAAAAAAGTGGATATATTTTTTAAATTCTGGTGATGTCTTCCACAGCAATCAAACAATTAAGAACACAATTAAAATTTTAAAAAAAAACGAGAATTTTGATGTTATAATTGGAAATTCAATAGTAAGAAAAAAAAATAGCTTAACTAAGTCACCAAGAAAGGAATTAAATAATAGTACTGTCAGTTCATGTTTTTCACATCAAAGTGCTTTTACAAAAACTGAACTTTTAAAAAAATATTTTTTTAACACTAAATATAAATTTGCATCAGATTTTGATTTTTTCTTGAAATTATTTAATTCAAAAAAGAAATTTCTTTATATAGATGAATTAATTTCAATAAACAAATCAGGGGGTATATCTGATATCAATAGACTAGAAGTTTATGCTGAATTTAAAGAAATTGTATTTTCACAAAATAAGAATTTAACTAATATTTTTAAGATAAATTTTTTAATATTATTAAATTTAGCAAAAAAGATTATAAAATTGGTTCTACCAAATTCTTTAATAGATAAGATTATTTTTTATATCGATAAAAAAATAAAATAATTTTAAATTTTTTTTCTTTCAAAAAATAAAATAATAATGAATGAAATAGAAAAATAAACCATTTGGAATGTATAAAATGAAAATCTATCGTAAACTGGCTGGAACATTGCAGTAGATAGGCAATTAATTAAATTTAAAGCAACAAAAAATAAAACAATATAGGTAATACCTTTCATTTTTTTTTCATCATTTGTTGCCAATGAAATTAAACATATAATTAGAACTAAAAGTTGTAAAATTAATATAAAGTAACCTGAAAACCCAACATTTGCATAAAAACCTTTCAAATCGTCTCTAGAAACAAAATATCCTCCCATTCCATGAATTACATTAACACCATAAAATACAAAATTTTCTAATGGTCTCAGTTTAAATAATTGTATGGCTATTTCAGTACAATGTTTGCTTGAGAGTTCTCTTGCCAATAACTCATCTTGTTTATCCAATTCAAAAAATTCATGTTTAGCAACTTTATTTTCAAATAAGTCCTGCATGTATACAAATTGAGAATAATAGTGACTAAATATCTTTCTATTATTTTTTGTAAAACTAAGAATATCATTATTACTAATTGATATAATGTTTCTTTCTATATTATTATTTTTAAAATCTTCTAATGCAAATTTGATTATTTTTTTATTAACATCACCATTAATTTTTTCTAAATCATCGTCTGTAGCTAGATAAAATGGAGCAGTTACTAATGATGATCCCCCAACCGAAATAGGTTTAAAAACACCTGATTTAAAATAAGAATTGGTTCTTTCAATAATGTTAATTGTAAAAAAAACTCCAAATATCAAAAGTATATTAATAATAAAATTTTTAATATTTCTTTTTATAATCAAACTATTTAATTCTGCTAAAATTAGCAAAGGTAAAACAATCAAAAATGTCTTTTTATTAAGCACCATTAATGAGAATAAAATCATTAAATAAATAAAATATTTTTTTCTTTTTACAAATTTGAAAAAAAAATAATTTTTTATGAAATAAATAGAAAATAACAATAATAATGGATAGCCAATACTCTCACTAAATATTGTCAATCCCAGTTTCATTGAAATCCCAAGATATGGATAGGCAATAGTAAAAATTAAAAGTAACTGATTAAGGATATTTTTAATTTCAAATTTTTTTATAAAAAAAAAAGTAAAATAAATAATTGAAAAATATCCTAAGATCAGTTGAAAAATTGATATTAATTTAAGAAAAAAGTTATCTGAAATTAATTCAAAAATATTTATTATAAATGGATATAGAAAGGGTCTTTTATAAATATTATTTATATAGGAATTTGTATCTTGTACTGTTATTTCATTTTGAAAAAAGAAAGAAAAAAAAATAATTAAATAAAATAATTTCGAAAAATATTTTTTCAAAGATAAATTCATCTTTATTTTTTATTAATTGTCTCAGATAGCATTCCAATACTAAATATTAATAATGATGTCAGAAATGTCAAAAAACCTGGCAACATAAAACTAATATTAATGAAAGAGATCAAAAATAATATTATTGACAGCAAAATAAGAACAAAAGATACGAGAACAAAAAGTTTAATTTTATCAAAAAACAAAACAATTTTAATGATATATTGTAAGGTTCTTAAACTATCTTTAAATAACCTTACTTTACTGGGAGAATTTTTACTTCTAAGTTCGTATAGTATATCTACATAAGATATTGAATACTTCGAATAGGTGAATGTCATAGTCATGGATGTAGTAAAACTAAAAGCGTCACTTAAATGACTTAAATTTTTAAGAATTTTTTCTTTATTTATAATTCTGAATCCAGAATTTATATCAGGAATTTTTGTACCAGTTGCATATTCAACTATGAACTTTAAAATCATTCGCATAGGTTTTTTAAAAGGAGACAAATTGAGATTTTTACCTGTTCTTTTAGCAATTACTAAATCGTATCCTTTCTTATACTCCTCAATAAGTTTATCTAAATTTTCAATTGGGTATGTTCCATCACCATCAATAATAACAATGTTTGCATAATTGGAATTTAAAATTCCTTTTTTTAGAGAAAAACCATATCCAAAATTATTTAAATTTTTTAAGTATTTTACATTTTTAAATTCCTTTATGATGCTACTTGAATTATCAGTTGAGTTATCATCGACTACTAAAATTTCATACTCACTAATATTTTTATTCCCTGAACATATATTTTGGATATCTAATATTACATTTTTTATTGATTGTTCTTCATTGTAAACTGGAATTATAAAACTATAATTATTCATATATTTAATTTATTGTTATTCATCCAAATTGCTAGACATAAAATATTAAAAAGCTCATTACCATAATCTTTATTATTTTTCTTATTTTCTTTTAAAATTTTCTCAATTTGCAATGTATTAAATATTTGCTTAAAATTTTCAGAATTCAATAGATCTCTGAACATCTGTTCAAATTCAGAGTTTATCCAATATGAAACTGGAGCATTAAAACCTCTTTTCCTTTGATTAATTATTTTTTCAGGAACATATAGTTTTGCAACATCTTTTAATATTTTTTTTTTATTAAAGGCATTAAATTTATCTTTAGGATTTAGGTCAGATACGTATTTAAATAAGTTAAAACTAAGAAATGGACTTCTTAATTCAAGAGAGTTTGCCATGGAACATCTATCTGATTTTACCAAAATATCTTTTTCAAGAAAGAACTTATAATCAAAAATATTCCTGTGTGAGTCCAAATCTGTTGAAATTTTTGAGATATCATAAGATGGTATTTGTAAATTTTTAATTTCATTATAAAAATCTTTATTCAATATATTGCTTAAAGTTACTTCATCATTAATTTTTCTCCAATACTCATGTACAAAAAAATTATTATTATCTTTTTTAAAAGAATCTAAAAATTTGCTTAAAGCATAAAAATAATTAACTTTAGTTTTTTTTGAAGGTAAAAATTTTTTTAGTATTCTTAAACTATCAAAAATAAAACTTAATTTATATTTTTTAGATATGTCAAAAATCTTACTTGCAGTATAAGTGTCATATCCATAAAATAATTCATCACCTCCATCTCCACCTAAACAAACCTTCACTTCGCTGCTTGTAAATTTACTTAAAAAATAAGTTGGAATAATTGAAGTGTCAGATAAAGGTTCACCAAAACTTAAAATAATTTTTTCAATTTCTTTTAAATCA
>MDSZ01155075.1_pt1 | contig 16358 bp, 17 predicted proteins | sample 811201 | NCBI WGS metagenome assembly MDSZ01 (sample SAMN05326647, study PRJNA326480) | marine metagenome | isolation source: seawater | place: Indian Ocean: North | collected 2010
ATTTTTAGTTTTTATATTGATTTCAGTATCATTTCCCAAAAACTTAAATATGAACCATTTTTGTTTTTGTCCTTTATATCGTCCTTTCCAAATAATACCGATTAGTTTTGATGGTAAATCATATTGAGTCCAATCTTCAATTTCTTTTATCAATTTTACGTTAAAAATACTTGTTTCCTCTTTTAATTCTCTGTAGGCAGCGTTTAAAAGATCTTCGCCCTCGTCAACTCCTCCTTGAGGCATCTGCCAAAAATTTTTAGGGTTATCAATCCTTTTTGCTACAAAAACTTTATTTTCATTATTTAAAACAACAATTCCAACTCCATTTCTGTAAGGAAGTTTTTGAAAATTTTCTAATTTTTTATCCATTAAGAAGTTTTAATGCAAAATTTAGCTGATTATCATTTTCAGTATTAATTTTAAAGTCATCTGCTTCTTCTAAAACTTCTATATCAGGCTCAATTCCTACTTCTGAAATTGAGTCTCCAGACGGCAAATAATATTTTGAAATTGTTAATCTTATAGCCCCATTATTTTTTAATGGAATAATTGATTGAACTGAACCTTTACCGTAGCTCGCTTCCCCAAGAATAATCGCTCTTTTGTGATCCTTTAAAGCACCAGCTACTATCTCAGATGCAGATGCTGAACCATAATTAATTAAAACTATTAAGGTCTTTCCATCAATGACATCACCTTTTTTGGCGAAAAATTTTCTATTTTCTGATTTCTTTCTACTTTTTGTTGAAACTATTTCTCCTTCATTTAGAAAAAAATCTGATATTTTTATTGCTTGCGACAGTAGACCACCAGGGTTGTTTCTTAAATCCAAAATATAGCTATTTACGTTTTTATTTTTTTTAATTTCTTTAAGTTTGCTTTTAATTTGATCGCTACTATTCTCATTAAAAGCATTCAATTTTAAATATCCTACTTTATTTTCTAGAACTTCAGATTTCACAGATCTAATTTTTATAATCTCTCTTGTAATATTAAAAATTATAGCTTTCTTTTTACCTTTTCTTCTTACTGTTATTTCTATGCTTGATCCAACTGGTCCTCTCATCAATTCTACTGCTTCTGATAAAGATTTTCCTTGAACCTGTGTATCATTAATTTTCACAATATAATCTCCAGCTTTAACACCAGCTCTTGAAGCAGGCGTATCATCAATTGGAGAAATTACTTTTACAACTCCAGCTTCCATACCTACTTCAATTCCCAAACCTCCAAACTCACCGCTTGTTTCAGTTTGCATATTTAATAACATTTCTGGAGACATATAGGACGAGTATGGATCTAGCGATTGTAATACTCCATCTATAGCCGCATCCATAACTTCACTTTGATTAATTTCATCTACGTATTCATTATTAATTTTATTCAAAACCTCACTGAATAAATCAATTTTTTTATATAGTTCAGAATTACCAGATGCAAAAGACTTACTTAAAAAAAAAAATAAAATTATTAAAGTTTTAGAAAAAATTTTCATATTATTACTTTTTCTTTAGGGATTAATTCAGACCACATTTTTTCTAATTCATAAAATTGTCTTTTTTCAGGAACAAAAATATGAACTATTAAATCAATACCATCAATTAATTTCCAATCACTGCTATCTGATCCCTCTATTTTACAATTGTTTATTCCACTTTTTTTAAATTTTTCTAAAACCTGTTCTGACAGTGCTTGAATATGTCTCGATGATGTCCCGCTTGCTATAATCATATAGTCAGCCATAGAACTTTTATTTGCTAGATCTATACTGATTACATCTAGTGCTTTATTTTTATCTAAGGTTTTTAAGATTGTTTCTTTTAAATCTGAGATTTTATCCATCAATTAATAAAATCTTATCAAATTTTTCTTAATTTTGAAGATGAAATATTGACTTTTTTGAAGTTAACAAATTGCAGATTCTTTTGTTTTAATTGTTTAAAAGCAATTGATTTTAACGATTTTGCTTTATAGCCATGCCTATCGAATACTAAAACATTACATCTCTCAGAAATTACTTTCCATTTGTACCACTTATGAAAGTTTATGAGATTATCAGATCCCATAATTAAAAAAATATTATGATTATTTTTTCTTTTAATATAATTTATTAAATCAATTGTTCTATTAGATTTAATTTTATCTTCATAATAATTTACCTTAATAAATTTTTTATACTTTGTAATTTTTTTTGATAGTTTAATTTTTTCACTTATTGAAAGGCTACTTTTTTTTTTAAAAGGATTTTTTTTAGTCACTGCCCATATAATACGATCTAAATTAAATTTATTTTTTGCTTTTACTGATATTGCAAGATGGCCTATATGCGGAGGGTCAAAACTTCCTCCTAATAAACCAATTTTTTTTTTAATTTTTTTCAATTTTATTTCCTAATGTGGCCTGCGCCATGGACCTCATATTTATATGAAACCAATTGTCTTAATCCAACAGGACCTCTTGGAGGAAGGGTATTTGTTGAAATTCCAACTTCTCCTCCAAACCCAAATTCTCCTCCATCTGCAAATTGGGTTGATGTATTATGCATTATAATTGAGCTATTAACATTTTTTAAAAATTCCTGGGCTGTTTTTTTGTTATTTGTAATTATACACTCCGTATGCATTGTTCCATATTTATTAATATGTTTAATTGCTTCATCATGACTATCAACACATTTTACTGAAACTTTAGCAGATAAATATTCTGTAGACCAATCATTAGGTTTTGCTGAATAGACTTTTCCACTAAGAAATTTTTTTACAAAACTATCACCTACTATTTTGCAATTATTTTGCTGCAGATTTTTTAATACAATTTTACAAAATTTTTTAGCTATTTTTTTATGAAATAAAATTGTCTCTGTTGCACCACAAATACTTGTATTTCTTAACTTAGCGTTTAAGACAACTTTATTTGCCATTTTTAAGTCCACATCCTTATCAATATAAGTATGACATATGCCTTCTAAATGCCCAATTATTGGTAACTTAGATACATTTTGAACTCTTTTAATTAAACTTTTTCCTCCCCTTGGTATAATTACGTCAATTTCATTTGTCATTTCAGACAACATATAATCTACAATTTTTCTGTTTCTATTATTTATAAACTGAACAAAGTTTGGATTTACTTTATTTGTAATTAATGCCTTCCTAAATAAAGAAGCTAGAATTTTATTTGTATTAATAGCTTCTGAGCCGCCTCTTAAAATAACCACATTCCCTGATTTGAAACATAAGCTTGAAACATCTGACGTAACATTAGGTCTACTTTCATATATAACTCCAATTACACCAATAGGAGTTGAAACTTTTTTAATTAATAGGCCATTAGGCCTCTTCCATCTTTCTAAAACTTTATTTACTGGATCTGCCAGTTTAATTATTTCTTTTACTGATTGCATTAAGGATTTTAGCTTTTTTGACGATAGGGTCAATCTGTCAACTAGATTTTGTTCAAGTTCGTTTTTGATAGCATATTCAATATCTTTTCTATTTTCTTTTAAAATTTTTTTTTGTTCTTTTTTTAAAGAAAATAAAAAGCTTTTAAGAACATCATTTTTAATTTTATTATCTATTTTATTTTGTGCTGCTAATCTTGCATTCTTACCAATTTGTTTTAAATATTTGCTCATTTTATAATTCTACCATATCATCTTTATGCACTACCTCAGATTTTGATATATACCCAAGAATTTTCTCAATTTCATTTGAATGGTGACCCATTATTTTTTCAATTTCGAATGATGAAAATGAGCTTAATCCTCTTGCGCACTCTTTATTATATTTATCTTTTATTTTTATATGGTCACCTTTATTAAATTTTCCAAGAACCTTTTTAATTCCAGCAGCTAAAAGACTTTTACCTTTTTTTAAAGCCAGTTTTGCTCCCTCATCAATTATGAGTTCACCTTTAGGCGAAATGGAGCTAATAATCCACTTTTTTCTTGCATCTAGTTTAGATATTTTTGGTAAAAACCAAGTACAATTGTTCTGTTTAACAATTTTTTTTATTGGCCTTAAAGATAAACCGTTTGCAATTGCCATTTTACATCCTGACAATTGGCATATTTTTGCAGCATCTATTTTTGTTTTCATACCACCTGTTCCGTGTTCTCCCAAACTTTTGGTTGCAATACTTTCAATATTTTTATCAATATTTTTGATTTCTTTAATCAATTTTGCATTATTATTAATTTTAGGATTCATTGTATATAAACCATCAACATCTGATAATAAAATAAGTACATCGGCACTAGAAATTTGAGCAACTCTTGAGGCCAATCTATCATTATCACCATACTTTATTTCTGATGTAGCTGTACTATCATTTTCATTCACTATAGGAACAAATCCTAAATCAAATAAATTTTCAAAAGTTCTTTTAGCATTTAATGCTCTTCTTCTTTGCTCTGTATCTTCAAGAGTTAATAAAATTTGTGAAATATTTATTTTATTTTTATCAAAACATTCATTGAATAAATTCATCAACTCAATTTGGCCTACAGAGGCAACAGCTTGACTTTTTTCCAATTTTAAATTTCTTTTACTTAAATTTAATTTTTTACATCCAATAGCTATTGCTCCAGAGCTAACAATTATAATTTTTTTACTTTCATTGGTTAATTTTTTAATATCTTTCGAAAACTCTTTTAACCATTTTTTTCTTATTTTTTTCTTTTGGTCTATTAATAATGAAGAGCCAATTTTAATAACTATAGTTTTTGCGTTTTTAAGATACATATGATAATAATTTTGCTTTAATTTCTGAAATTGATTTCTTATTAAGCGTAGAAAGCGTAGTGACTGACGATTTTTTATTTTTTTTAAATAATTTTAATTTTTTAAAAGTTTCATCTTTGCTTATTAAATCTGTTTTGTTTAACACTATTATTTCCTTTTTTTTAAGCAATTCTTTACTGTAACTTTTCAACTCATTTTTTACTTGAAGATAGTTTTTTTCTAAGTCATTTTCACTAATATCAATTAAATGAAGTAACGTTTTACATCTTTCAATGTGTTTTAAAAATTTTGTACCCAGACCAATACCTTTATGAGCACCTTCAATTAAACCAGGGATATCAGCTAATGTTATTTCTTTATCATCATATTTTGCAACACCAAGATTTGGATTTAATGTTGTAAATTTATAATTTGCAATTTTTGGTCTCGCACTAGTTATTGCCGAAAGTAAACTTGATTTTCCAGAATTTGGCAAACCTATTATTCCAATATCAGCAATAGTTTTTAATTGTAGCCATATGGTAAATTCTTCTCCAAGTTTTCCTTTTGTAAATTTACGAGGTGCTCTATTGGTTGAACTTTTAAATCTGACATTTCCAAGTCCACCTTTACCACCATTAGCAACTACAAAATTTTCATTTTGTTTCCTAAAATCGTAAATAAGAGTCACATTATCTTCTTCAAAAACTTGTGTACCTACAGGAACTTTTAAATATAAATCTTTTCCACTACGACCGGTTCTTTTTTTACCTGCTCCATCTATTCCCCTTTCAGCTTTGTGATGTTGTTGGTATCTGTAGTCTATAAGAGTATTTAAATTTCTTTCAGATTTTAAAATAATGGAGCCACCTTTGCCACCATCTCCACCATCAGGACCTCCATATTCAATAAATTTTTCACGTCTAAAGCTAGGCGATCCATTACCACCATCACCTGCTTTTATATAAATTTTGACTTGATCAAGAAACTTCATAATACAACTCTTTTAATTAATTTAGTTGTACTAATTAATTGGGTTTTACAGAAACAAAAGTTTTATCTGATTTTGTTTTTTTAAATTCAACTTTACCTTTTACAATCGAAAAAATAGAGTGATCTTTTCCCATTTTAACATGTTCACCCGGAAAAATTTTAGTACCTCTTTGTCTGACTATAATATTTCCCGGTATTACAAACTGACCACCATATTTTTTAACACCAAGCCTTCTACCAGCGCTATCACGTCCGTTTCTTGATGATCCACCTGCTTTTTTTGTTGCCATAATCTACCTAACTATTTTTTTCTTGAATATTCTTTTTTTTAGATGGTTTAATCATTTTTTCTGCCTCAGATAAAACTTTACCATCCTTTGAATATATTTTGTTAATTCTTATTAGAGAATATTGTTGTCTATGACCATTTTTTCTTCTTGAGTTTTTTCTTCGTCTTTTTTTAAAAATTAAAATAGTCCTATTTTTTGAATTTTTAATTAGGTTAGCTTCAACTTTTGCACCCTTAATTGTCGGCATTCCAATTTCAATTGTGGAATTATCTCCATAGGCTAAAATTTCATTGAAATTTATAACAGTTGATTCTTTAGAGTCCTTAATTTTTTCAACTTTCAGAATCTCTCCAGCTTTGACTTTATATTGCTTTCCACCTGTTTTTATTACTGCGTATGACATAATGTTATAATTTTTTATAGACAGCAATATAGTCTGAGACTTCCTTTAGTCAAGTTGAATAAGCTAAAAATTATCCTTTAAATCTCTTAGTTTTGAAAAATCTTCTAAACTATTAGCTCTTAAAAAAACATTACATTCATTTTCATCTTTAATAGTTGATGGTGATGAGGGTAAATTCTGATCTAATTTATGACGTATTTTTTTTATTTTATTTTTAAGATTTTCATTTTTTGGATCGTATCTTAAACAAAAATTGGAATTTTTTAATGTATATTCATGTCCAAAATATATTTTTGTATCAGGTTCTAAATTTTTGAAAAATTTTAACGAATTATACATTTGTAAATAGGTGCCTTCGAATATTCTTCCACAACCTAAAGAAAATAAAGTATCTCCAGTAAAAATTATTTTTTCTTGAAAAAAATGATAACAAATATGCCCACTTGTATGCCCCGGTATGTGAGTTATTTCAGCTTTAAAGTTTTTTTCTTTCCAGATATCTTTATCATTAACCAAAATATCAATTTCTGGTATTCTTACTTTATCTCCAATAAATCCAACTATTTTTGCTTGATACTTTTCTTTCAACTTTTTATTCCCTCCTATATGATCAAAATGATGATGAGTATTTAAAATAAAATCTAATTTTACATTTTTATTTTCTAAATAATCTATAACTGGATCAGCTTCGCCTGGATCAACTACACAAGCAGAATTACTTTTTTCATCTATTATAAGATAAGAGTAATTATCGGTTAGACACGGAATTATTTTTACTTTCATTTTATTTTTCAACTAAAAAAATTCCAAGCTCAGAAGATAGATTCTTTAAATTTAAATTAGAATTAGTAATCTCAGATATCTTTTCATTTTGGAGGGCAAGAGATTTAAATAATCTAATATTCTTTTTTGAGCAAAAATTAAAAAAATCTTTGATAGTACACATATGCAAGTTTGGCGTATTGTACCACTCATCAGGTAGATTTTTTGTAATCGGCATTGTACCTTTTAATAATAAATTAATCCTTACTTTCCAATGACCAAAATTTGGTATTGTAATTATTGCTTTATCTGCAACATTTAATAGATCGTTAATAACTTTTTCTGGATAATAGAATGCCTGGAGAGTTTGACTCAAAATAGCGTAATTGAACGAAGATTTTGGGAATTGCTGTAAATCTTCTTCGGCGTTTCCTTCTATTACAGATAATCCCTTCGATACACATATTTGTATCTTATCTTTTGAAATTTCTAAACCTCTCGTATCTATATATTTTTTTTCTTTCAAATACTTCATCAAGGTTCCGTCGCCACATCCAACGTCGAGAACTCTTGTATTATTTTCAATTAAATCTGAAATTATTTGAAATTCTTTTTTCATTTTAAATAATTTGTCTCAATAAAATTTTTTACAGTTTTCAAAAAATCAGGCACATCTAGCAAAAAAGAGTCATGTCCTTTATCACTTACTATTTCAATAAAACCTACTTCAACCCCTGCAGCGTTTAAAGCAATTACAATTTCTTTATTCTCTGTAGTAGGATAGAGCCAGTCAGATGTAAAAGAAATAACAAAAAATTTAGTTTCAGATTTATCAAAGGCTTTAGATAAATTTCCTCTATATTGTTTTACTAAATCAAAATAATCCATAGCTCTTGTAATATACAAGTAGCTATTTGCATCAAACCTATCTACAAAAATTGAACCTTGATATCTTAAATAACTTTCTATTTGGAAATCAGCATCAAAGCTAAAGTTAAGATCTTCTTTTTCTTGAAGTTTACGACCAAACTTTTCTTGTAAACCTTTTTTTGAAAGATAAGTAATATGTGCCGCCATCCTGGCAACAGCTAATCCTTTATCTGGAGATGATTTTAAATAATAATAATTACCATCTTTCCAGCTAGGATCAGCCATTATCGATTGTCTTCCTAACTCATTAAAAGCAATATTTTGAGCTGAATGACTTGCGGTACATGCAATAGGAATTGCTGTTTTTGTTTTGTTTGGGAAGTTTGCAACAAATTGAAGTACTTGCATTCCTCCCATTGATCCACCAATTACACAATGTAGTTTTTCAATTTTGAAATATTCTAAAAGATTATATTGTGCATTAACCATATCATTAATAGTTATGACTGGAAAATCAGTTCCATATTCTTTGTTTGTCTTTGGATTAATACTGGAAGGACCAAAGGATCCCATACAACCGCCAATAACATTTGCACATATAACAAAAAATTTATCAGTATCTATTGGTTTTGATGGACCTACAACGTATGACCACCAACCGTTTTTTTTTGTAATTGGATTTTCAGCAGAAACAAACTGATCTCCAGTCAAAGCGTGAAATACCAATATGGCATTATCCCTTTTATCGTTTAACTTTCCATATGTTTCATATGCTAAAGGATATTTCTCAACTATTTCCCCACAATCAAGTTTAAGTGGTTTTTCTATAATTATTTTTTTAATATTATATTTTGTATTCATAATAAATGCACTGATGATTGAATTGTGAGAAAAAAACTTATTTAGCGGTTTTTTTTAAGCGCTCGCAATTCAGATAAATCAGCGCATAAATTTTTTACTAGATCAGTTTCAATATGTCAAATTTTTTATTGAAAAAATGAATATCTCTATATTCCTTGATTAATTTATTTATAAGGATAGTTATATATATTTATAATATGTCCATAATAAAATTAAAAAAAATAAAAATTGAAGCTTACAAGCCTGGCAAATCAAAACTTTCTAAACTAAAGAATATAATTAAATTATCAGCAAATGAATCAGCTTTAGGCACAAGTCCAAGAGTTAAAAAAATAATAAATAAAAATCTAGTTATTGCCAAATATCCAGACAGTCAATCAAAAAATTTAAGAAAAGAGATTTCAAAAAAATATAAATGTAAATTTGATAACATTATTTGTGGAGCTGGATCAGATGAAATTATTCAATTTATTTGCACTGTTTTGCTTCATGCAAAAGATGAGGTTATTGTACCGCAATATAGTTTTTTGATGTACAGAATTTATGCAAAAATCGCTGGTGCAAAAGTGATATACGCTAAAGAAGTAAATTTTAAAATTTCTACAAACGAAATTTTAAAAAAAGTAACTAAAAAAACGAAGATAGTTTTTCTAGCAAATCCTAATAACCCAACTGGAACTTGTCTAAATAAAAAAGATTTGTTTACATTAAGAAGTAGATTAAGAAAAAACATATTACTAGTAATTGATGACGCTTATGTAGAGTATGTTAATAAAAAAGATTATAAGTCAGGTCTTGATATTTTTAAAAATAAAAAAAATGTATTTATTTTAAGAACCTTTTCAAAATTATATGGATTGGCATCATTAAGAATTGGATGGGGTTATGGTGACAAAAAAATTATCAACGCTATGAATAAAATAAAACCCCCATTTAATGTCAATACTGCAGCACAGTTAGCTGCAACAGAATCTTTAAAAGACAACAAATTTGTAAAAAAATCTGTAAAACATAATTTTTTATGGGGAAATAAATTAAAAAAATTATTTAATAAATATGGTATTAAAACTAATGAAGTTAACACTAACTTCTTGTTAATGAATTTTGATAAATGTAAATATAGCGCAAATTTTGTCCAAAAAAAAATGGAAAACAATGGAATTATTTTAAGAGCAATGAAATCATACAAAATTAAAAACTCTTTAAGATTAACAATTGGCAATAATATTGCTAATAAAAAAGTTATAAAAACTATAATTAAGATATTTAGATAAGATGAAAAATATACTTTTGGTCGGCACTGGGCTTATAGGTTCTTCAATTCTTAGAGCAATACATAATAAAAAAATTTTTAAAAAAATCTATGTAATGGAAAAGTCAAAAAAAAATATTTCAATAATAAGCAAATTAAACATTAATTTCAAAATTATTAAAAGTATAAAAAATATTTCAGAAAGAGTTGATTTAATTATTTTATGTGTACATATGAGTCAGTACCCAAATGTTATTAAAAAAATTTTTCCAGCAATATCAAATAAAACAATAATTACCGATGTAGGATCAACAAAAAATTTAAATTTTTCAAATTTAAAAAAAGGTTTAATTAAAAAAATGAATTGGATACCATCACATCCCATCACAGGTTCCGAGGTAAGTGGTCCCAAATATGGTAGTAAAGATCTTTTTAAGAATAAATGGTGTATTTTAATTAAAGATAAAAAAACAAACAAAAATCATTTGTTTAAGGTCAAAAACTTTTGGAAAAAATTAGGTTCAAAAGTCATTTTTATGAATGCTAAACAACATGATGTTATTTTTTCTATAACAAGTCATTTGCCTCATTTAATAGCATATAACCTTGTAAAAACTGCAACAGATTTTGAGAATAAAAAAAAGAGCAATTTAATAAAATTTAGCGCTGGCGGACTTAGAGACTTTTCCAGAATTGCTGCAAGCAACGAGATAATGTGGAGAGATATATTTTTCAATAACAAAAAAAATATGATTTCTGCCATCAATCTCTTTATAAAAAATTTAAATTTATTTAAAAAAGATATAATTTTATCGAGAAATAAAATGATTATAAGCAAACTAACAAATACCAAAAAAGTTAGAAAAAAAATTATCCTATTAAAACATGATACACATAAACCTGATTTTGGTAGATAATTAATTTTTTAAATTATTTTTTAAATCTTCAAGATAAGAAGCGTAATTTTTCCATGAAGCAACTGATGTTTTATAAATTGGTTGTCTGACTTGCGCTAAACTAGCAGTAGTGACTGAGTTTTTACTTTTATAAAATTCAACACACTTTTTGCTCCATTCTAAATCACAAAAATCTAATAACTTTTTTACTTCTTCTTCGAAATTTTCTGTAAAACTTTCATATTGAATATTAAACAAAAAATTTTCATCTAAATTATTATTCCAAAACTTCATATATTCTGAATACAAGTTGTAAAAGTCAGCTAAGTTTTTTAGATTATAGGAAAAAGCAAGATTATTTCCTGCGTAATTTTGTTTATAATTAGACCAGCAAATGTCCATAGGATCTCTATTACAATTTATAATATAGGAATTTGGTAAAACTTTCTTTATTAATCCAACCCATTTAAAATTTAATGGGGCTTTATCGACAATATAATCTTCAGGGTAATCAAGTTGATTCAACCTATCTAAATAAAAATTTTTAATATTATTTAAAGTTTCATCTGAAATTAAACTAAAATCAAAGTCATTTTTTAAACTTTTTCTATTTTTATTTTTTATTTTAGAAAATTCTTTATAAATTGCATCTGCAAAAAAAGGTAATTCGCCTGCACCGGCCACTTCATCGTGGGATGAAACCACTTGTTCTATTAATGATGTTCCTGATCTGGTCATTCCAACAATAAAAATGAATTTTTTATTTGTAGTATTTTTTAATAATAATTTAGATGTTTTTTTTTTAAAATTTTCTTTTAAATTTGTAAAAATTTGCATGTCTTCATTAAGACTATATTTTAGTAGATTATTCTTAATATCATTTGCTTTTTTATAATTAGTGAATGAATTTTCGTGATCCTTTATATCATCGAACGCTTTACCCAATGCAAAATGTAAATGCATTTTCTTAATTTCTACAATATTTTTATCTTTTAGTTTATTTTCAAAAATTTCGAAATCTTCATCTCCTTTTTTGTATTTTTTATTCATTCCCATTAATCTGTGAATTTCTGTGTTTTCTGGTCTAGAGACTAATGCTTTTTTATAGTGCATAGTAGAAGTTACGAAATCACCTAAAAACTGATAAATTGTTGCTATTGTATAGTTTAAAAAAAAATTGTCTGGGTAAAATTCTAAAGCATTTTTTAAAATTTTAATTGCATCATTATTTAGATTTAATTTTTCTTTTAAATGTGCAAGGTTAATCATAGCATTCAAAAAATTCGGTTGAATACCTAAAGCTCTCTCGTAATATTCGTTTGCCTTTTTATAATTAGCCAAATTCCCATTAACTAACCCAAGATTGTTTAAAACATGTATATTATTTTGATCTAGTTTTAATGCCTTTTCTAAAATCTCAAGAGCCTCGTCGTTTTCACCTTTGTTCATTAACGATAAGCCTAAAGCGTTATAAAATGCATACTCATTTGGATATTTTTTTATAAGAACTCTTGATTTAGAAATGACTTCGTCAAAGTTTTTGACTTCAACTAAATTTACTAATTTTAACAGTTCTTGTTTTTTAATTTCTTGGTTTTTCATTCTTTATAAATTTTACTTTTAATTTAGATTTTTTTTCAATTTCATTAATAGTTTCTTTAATATTCATAATAACAACCTTTTTTCTTGGACCATATGCATGAATTAATTCTTTATTTGATAAAGAAACAGCAACATGCCCCTTCCAAAATATTAGATTATTTTTTTTAATTTTGTTTATTTTAACATTTTTTCTAAAATATTTCATTTGGTCTTTTGAGTCTCTAGGACAAAATTTATTATTAAATTTATAAAATATTTGAACTAGACCAGAACAATCTATTCCTTTAAAAGTTTTTCCTCCCCATTTGTATTTAACATTTTTAAAAATTTTTAATTTTGAGAATAGGGGTATTGTTTTTTCTATAGGAATAATATTTTTTTTATTTATCCAGTATTTATCAAAACTAAGAAAGTTGTTTCTCATTTTCTTTATCTTTATACACGAACCGAAACTAATTTTTTTATTTAATTTATATTTTTTAGACGGTTTAGAATAAAGATTAGCTGACAATGTAAGAATTTTATGTGTAGGTTTAATATCTGTTTTATATTTTTTATTTTTTACATATCCGATATAATTATCGTAGAAAGTTTTTATTTTAATAAATTTTTTATATTTTTTAATAATTTTAAATTTTTCACCGTATAGCATTTGTGTAGACAAAGGCGATTTTGAAGTTTTATTTTTATAAACGTTGAGAATTAAATTGTTATTTATCATTTTAATTTTTTACTGGTGCTACTTTTGCTAACCAAATAATTAATAATAAAACTGGCAAACCTAGTAAAGCTGTTAAACAAAAGAAATTTGCATATCCAATAGAATTAACCCAACTTCCTGCATAGCCTGCTATAAATTTTGGTATAAACAACATTAAAGAACTAAAAAGTGCATATTGAGTAGCGGTAAACTTAATAGAAGTCAATCCAGATAGATAAACAACAAAAGCTGCACCCGCAAACCCACTTGATATGTTGTCGGCGGTAATTACTATTATTAAAAAAGAAATATTAGGTTCATTTATGGCCAGCCAAGCAAATAATAAATTACTTAATGAAGCAACTAATGCCCCCAAAAAAAGAGCTTTCATAGTTCCAAATCTAAGAGAAAAAAAACCACCTAAGAATCCACCAATGATAGTTGCAAATACTCCAAAAAACTTTGAATATGTTGCGATTTCTTTTACATCAAATCCTTTTTCAAGATAAAATATATTTGCCATAACTCCCATTACTACATCAGCAATACGATATAAACCAATTAAAACTAATATAGAAATAGCAAATTTTCCGTATCTTTTTAAAAAATTAATAATTGGATTTAAATATATTTTTTTGATTTTTTCCTTAGAAAGAAATTTTAATTTAATAAATATAATAATAATTACAAACATAAGAAAAAAGCATAATAATATTCTTAAAGCTGCAAACAAAAAACCTTTAAGCATCTCTTGGGAATTATAAGGATTTTCAATTTGAGAATATAAGAATATAAAACTAATAATAGCTAACAAAATTACAAATAAAAATTTTATGTGTTGTTTACTTTTTGAAAAACTATTTCTTTTAACATTTGGTTCTTCAGAAAATAGTGTTGTAAGAATACCGATAAACATTAATAGACCCATAAAAATATAAACAATCATCCATACAGATTGTTTATAAATTTCTACACCCAAATATGACGCTAGCCATAAACTTCCTGCTCCACCAACTAACATTGCAACTCTGTATCCAGCTATGTACATTGATGATAACGGACCCTGCATATTTTGTGGAGCACTTTCAATTCTGTATGCATCGATAACAATATCTTGGGTAGCGCTAAAAATAGCCAAAAATACTATAGTTATTGCTGTCAAAAAAACATTTTTTGACGGATCAGTAATTCCAGTTGCGACCAAACTGAATAAAATCATTATTTGAGAAAAAAGAAGCCAACTTCTGCGATGACCTAATTTTTTAAAAACAGGGATATTAAAATTATCTACTATAGGTGACCACAAATATTTAAAAGCATAAGCAAAACCCGCCCAACTAAATAATGTTACTGTACTTCTATCTAGTCCTGCTTTATGAAGCCAGACTGACAACGTAGAAAAAACTAGTAAGATTGGCAAGCCCGATGAAAATCCTAAAAAAAGTAATTTTAAAACTTTTTTTTCTAAAAAAATTGACATTTTATTTTTCAATTTAGTTTCTCCAAAAAGATGGAAGAAATAAAACTAATATAGCAAACAATTCTAATCTTCCTAATATCATTGCTAAACTCAATATCCACTTAGAAATATCGGGTAACAATGAAAAGTTTCCATTTGGTCCTATAATACTCCCTAAACCAGGTCCAACATTTGAAATTGATGTAGCTGCAGCAGAAATTGAAGTAATGAAATCTAGTCCACTTAGAGATAAAAAAGCAGTAAGTATAAAAAATATAGTTATATAAAGATATATAAAGGAAATAATGGATGACATAAATTTTTCATCTACATTATTACTTTCATACTTTATTGGAAAAATACCTCTCGGATAAATAATTTTTTTTAGTTGATTTATTAAAAATAAATATAATATTTGAATTCTAAAGATTTTAATTCCACATGTCGTTGAGCCAGCACAACCCCCAATGAACATCAAAATAAGAAAGAATATTAGTGGAAAACTTCCCCAATTATCAAATTCATGCGTCACATATCCAGTACCTGTTAAAATTGAAATTACATTAAATGAAACTTGTCTTAAAATTTTTATGGAAAATGTTTCAGTTTTTAAAATTTGATAAAGAGTTAATATCAAAATTGAGATTAAAACTATTTTTATAAAAGATTTAATCTGCATATCAGATATAAAAATTTTTCTATCACCACTTAAAAATTTTATATAGGCAATAAATGGTATACTTCCTGAGATAATAAATATCATTGATGTTAATTCAATACTGGCACTATTAAAAAATCCTATAGATTCATTATAATTTGAAAAACCACCAGTTGCTATAGTAGTCATTGAGTGCGTTATACTATCAAAATAGTTCATACCGAAAATTTTATAAAAAAAAGAACAAGAAAAAGTTAAAATTAAATAAATTAAAATAAGTCTTAAGGATATTTGTTTTGTTTTAGGTAAGATTTTTTCAGACGCATCGTTGCTAGAAATTTTAAAAAGCTGCATACCTCCAACATTCATTATTGGCATTAATGTAATTGTCATTACAATTATTCCAATGCCCCCAAGCCATTGAAGAATAGCTCTCCATATTAGAATTCCTTTTGGACATAAATTTAAATTTGTTATAATAGTAGATCCAGTGGTTGTTATTCCTGACATGCTCTCAAAAAAAGCATCTGTGATGCTTAATTGCAAATTTGAAAAAATAAAAGGCAATGATCCAAATATCGCAATGCTTAACCATGATAAGGCAGTCAACAAAAAAGCTTGTTGTAAATTTAATTTTTTCTGATGATCTAAATTAGACAATGAGAATAATACACCAAATATAATAGTTATTATAGAAGCACCAATAAACGAGGAGTCTAGTTCATTAAATATTATTTGAAATATAATTGGAATAACCATGGATATTCCAAGAATAATTTGCAGTATTCCTAATGTGAAAAAAACAGTTTTATAATTAGGCATTTTTAAAGAACATTATTTTATGGTAAATAAATTTCAACTCTATAAGAATTAATAAAAACGCCAAAAATA
>MDSZ01037032.1_pt1 | contig 16354 bp, 14 predicted proteins | sample 811201 | NCBI WGS metagenome assembly MDSZ01 (sample SAMN05326647, study PRJNA326480) | marine metagenome | isolation source: seawater | place: Indian Ocean: North | collected 2010
CCATAAATGTTTAATTAGTTTAGAAATAAGACATATTTATGTTTTTTCAATATTAATAAATGTTAAAAAAAAATATAGTATTAATTGGGATGATGGCGGCTGGTAAAACTACAATTGGTTTTAAACTAGCCAAAAAAATAAAGTATAATTTTGTTGATATTGACTCAAAGATTGAACAATCAGAAAACCAAAAAATTGTTGATATATTTCAAAACAAAGGTGAAATTTACTTTAGAAAATTAGAAGAAAAAATAACTCTATCTTTCTTAGAAAAAACTAAAACAGTAATTTCAATAGGAGGCGGGGCATTTCTTAACGACAAAATAAGAAAAAAAATAAAAAAAAATAGTATTTCATTTTGGTTAAATTGGAAAATAAAGACTATTTTAAAGAGAGTTTCAAGAAATAAAAGACGACCTTTAGCTATAAAATTAAATGAAAAAGATCTTGCAAATCTATATAGAAAAAGAGTTAAGTTCTATAAATTATCTGATTTTAAAATAAACTGTGAAAGCAAAGATAAAAATGAAATAATAATTCAAATTATAAATAATTTAGAAAATGAAAACAATACTAGTTAAAACAAAAAGCAAATATTATAAAATATATATAGGCTATAATATTATAGCAAACATAAATAATATAATTAAAAAAGAGAATATAAAATTCAAAAAATCTTTAGTTATATTTGATAAAAATATTCCTAAAGTTTTTATTAAAAAATTAAAAAATAAAATAAGCTCTGAAAAAAATATTTTTCTTTCATTCGAAGCGTCTGAAAAAAATAAAAACTTAAAGAATGTAAATTCCATTCTTCAAGTTTTACTAAGAAATAATTTTTCACGGGGCGATGTAATAATTTGTATCGGAGGAGGTATTGCTGGAGATGTTTCTGGTTTTGTTGCAAGTATTTTTAAAAGAGGATTGAAATTTATAAACATTCCATCAACTCTCTTGGCTCAAGTGGACTCCTCAATTGGTGGGAAGACTGGTGTTAATAATAAATATGGTAAAAATTTAATTGGATCATTTTATCAGCCTAATTTAGTAGTCTCTGATTCAAAATTACTTGAAAGCTTATCAAGAAGAGAAATAATTTGTGGATATGCAGAAATATTAAAACATTCATTAATAAAAAATAAAAATTTTTTTCTATTTTTAGATAAAAATTTACAAAATATTTTAAAACTAAAAAAAGGATATATTGAGAAAGCTATTTTAGAAAGTTGTAGGATAAAAAAATATATAGTGGAAAAAGATGAAAAGGAAAGTGGTTTAAGAAAAAGTTTAAATTTTGGTCATACTTTTGGGCATGCTTATGAAGCAACATTAAATTATTCAAAAAAATTAAACCATGGTGAAGGTGTTTTATTAGGAATCTTTTCAGCAATAAAATTAAGTAAACAACTTAAGTTGTTAAATAATAAAGATTATAAATTAGTATTAAATCATTTATCTAAGTTAGATTTTGATAATTTAAGAAAATTCTTCAAAAAGAAAGACCTGATCAAAATTGTTAATTTTATGCTTACCGACAAAAAAAATACTACAAAAAAAATAAATTTTATTACTTTAAAAAAAATTGGCAGAGTAAAAATTAATAGCCAAATTGATATTCCAAAAGTAAAAAAATTTATTAAAGATGTGTTACTCAAATAAAATTTGAATAGAATGAATATGTTTTTTTATTTCCTCTTCTAATATTTTATTTATTTTTTTTGTTGCTTCTAATTTACTAATTGCTCTTAATTGATTTGAAAAGATTGTTAATTTTATATGAAACTTGTTTTTCTCATGAGATAAATGATTAATATGGAGATAAGTTTTATCCTCTATTTTTACATTTTGAATAAAGGAATTTTTTAACAATTTTGTTTTGATATTTTTATTTAAATTTTCTATATCCATAATAAATATTATAAATTAAATAATTATGAAAACAATTTGCGAGTGGAGTAAATGCAATAAATTAGGTGAGTTTAGAGCTCCAGTTGAAAAGGACAATAGCAAAAAATATAGAATGCTTTGCTTGGAGCATATAAAAGAGTTTAATAAAAATTGGAATTACTTCTCAGGAATGAATGACCAACAAATAATTGAATTTATTAAATCTGATATGATTTGGCATAAACCGACCCAAAGCTTTAGTTCTTCTGATAATTTTTTTAAAATTCTATGGAATAATGCGCTTAAAGATGAAGCTCAAAAATTTAACAATTTAGATCACATGAAAAAATTTAGATTCACGATTCAAGATTTTCAGGCATTTACCATCTTAAATATTCCTGTCGGTGTTGAATGGAAGAAAATACAAGAAAAGTTTAAAAAGCTTGTCAAAAAATTACACCCTGATATGAATGCTGGAAACAAAAAATTTGAGGAAAAACTTAAGATAATTACTTTGGCTTATACTCAACTTAAGAACACTTATAGAGGAAAACTTGATACAAAATATTAATTCAACACCTGATATCAAACTTTCAGTAAAGCAAACTTTTGGTATAGAAAGTGATATGGAGATAGACGGATTTTCAAAAAAAAATGAATTTGTACCTGAAATTGATAAAGGATATAAATTTGATAGAGATACTACTTTAGCAATTCTATCTGGCTTCTCATTTAATAAAAGAGTTTTAGTTCAAGGATATCATGGAACTGGAAAATCTACACACATTGAGCAAGTTGCTGCAAGATTAAATTGGCCTTGTATAAGAGTAAACTTAGATAGTCATATAAGTAGAATTGATTTAATAGGTAAAGACGCAATAGTTATTAAAGATAGCAAACAGGTTACAGAATTTAAAGAAGGTATTCTTCCATGGTCGATACAAAACCCAGTTGCTTTAGTTTTTGATGAATATGATGCAGGTAGACCCGATGTTATGTTTGTAATACAGAGAGTTTTAGAGTCAGAAGGAAGCTTTACCTTATTAGATAAAAATAAAGTTTTAAAACAAAATAAATATTTTAGATTATTTGCTACATCAAATACAATTGGACTAGGAGACACAACTGGTCTTTATCATGGAACTCAACAAATTAACCAAGGACAAATGGATAGATGGAATATAGTTACAACTTTGAATTATCTTGAACTTGAAAAAGAAATGGAAATTGTTCTATCTAAAAATAAAAGTATGAATAATTCCAAAGGTAAAGAAATTATCTCTAACATGATTAAGGTTGCTACATTAACAAGAAAAGGATTTATTGCAGGTGATATATCTACCGTAATGAGTCCAAGAACTGTTATTCACTGGGCTGAGAACAGTCAAATTTTTAAAGATATAGGATACTCATTTAGAGTTACTTTTTTAAATAAGTGTGACGATGTTGAAAAAAATACTATAGCCGAATATTACCAAAGATGTTTTGGAGAGGATTTGCCAGAATCTTTAGTAAATATTCAGATTTAGATGAAAAAAGACGAAAATTTAAAGGAGAAGTTTAAACAAGCACTAATTTCAACTGTTAAAGCAATATCCGAAGATTTTAAAAATACTACTAGTTTAAATCAAAGAAATGATAGTTCTAAAAACTATAATTTTTTTGAGTTAGATAATTTAAATAATAAATATGATTTTTTAAAGTTTAGAGCAGAAACAGATTCGGAGGCTTTAAAAAGAAAATTTTCAAATAAGTCAATATATTTAAAAAATTTACCATCTAAGCCAACACTTAAATCTTTATATAATATATCAGAAAAAATAAGATATGAAAAACTTGGAACTAAAATGTTACAAGGAATAAACAAAAATATAATTAATAATTATAATTATAAAATTAATCTTAAAAGAAAAGATCAACTTAAATCTAAAGAGGATACTTCTATCTCAGAAGCATTTGAAATCTATATGTTGCAAAATTTTTTTGATATAAAACCAAATGCTTTATGTGAAAAAATTTTAAGTTTTTGGGATGATGAATTCAGAAAAAGTTTCGGTAAACATTTAAATTTTTTAAAACAAAATCTAGAAAACCAGGAGCTATATAGCTCTAAATTCATAGAAATATTGAAAGAATTAGATTTTTTAGAAAAGGATGAGGAAGAAAAAAAAGACGATAATCAGCAAGAAAATGATCAGAATAATGAACAAAACTCCGACGCAAATAATGAAACAAATGAAAATCAAGATCAAAACGAGGCAGAAAATCAATCTGCTTCGGAAGCTGATATGGATGTAAATGAGTTTAGAATGGAAGAGCAACTTTTTGATACTGAAAGTGATCAAAAAAGTTCAGAAAATATTATCCAAAAATTAAATAATACAAAAGGTGTTAAAGAATATAAAATTTTCACTAGAGAATTTGATGAAATAGAGAAGGCAGAAAATTTAGAAGAAACAGAAGAAATTTTAAAGTTAAGAAAAAATCTGGATCAACAATTAATTAATTTTAAAGATATAATAATTAAATTAGCAAATAAATTGCAAAGACAATTAATGGCAAAACAAAATCGATCTTGGGATTTTGATCTTGAAGAAGGGCTTTTGGACAGCTCAAAATTACCAAGAATAATAATGGATCCATATAATTCATTATCTTTTAAAAAAGAAAAAGATTTAGAATTTAAGGATACAGTTGTAAGTTTGTTAATTGACAATTCTGGTTCAATGAGAGGTAGACCAATAACTATAGCAGCACTTTGTGCAGATATCCTTTCTAGGACTTTAGAAAGATGTTCTGTAAAAGTTGAAATTTTAGGATTTACAACAAAAAACTGGAAAGGTGGCAAATCAAGAGAAGCTTGGAATAAAGATGGAAAAATTAAAAATCCTGGAAGATTAAATGATTTGAGACATATCATTTATAAAAGTGCTGATAGTCAATGGCGTCAGTCAAAAAAAAATTTAGGCCTTATGCTTAAAGAAGGAATATTAAAAGAAAACATAGATGGTGAGGCGATAATGTGGGCATATAGTAGACTTAAAAAAAGAAAAGAAGAAAGAAGAATATTAATGGTAATATCTGATGGAGCACCAGTCGACGACTCAACTTTATCAGTAAATTCAGGGGACTACTTAGAAAAGCATTTAAAAAAGGTAGTAAAATTTGTTGAAAGTAAGGACGATGTAGAAATTTTAGCTATCGGTATAGGACATGATGTTTCAAGGTATTATAGTAGAGCAATCAAAATCACAGATGTACAAGAATTAGGCGATGTAATGATTGCTGAATTAAGTAATTTATTTAAAGATAAAAGAAATTTAAATTAAATACCAATTAAATCTTTATTTTTCCATTTAATTATTACCTCTGCTCCATTTCTTGTTAAAGAATTTCTACAAGTTACTTTTGCATAATTTCTTTCTAACAAAGTACCGCCAATAAAAATTCCTAAACCCAATCCCGATTTATTATTTAAATTTTTTTCTTTTGATCTTATATAGGGTTCTCCAATTTTATCTAGAATGTCTTTAGGAAAACCATCTCCATCATCTTCAACTATTACTTCAGTTATTTCACTATCTGAATTGACCGTTATAAATATTTTTTCTTTTGCAAATTTATTTGCATTTCCAATAAAGTTTCTTAAACCATAAACAACTTCAATCGATTTCTTAAACTTTATTGGATTCGTATCTTGCTTATTGTGAAAAAAAAATTTCTTTTTACTTATACTTTGGAAAGATCTAATTATTTCATTAACGTAATTAGATAGTGTAAGTTCATAGTCAATAAATTCATCGTCTATGTCTGGATTTATTGAAAGTTTTTTTAATATTTGGTTACATCTTTCTACCTGTTCATTCAATAAGACTATATCTTTCTCTATTTCTATATTCCCTTTTAATGACTCAGATAATTCTTGAGTTATTAATTTAATCGTAGATAAAGGTGTGGCTAGTGAGTGTGCTGCAGCAGCAGCTTGTCCACCAAGGGATACCAATTCGTGTTCTTTTGCAATTAATTGTTGAACTTTATCAAGTGCATCTTTTCTTAAACTAGCTTCTTGACCAAATGTAATTGCAAAATAGTTAAGAAAAAATAAACCAATTATAAGAGAAATAGGTATTGAATAGTAAAAATATTCATCAATCATTAATCTCTTGGGAAAAGGCAAGGATGTTTCTTCATAAAAAAATGTTAAAGACAATATAGAAACTAGTGTGATTAAGATTAAAACATAATTAGTTTTTTTTTCTAAGCTTAATGAAGCAAATACACTAGGAATAATCAAAAAAATTATAAATGGATTTAAAATTCCTCCAGTAAAATACAATAATAGTGTTAATTGTAAAATATCAATAATTAAAAAATTAAACGCAGTTCTATTAGATAACAAATTTTTTACATAAAAACTTATTAAATAAATATTACTTATAGCACCTATGAAAATTACAATATTTGATTTTATAAATGAAAAATCATATTTAAAAATAAGTGCAGCAATATTGATTGCAATAAATTGACCTATTATTGCTATCCATCGTAAGTTTATATAGGTCTTTCTATTGAGTGAATAATTTTTAGAATTATTTAAAAACTCCATTTAAATATCTAAATTTGATACATTTATTGCATTTTCAACAATAAAATCCTTTCTTGAAGAAACATCATTGCCCATTAAAGTAGAAATTAATTCTTGATCCCTCTTTGGATTTTGTTTTGAATATTCAACTTGAAAAAGATTCCTAGTATCTGGATTGAGTGTTGTGTTCCACAATTCCATTGGATTCATTTCTCCCAATCCTTTAAATTTTTGAATGCTAAGATTAGATTTTTCATCACTTATTCGTTTTTGATAATCCTTACTTTTTTTATTTAATTTTTTTAATTCTTTTGAATTACTTAAAATATATTTTTCTAACTCCATTTCGTCTTTTATATAAATACTCTTTGAACCCTTATTAATTTTAAATAAAGGAGGTTGCGCAAGATATATATGCCCCTCCTTAATTAATTTATTAAATGGTTCATTATTAAAAAAAGTTAAAAGAAGAGCACGGATATGTGAACCATCAACATCAGCATCCGTCATTATAATAATTTTTCCATACCTTAGATCTTTGATATCTATTTCTTCAGATTTTGGATCAAGACCTAATGCATTTATTAGTGTTACAATTTCATTTGATGACATCATTTTTGACAAAGATTTTGTTTTATAGTCAATCAATTTTCCATTTTTTCCATTTACTTCTGTAAATGTATTTAAAATTTTTCCTCTCAAGGGTAAAACTGCTTGATACTCTCTATTTCTTCCTTGTTTTGCCGATCCACCTGCCGAATCTCCTTCGACAATAAATAATTCGGTACCCTCTTGTTTAGAATTTTGACAATCAGCAAGTTTTCCTGGCAGCCCTGTTAATTCTAATGCTCCTTTTCTCCTAACACTTTCTCTTGCTTTTCTAGCTACATCTCTGGCTACTGCGGCTTGAATAATTTTTGCTAATATGATTTTTGAAACTGCTGGGTTTTGATCAAACCAAATTGATAATTTTTCATTAATAAAACTTTCTACAATATTTCTTACTTCTGAAGATACTAATTTATCTTTTGTTTGAGATGAAAACTTTGGATCTGGTATTTTAATTGATAACACACATGTTAGACCTTCTTTAACATCATCTCCTGATAAATTAACTTTATTTTTTTTTAACAAATTTTGGTCATTGGCATATTTATTTACAACTCTTGTTAATGCACTTCTAAAACCTAACAAATGAGTACCACCATCCTTTTGATATATATTGTTTGTAAATGATAATACATCCTCAGAATATCCAGCATTCCATTTAAGAGCACATTGTATGTCTATTTCACCTTTTAATCCTTCCATATAAATAGGTTTTTTAAATATTTCCTTTTCATTTTTATTTTTTATACTTTCTCTTTTAAGATCTAAGTATTCAACAAATTCTAAAATTCCACCATCGTATTTAAACTCTAATGATTTCGATTTCTTTACAGAAAAATCATTTAAAATTATTTTTATTCCTTTGTTTAAAAATGCTAATTCCCTTAACCTTTTTTCTAAAATTTGAAAACTAAATTTTGTAAATGAAAAAATATCTTTTGATGGTAAAAAATTTATTTCAGTTCCATCATTTCCTTTTGTTTTACCAGTTTGTTTAAGAGCTGCTTTCGCTTTTCCATCTTTAAATTCTATATAATATTGTTTACCAGCACGATTTATAGTTAGTTTTAAATTTTCTGAGAGAGCATTGACAACTGAAACTCCAACTCCGTGTAGACCACCTGATACCTTGTATGAGTCATGATCAAATTTACCTCCTGCGTGCAATTGTGTCATTATAACTTCTGCGGCTGATTTATTTTCACCTTTATGAATATCTATCGGTATTCCTCTTCCGTTATCCTTGACAGTTACTGATCCATTAGAATTAATAGTCACTATAATATTGTCACAATAGCCTGCCAATGCTTCGTCAATTGAGTTATCAACTACTTCATAAACCATATGATGTAATCCAGTACCGTCATCGGTGTCTCCGATGTACATTCCTGGTCTCTTTCTTACAGCTTCTAGTCCTTTAAGAACTTTTATTGAGTCAGCTTGATAATTTTTATTATTTTGGGGTGTCATTGATAATGTAATTTTTATAACATCTTTTCATTATTTGACAAACCTGGTCAAAAGTAACTGATCTATTTATGTTGATAATCAATGGTAATTTGATGAAAAAAAAAAAAATTAAGTTACTTTTTAAATTAATCCAATAAATTTAATTTTTTATATTTTTTTTGGCGGAGAGAGTGGGATTCGAACCCACGATAGGGTTACCCCTATACACGCTCTCCAAGCGTGCGCCTTAAACCGCTCGGCCATCTCTCCCAATCGATAGTGTATAATAGGGAAATTCTAGATATTTGGTATATTTTTTAAACCAGAAAGACAAATATCTTTCTGCAAGATAGGCATATAATCTTGTAGTGTCATAACCTTTTAAATTTTCAAAACCAAAAATTTTTTCACATTCCTCTAACCATGGGAAAAGGTTATCAAACCATTTATTTAAAATTTGAGGTTTTGCAATAAACATTATGTTTGGGTTGAAAAAATCTCTGTTTTTTACATATTCATAGAAATCTGATCTATCTTTTTGATTTAATAAATTAATTGCTCTCTCAAGATTTCTAAATCCATGGTGCATATCAAAATGTAAAAGAATTGATTGTTTTTTTTTATTAAAAAAAATTGATGGGTCTTTTAGTATATTTTTCCACCCTCTTTTTAAAAGTTTAATTTTTTTTACACCTGATACTTTTATCGAATTACAGATAATACTTTCATATTCATTATATTTATCATCGATGTTTAACAGTAAATTATTTATAAAATTATTTTCATTTACCGTATCTATATTTACAGATGGATTAATCCAAAAACGTCTTTTCTGGCAAAAACCTATCCATTCTTTTTTATTATATTTAAGTTGATTTTTCCAATACCAATACTGAAAAGTTAATTCGGAATAATTTTTTTCTTTATGATAAATATTTTCTAAGTTATTGGACATTATATATTTTTGATTAAATATATCTTTACCAACTGCACCTAACTTGTAAGGTAATTTTTCCAAATATTCTAACTTTTTGTCAGTTATACAATATATATCTAGGTTATTACTCATTTTAAAACCATCTTCTTTTGAAATTTCGTATTTGTCTATTTAAAAATCTTTTAATCAAATTATATTTTTTGTTTCTTTTCGCTTGAATTGGAAATTCATTTAAATGTTCCCAGGTTCTTTTGCTTTCTTTTTCGCCCCACTCACACTCAGAAGCACTTAACGAAAATACTTCTGCTTTTTTACATATTATTGAAAAAATGCTCTGATCATGTCGGTGTTCTTTAAAATTATTATTATTTTTTAATTTAGAATAGTCATCATTAATTAAGTTATCAATTTCACTATATTTTATCCAACTATCTATAATAGCTTCTCCAACTTTATTTTTTTTTATAAAAAAACAGCCAGACCAAATTTGTTCGGTTGATATTATATTTGAGTCGTCATTGACACGCATACTCTCCATTGTTTCTGATTTCGTATATTGGTATTCAAAATATTCTTGAAATTTAATATTATTATATTTTTTATCCCAATCAGGAGGCCGATACTGAAACACTAAAATATTTTTATCATTACATAACTTAATATAATCGTTGAGTCTCTTAATACCTTTAACATTAAACTCGCATCCAATATCAGTGTATTGGAGAACAGAATTTTCTGGTATTTCTTTAAAAAATTTTTTTACAATATATGGTTTCCAACATGCATAACCATATAATCTCATTTTTAAAACAGGATAATTAAAATTTTTAATTCTAGTTATCATTTCATTTGGTAAGTCTTCTTTTCTATATACTTTAATTTGTTTATATATATTTAATTGTTTAGCCTCTTTTTTAAATCTTTTAACGCTTAAATCTAAATTAGGACTGGCGAATGAACAAAGATAAATATCAGGCATAATAAATAACTAATATATATCTTTTAATTCTCATTTAAATTAATATTTATATTAATGAAAAAAATTATTTATAAATTAATAGGTTGGTTTGGATTCAAACTGATTGAAAAACAATTAATAAAAAATAACAGAATTATTGCAAATTATTCCTACATAAATATTAATAAAGTTTTAGAGTTTATTTTTTCATTGAATAAAATTGAAAATGTAATTCAAGTTGGCGCAAATGATGGAAAAAGATTTGATAATTTGAATTTTTTTTTAAAAAAAAGCAGTTGTAAGACAGTTTTGATTGAACCAATAAAAGAATTTTATAATGAATTAAAAATTAATTATGAAAATCATTCAAATATTTTTTTTGAAAATTCTGCAATTTCAAATGAAAATAAATTACAATATATTTATACAGTAAATCAAAACCAATTAGCAAATTATGATAAACACATATCGGGAATAAGTTCTTTCAAAAAAAAACATTTACTAAAACATGGTGTTAAGAGTAAGGATATAATAAAAGAAAAAGTAAATTCTCTGACATTAAAAGAAGTATTAGATAAATATAATTTTACAAACTTAGATTTATTAGTTATTGATGCTGAAGGGTATGATGGCTATATTGTTAATAACTATTTTAAAGACTGTAGTTTTCAACCAATTATTATATTTGAGTATATCCACATTGAAACTCATATATTTGAGAAATTAATTAAGGTTCTAAAGAGTAAAAAGTATAATTTTTTTAAAGTTGAAGAAAACTTAATTTGCTTTCCGAATAATAAAAAAATAATTTTATAATTCTATCCAGTCTTTATATTTTGATTTATTGTTTATTAAGTAATCAGGGAATGATTTGTCTAGTTCAATTTTTTTAAAATTGTCTTCTCGGCCAATAATATCTTTACCATTTTCAATTCTTTTTTTTATTTCATTGATATTTAAGTATTTTTCATCAATCATTTCTTTAAAATTTACTGGATCATTTGTTTCACACAGATTTTTATATTTATAAAGTAACAAATCAGGATTTTTTAAATTACAAAAGTGCCAACCACCATTATTGATAATATTATTTAAATTTAATTTGTCGATTCTCCAAAAAGGTCTTTTTTTAAATTTTAAATCTCGAAGCCATTGAGGCGATTTCAGATATTTTTTTACACATATTCTAGTACCTAGCCAATAAGGATGATTTGTACTTTGTAAATTAAATTTATAATAAAAATGTTTTTGCTTAAAACTTGCATATTTCATTTTTGGTTTAAATAGGTTTATAACTTTTGGATTTGGAATTTCATCTAAATCAGATATCATAATAATATCGTTATCCTTAGCCTTTAATAATCCTTTGTTGATCGAATTACGTTGAAAGTTTTCTCTTAAATAAGGATCCTTGCCGTCGGGCAAATCTTCGACTTTTATATATATAATTTTATCCTCAAATTTTTTAAATTTTTTTATGTCAAATTTAAAAGTTTTATGATTATTCTGCCAAGTTTTATTCCCTTCAATAATAACAAAATAGTCTATATGATCGTTTAAAATATTTAACCTAAGATCTAAAAGTAAATCTTCATCCAAATAAGAAAAACAATCATATATCATACTAATTTTCTTTTGATATTTTTAAAACTCCTATGAAGGCTTCTTGCGGGATTTCTACTCTACCAAACTGCTTTGCTCTAGCTTTTCCTTTTTTTTGTTTTTCTAATAATTTTCTTTTTCTATCAAGAGCTCCTCCACCATGTATTTTTGATAATACATCTTTTTTAAACCCTTTAATTGTTTCTCTTGCAATAATTTTTCCTCCAATAGCTGCTTGAATAGGTATCATAAAATTATGTCTAGGAATTAAATCTTTAAGTTTCTCACATACATCTCTTCCTATACTTTGAGCAAAATCTTTATGTACCATCATTGCTAATGCATCAACAGGCTCTGAATTTACAAGAATAGATAATTTTACAAGATCACCTTCTCTATGGCTTAAAATTTCATAATCAAAGCTTGCATAACCACTAGTCATAGATTTTAATCTGTCATTAAAATCAAATACTACTTCATTTAAAGGTATTTCATAATTTAATACAGCTCTGTTCCCTGAATAACTCAAATTAGTTTGAATTCCTCTTTTATTTTGACAGAGTTTCATTATAGATCCTAGATATTCATCAGGAGTAATTATTGTAGCTTTTATCCACGGTTCTTCTATAAACTTAATAAGAGAAGGATCTGGTAGACTTGAAGGATTTTGTAGCTCTATAGTATTTTCATTATTAAAATGTACCTTATAAACTACTCCCGGGGTTGTTGTGATGAGGTTAATATCAAATTCCCTTTCTAATCTCTCTGTAATTATTTCTAAATGTAATAAACCCAAAAATCCACATCTAAAACCTAATCCAAGTGCAGAGGAAGACTCGGGTTCATATGAAAAACTTGCATCATTTAATTGAAGTTTTGCAAGGCCATCTTTTAATTTTTGATAATCTGAACTATCAACTGGAAATAGTCCACAAAAAACTACTGGTTTACTTGGTCTAAAACCTGGTAGAGCTTTCTCTAAAGGTTTATTAGCCTCGCAAATTGTATCACCAACTTTTGTGTCAGAGAGATTTTTTATACCAGTAATGATAAATCCGATTTCACCAGTGTTTAATTCATTAACATCTTTGGCTTTAGGAGTGAAAACTCCAACTTTTTCAACAACATATTCTTGATTAGTTGACATCATTTTTATTTTCATATTCCTAATAATTTTTCCATCAATAACTCTAACTAAAGTAACAACGCCTAGATAAGTGTCATACCAACTATCAACTAATAAACATTTTAATACATCATTTCTATTTCCTTTTGGTGGCGGAAGATAATTTACTATATTTTCTAAGATTTCATCTATTCCTTCGCCTGTTTTTCCAGAGCAAGGAATTGCATTAGAGGTTTCAATTCCAATAACATCTTCAATTTGCTTTGTTGTTCTTTCTAAATCTGAAGCTGGAAGATCTATTTTGTTAAGTATTGGAATTATTTCATGATTCATATCTAAAGCTTGATAGACATTAGCTAAGGTTTGTGCTTCTACTCCTTGAGAGCTATCAACTATTAAAATGGAACCCTCACATGCATAAAGTGATCTACTCACTTCATAGCTAAAATCTACATGGCCTGGGGTATCAATAATGTTTAAAATATATTCTTTTCCATTTTTTGATTTATATTTTAACTTTACCGTTTGAGCTTTAATAGTAATACCCCTTTCACGCTCTATATCCATTGAGTCTAATACTTGAGCTTTCATTTCTCTGTCAGTTAAACCACCACATTTATGTATAATTCTATCAGCAATAGTGGATTTGCCGTGATCTATATGCGCAATAATTGCAAAGTTTCTAATATTTTCGATTTTATCCATTAGGATCTTAGTTTTGCATTAGTTTTTTCTTCAACTGATTTGATAATTCTATTTGAAATATCTGATAGGTCTTTCTCATTAAGGGTTTTGTAATCAGATTGAATTGTAACTTTAAGTGCAATAGACTTTTTGTCTGATGGAATATTTTTTCCAACATAAACATCGAATATTTTTATATTTTTTATAAGAGACTTATCTATATTCTGTATTGCATCTACAAGTAATTGAGCTTTTGTATCTTTGTTTACCAAAAAAGCAAAGTCTCTATCTGACTTTTGATAATCCGATAATATTAAACTATCTTTATTTTTTTTATTTTTAATTTTAAAATCAACTAAATTTTCCAAAAATATCTCAAAACCGAAGGATAATTCTGTAATTTTGGGATGTATCTGACCGAAATAAGCAAACAAATAATTATTATCTTTAGATGAAATTGAACCTGAAATACCAGGATGATAGTAAGACGGCGATTTATCTTCAACTAAAATTTCATTTTTATCTAAACCAAGCTCAACAAGTGTTTGAACAAGATCTTTCTTAATTTCAAACACATCTAATTGTTCGTCTTTTTTAAAATCTTCTTGATCATAATGTTGTTTTTTAATTCCACATACCACTGTTATCTGATCTCCAGGCTGGTTACCTGTAAAAACTGGACCTATCTCAAATAAAGATTGATCACTAAAGCCTCTTTTTAAGTTCTTGTTCATGTAATATATCAGATTTGGATATAAAGAATTTCTTAATACTCCTAAATCTGAACTAATAGGATTAATAATTCTTATAGATTTAAAATTTTCTTTGAATTTGTCATTAATTTTTTCATCACTGAAAGACCATGTAATAGTTTCGAAGTAACCTTTTGATGCCACCGATCTTTGAGCTAAGTGAAAATTTTTTTGATAAAAATTTAATGTTGGTTTTTTTCTTACTTTTTCTGGTTCTATAGATTTAATATTTTCAAAACCTAAAATTCTTATTACCTCTTCAACTAAATCTATCTCACCAAGTACATCAGGCCTCCATAATGGTATCTTTACTTTAAGTTTTTTACTTTTTTTTTTTGAGACAAAACCTAATTTATTTAGAATCTTAATAATTTCTTTCTCTTTTACATTTAATCCAACTGTTTTTGATACTAATTTTGGATCAAAATTAATTATTTTTTCTCTAAACTTTGTGATTTCTTGAATATCGAAATTTGAGACTTCACCACCACATATATCAACAATTAGTCGGGCAGACATTTCTAAACCTTCTTTAACCGATTGTGGATCTATCCCTCTCTCAAATCTAAATTTAGCATCACTATTTATTTCTAATTCTTTTGCTGTTTTTCTTGTTATTCCTGGATCAAAATATGCGGATTCAATCAATATATTTTTAGTTTCAAGCTCAGTTCCAGATCTCACCCCTCCAATTATACCTCCTAGTCCTAAAGCGCCTTCTTCATCTGCTATCACACACATATTTTCTTTTAATGTATATGTTTTATTATCTAGTGCTGTTAACTTTTCACCTTTTATAGAATTTCTTACCTTGATTGATTTTTTTATTTTGTCTAAATCATATGCGTGGAGAGGTCTATTTAGATCAAACATTACATAATTTGTAATATCTACAACTGCAGAAATTGGCCTTAAACCTAATGCTAGAATTCTCTCTTTAAGCCAACTTGGACTTTCTTTATTTCTTATATTTTTTATTAAACAACTACCAAAAATTGAGCAAGCTTGGTTTTTATTTTTTTCTATTTTTACTTTTAAATTATGTTTTAAAATATTCTTAAATTTAACTTTTTTAATATCTTTAAGATCGCCATAGCCACTGGCGGATAAATCTCTTGCGATCCCTCTCACACCCAAACAATCAGGTCTATTTGGTGTTATAGACAGTTCTATAACATTACTTTTTTCATTATTCTTAAAATATGATTTACCAATTTTATTGATATATTTTTTGCCTAATTCAATAATTCCCTCAGATTCTTCGGATAATTTTAATTCAGACTCAGAACAAAGCATTCCGTAAGAAGTCTCTCCTCTAATTTTTGACACTTCTAATTTCATTCCGTTTTTTGGAATTGTTGAGCCAGGCGGTGCGTAAATAGTTAATAAACCATCTTGTGCATTAGGAGCTCCGCAAACGACTTTTATATTTTCCTTTTCTCCAATATCTACATCGCATAATTTTAATCTATCGGCATTAGGATGTTTATTCGCTCTTACTATCTTTGCAACTATAAAATTACTTAATCCATTTTTAATAGGCTCAACTTTTTCAACCTCTAACCCGATCCCATTAAGCTTATCAATAATTTGTTGTTCATTTTTTTTTGTTTTTAGGTGATCATTTAACCAATCTTTTGTGAATTTCATCTACTTAATCCTCTGTAATTAGTTGGAACATCTAGTGGATCAAAACCATAATGATTTAACCATCTATAATCACATTCAAAAAAAGATCTTAAATCATTGATTCCATATTTTAACA
>MDSZ01198423.1_pt1 | contig 16350 bp, 13 predicted proteins | sample 811201 | NCBI WGS metagenome assembly MDSZ01 (sample SAMN05326647, study PRJNA326480) | marine metagenome | isolation source: seawater | place: Indian Ocean: North | collected 2010
CTATTTAAATGATAAATGTGTAAAAAACAAAACTATATTTGAACCTTTTAAGAAAATAAATATAGATAATCAAAATATATACATGACTAATCATATATTAATACCGCAAAGAGGTTTAGATTGTGTAGTAGATAAAAATAAGATAATTATACATGCGAATGACCCAAATTATAGTTTTAAAAGACAAACATCTTCATTTATTTAAATACAACTTAAAAATATAACGAAATTTATACTATATGGAAAAAATATATAATGATTTTTTAGAAAAATCTATGTTTTACTATTATTCAAAAGAAGACTTTGAAAAATGCTATAATAGAGTCCCGGAACAGAGAAATTATACATTCAAAAAATGTTTAGATTATTTTAAGGATAAACAGTTTATAGAAATACTTGAATTAGGGACATCTAGAAGTTTTGTTGATGGTAGATATCCAGGCGCGTGTAATCCATCATATAGATTTTGGGAACCAAACTCAATGGAAAAATGGGATTGGAGTTCTGGATTATTTACTAAGTATTTTTCAAATATACTAAAAGAACGAAAAAAAAATTTCAATCTAACAACTGTTGATATTAGCCCTATTTCAATACATATTAGTAAAATAATTACACAAGATAATAATGATAATATTAGATATATTACAAAATCTTCTGAAGAAGTTATATCTAATTGCAAATCTAAATCTATTGATTTATTATACTTAGATACTGGTAATATGGACGAGGAAACTGCACTATTACATTTAAGAGAAGCTGAATTAGTTGTTAAACATGATATTTTAAAAGATGACGGATTAATATTAATAGACGATGTTAGAAATCCATATATGTTATTAAACAATAAAACTACTAATAAATTAGGTAAATCTAAATATGGTTTACCTTTCCTATTAAAAAATGGATATGAAATAATTGAAGATGAATATCAAGTTTTATTAAAAAAAACAATAAATTAATACTTAAATTTAAAAATATATTTTATTTAAAATGATAAAATATATTTGTTTTTATCAAAATGGACAAGAAGGAACATTTCCACATATCAAAAATTTCTTTAATTCCTATTTCAATACTGAAAAAAATATTTTAATTGTTGGACCACATATAAAATCTAAACATTTATCTTTAATAATTAATGAAAATTTTGACAAAAAAATATTGGCTATATTTGAACCTATTAAAAATTTTACACATTATCAACTTTGTTATAAAATTATAGAAGATTATAACAAATATAATTTATATCTGTTTGGGTGTGTTGAAAATAAGCCAGAAGAAAAAAAAATAAAGTTCCCACTTTATATGATGGAGAGATATCCTATATACGAAAATCCTGGTATGTATTTCACAAAAGCAAATAATTTCATAAAAAATACAGATTTATCTTCAAAAAATTTTTGTTGTTTAATAAACAGACACGACCCCGACAATCATAGAACAAAAATACATAATATTTTAAATAAAATTAAAAATATACATTGTCCTAGTAATTTGTTAAAGAATTGTAGTAACAATGAATTAAATAAAGTTGGTAAACCAAATTATATAAGTAATTTTTTATTTAATATTTGTTCAGAAAGTTTTGATAGTAATAATTATAATGGTTATATTACTGAAAAGTTAATGGATTGTTGTTTAGGTGGTGCTATTCCTATTTATGCAAATGAATGGTTTGATGAGTATGACGAAAAAATATTTAATAAAAACAGGATTATATTTTATAATTCAAAAGATGAATCATCCTATGAAAAAGTTTATAATCAAGTTAAAGCATTCATTGAGAATAAAGAAAAATTAAACACCTTTTATAGACAACCCATATTTTGTGATACAGCAGTTGAAACTATAGAAAAATTAAAAATAAACTTTAAATATATTTAAAAATAGAAAAAATATTATATATATAAAATGTCGAACAACAATATTAAACATGGAGTATTATATTTTCATCAAGGATGGACTGATATAATTAACGGATTAAGTTTAATTAATTATTATTGTGAAAAATATGATAATATTTACTTATTAATTAGAAAAAATGCTCATAATATTATAGATTTTTATACCAAGAATATAAATAATATTAAATTGGTATATCTAGAAAAATATATATTAGATTCAAACGGATGCGGTCAAGGGTTAAATTATAGTGAAGGATGGATTTCTAATTCCGAAAATAATTTGTTAAATTTTGTTAAAAATAAATTTAATATTATCGAAAAAATAGATAAACTTTATATTGGTGGTCATGATTTAATGAGAGATGATGAATATAAAGGTGTCTTTACAAGAAACTATTATAGAGATGATAATTTTTGTAAACTTTTTTATACCAGTTACAATATACCATATGAAACACGAATATCTCATTTTAAATTTGAGAGAGATTTAATATTAGAAAACAAGATATATACACAGTTTACACAGAAATATGGAGATAAATATATTTTGTATCATAATATGGGTGACACTACCGTTAGAAAGGAAAACGGAGGAAAAGCTTTTGATGTCAGTATAATAGAAAATCCTCATAATTTTCCAACAGTTAATTTAGACAATATTTCTGCTGTAATATTTGATTTTATAAAAGTTTTAGAAAACGCAATAGAAATACATTTATTAGATAGTTTTTGGGGGGTATTTATATATTTACTCGATGCAAAATATAAATTATTCAAAAATAAGAAAATTACATTGTACGTTAAAAGAGGATATTATAAAATGTTTACGGAACCTGTAAAATTAGATAACTGGATAATTAAACCATAACTGTATTAATTACTCTTAGATAGCCGGGTCCCACCCCCAATCTTACCTGATGTATTCATTTTTAATTTATCATATTTTTCTGTACCATGATAACTATTTACCCACATTTCTATACCGTCATAATAATTATTATTTTGAACATAATCCAAATAATATAATCCAGTATGTATTATTGACAGTTGTAAATTTGCTTCTGCTGTCCACCAAAATTTAATATCTTTTGTATAAAATTCCCCCCATTTTTTAAATAATGTTTTGGTAAATTTTTTAAAATTATCACCATTAGAAAAAAAACAAGCATCATTAATAGTTATCACAAAATCTTTTTTAATTTTATTATTAAATAAAGTTCTATTATTCAAATAGGGTTCTATTTGATTATAAGACTCTTTATTTAATATATATTGCCCCCCTAAAAATTTGGTTGTTCTCCAATATAAATAATTATTTATCCTATATTCATTAACATGATAACTATCATCTTCTTCAATTTTATCATAATAATATTTCAAATTATTATAAGATTTTAATAATATGTTATTTTTATCAGAAAAATAATGGTTTGGTCCAAATTTATCATGTTTTAAAAAAAAATCTGGTCTTATTTTCATTATAAAATCATATTTTATACCATTTTCTTTTTCGTATTTCTCTATCTCTAATAACGCATTATGTAAATGATAATACTGATGAAAACCGCTACGAAAGGAATGTTGGTTAAAAAAACTTGCATCTTTAAAAGGCACGTGTATAGAAAGATTACGGTTACCAATTATACCTTCATTAACACAATCATTAAAAAATTGTTTTTTTTTAACTAGTATTGATGAAGTTGGTAAATTTTCAGTATCTATAATATCTTTACATATCTTTTCATGAAATGAATCTTTAATAGTATATATAAATTTTATCTTATCCTTACCAAAATATTCTATTAATTTTTTATTCATTTCTAACGTACAATTATTATAAATAAAAATATCTGTATTTGAATTATCTAAATCATAACATCTCTTTATTTCGTCTAATTCGGTAACATCACCATTTACCTTTTTATTTAAAAATTTACCAACTATAATAACTGCTACTTTCATATATTTATAAGTTAAAGAATTGACTTTAATATATTTTATATAATATATGAAAAAAATAGCAATATTAATTTCAGGTTATCTAAGAACCTTTGAAAATAATATAAATTATTTTCAAAATAATGTTTTACAAAACAATGAGGTTGACATATACATACACAAAACAAAAAATGAAAAAAATGATAAATATAATAATACAAATAATTGGGATAATATAAAAAAAATTTTGAAACCAAAGATTATTTTAGAAACAGATGAATTACATTTTAATGCTAATACTAAAATAAATAATTTATTAAATCAGTTTTATAAATTTTATATATTGAATAATATTAAAAATACTATAGAAAAAGAAGAAAATATTATTTATGATGTTGTAATTAAATGGAGACCAGATATTTTGATAAATAGTAAATTAGATTTTACAGTAATAGAAAATAATACTATTTATATTCCTAGTGATTCAAAAATAGATACATTAAAATTAATGAATGAAAAAGATAAATATCTATGTGATATAATTGCCTACGGAGATAATAATAGTATGAATTATTACTTTAATTTTTATAAAAAACTAAATGATTTAATAAAAATATATGGCAATTGTTCCGAAACATTATTATATTATTATCTTCAAAATATAACATATAAAAATATTGATATTGATTATTCAGTAATATTATCTACTTGTAATATTATAAGTATTTCGGGAAATTCTGGTTCAGGAAAAACAACATTATCTAATTATCTACAAAAAGATATTTCAGATAGTTTTATTTTAGAGTGCGATAGATATCATAAATGGGAAAGAGGTAATAAAAATTGGCAAAAATGCACACATTTAAATCCTGAAGCTAATTATATTACAAAAATGCAAAAAGATGTATTTGATTTAAAAATTGGAAAAAATATTTATCAAGTAGATTATAATCATAAAACTGGCAAATTTACTAGTGAAGAATTAATTGAAAGTAAAAACACTGTTCTAGTTTGTGGTTTACATAGTTTATATAACCACAATTCAAATCTTAATATTTTTATGGATACCATGAAAGATTTAAATATTATTTGGAAAATGAAAAGAGATATTAAAAAAAGGGGTTACACAATAGAAAAAGTATTAAATAGTATTAAAAAAAGAGAAAAAGATTTTATTAAATATATATTACCTCAAAAAAATAACGCAGACATTATTGTTAATTTTTATACCAACGATATAGTTTCATTTACAGATTTGGAGAGAAATTATGAAATAAAACTTAATATATTTATTAAAAAAAAGTATAATATTACTTTTTTATTATTAGATACCAATCATTTTGTTATTCAAAACAAAGAAAAATATTATAAAATAAATGTGATAACCCCAAAAGAAAATTTTTATAATACTATCAAATATATAATAAAAAATTTAAATAATAACTAATAATATTTTATATATGTTTTATAAAAATATTATTTTTGATGTAGATAATACTCTATATAACTATGATTTTTGTCATAAGAAAGCTATAAATAGTATTTTCTTCTTTATTTCAAATCAAAACAAATGTAATATTGATTCCATCGAAAAATTATATAATAAAATTAATAAAACTCATAAAGTATTAACAAGTAATACAGCTTCCTCCCATAATAAATATATAAAAATTAAACATTTGTTAGATAAATATAATATGACAAATTACGAAGAAATGCATAAGTTATACTGGACTACATTTTATAAAAATATGAAACCATTTGAAGGTGTTATTGATTTTATAAAATGGAATAAATCTCTAGGTATTATTATTGGTATATTGACTGATTATGAAACAGAATATCAAATAGAAAAGTTAAAAAGATTAAACTTACTCCAATATATAGATTGTATTGTAACCAGTGAAGAAATAGGATGTGAAAAACCTAGTATACACGCGTTTAATTATATTTTAATGAAAATGGATGCGACAAGACATGAAACAATTATGATAGGTGACAATTTCAAAAAAGATATAATTGGTTCCAAAGAAGCAAAAATATATTCTTATTACTTTTGTAATAAACCATTCAAAATAAATAATTTTTTTACAGAATTTAATTCATTTAATTATTTATCAAAATTTTTTTCTGAAATTCATAACGAATTAACTAATTTAAAAATGATTTCTAGATATTGTGGAGAAAGGTTTGATTTAGTTCAAGCAGGTGGTGGCAATACATCAGTCAAAATAAATGATATTATGTTTATAAAAGCATCCGGTTTTAATTTGGCCGATATTACAAAAAACTCGGGATATGTTTGTATTCATAATAAAGAACTTTTAAATGACTTATCTAATAATACAATAAAAAAAATAACAGACTACAATATGTATGGAAAATTACGAGGTTCAATAGAAACATTTATGCATAGCATACTTAAAAAATATACCATACATTTACATCCTATTCAAGTAAATAAAATTTTAATATTAAAAAATTCAAAATATGTTATACAAAAATTATTTCCTGAAGCATTAATTATTGACTATATTACTCCTGGATTAAAGGTATATAACAAAATAAGTAAAAAATATTCAGGAGAAGAGGTAATATTTTTGATTAATCATGGTTTAATTATTAATACAAATGAGTTTGACAAAATTAAGGTTATATTAGATAATATTATTGATAAATGTAATTCTTATTATAATTTTGATAATTCAAATTATAAATTAACAAATAAAATAAGCAAATATGTTCTTGACCACTGTAAAATAGATGTCATATCATATTTATGTCAAGACATAATAATAACAAAATATATACAAAATAATATCTCATTATTTACAGAAAAAGTTACATTCCCCGATGCATTAATTTATTGTGGTATAAAACCTCTCATAGGTAATATTGAAGATATTAAAACATATTTTAATAACTATAATGAATTACCTAAAATTGTAATTATAAACAATTTTTTATTTATAATATCAAATAGTTTAAAAAAATGTAAAGAAATTGAAGATGTATTAAAAGCTAGTTTGCTTATATTGGATACTAAAGAAAAAAAACAATATTTATCACAAGATGAAATTTGTTTTTTGAATAATTGGGATGCTGAAAAATATAGACGATTATTATAAATTATATATCCAAGGACTGTTCAATCCTTCGTCTAATTTTTCTACTTCGCCATTTAAATCAAATTCTATTTTTTTATATTTACTTTCTGAATTCCATCCTGTATTTGAACCATCTGTATATGATACTAAAATTTTATTATCATATATTTTTTCTATTTCACCAACTATTAATCCGTCTAATGTTTTTACTCTCATATACGTTTTGAATTTTGTATTTTCTACATGATTTGTTCTCATATCATATTCAACGTCTACACAATCTAAACAAAATTTAAATCGTCTATTTACATCTAAAAATGTTGGAGATATAATTGCTTTTAGTTTTGTATTTTTTTTTGAAAATACAACATTTGCTAACCCACCCCCAATAGCACCTATAATATGAGTAGCATTTGAAAAATACTGAATTTTTTCTATTATTGTTAATTTTTCACCAAAAATTTCCTTATAACCTTCTTTTACCAATTTATCAACTAATTCGTCTTCATTTACTAGTTTTCTTCTAGTTGTATAATTAGTTCCAATATTAGAAAAATCATTATGTAACCAACTTCTTCTAGAAATATATAATTTTTTTGGTGTTTTATTATTATCATACCTTTCGTTTACAATATCCACAAAATGTTTATAAAAATTAAATATTTCTTTTCTAGGAGGTAAATTAGAATCTATGTCATGTGTATAAGAAGTTGATACATATACATTACTATATTCTGTTTCTGTATTAGCAATTACTATATCCTTTTTCGTTATGTTTAAAAGTTGTAAAAATTCGACTACAAATCTATACATTTCTTTTTTTTGTGGATTTGGTAATTGCATTAATAATTTTAATTTGGGTAATTCTTTCTTTAATTCAAAAAAAGATATTAGATAAGGTAAAGTATCATACAAAAAATGAAAATAGTTGTCAGTATTATAAATAAAAAAGAATAATGGGTCGGTCATATGTTTTTTTATTTCATTTTTTACATAATTATATTCCATATTTTGTTTTTCGTATATTGTTCCTGATTTTAAAGACATTGTTCGTTCTAATAAAGGAAGAATAAGTTTATCATTTGTTTTTAAAAGTACATTTGGATAGAAAATAGAATGACCTGTTAAACATACATTTTTTGTTTTATAAATATTAATTTCTCTATTGTTATCATCCTTTTCCAGTATATTTTTGAATACAGGTATATTTTTGAATAAATCTATTTTCATTATAATTTAAAATAATAGAATTATATTTAAATTATAATGAAAATTGCTATTTTTATTTCAGGACAACCTAGATTAATAGATTTATCATTAATTAATTATTTTAAACTTAATAATATTGAATTTGATATTTACATACATTATTGGGTACCAAAAGATAATAATGCTGTTTTGAGCAGGACGACTGGAGAAATTACACAGAATAATTTAATGTATAATAAAAATGTTCATAATATATTAATTAATAATTACAATCCTAAAAAAATTAAACAAGATGTACAGATTGATTTTGAAAAAATAAAATTAAATAAACAAGAAAATTTTAGAGATATAGAAAATTTAGAATATTATGAAAATTTTTATAATGAATATGATAAAAATGTTAACCCAAAAGTACCACAATCCTGTGCGTATAGTTGTAAGAAAGCATTCGAACTATGTGACAACCCTGATGATTATGATTGGTTAATAAAAACAAGGTTTGATACTTATGGACCATTATTTAGTGCACCCAACATACGTGCATATTCTCCACAATCTAATAGAGATTATTATTTAAATTATGCAAAAAATATGAATATCAATATTGATTTTAATAAATGTCATAAAGAAAAAATAAATTTTTTCAATATTTATGATGACCCAAATGATAGAGGAGAACCTATGAGTGAAATATGGATAGTTTCTAATAAATGTAAAAAAATTTTTAATTATTATGATGATTTGATTAATTGTGGGTCTTGTTGTCCTAATGAAGCAATATTATATAATTTTTGTAAAAATAATAATTTGGAAATAAATAGCTTGGGAATAAGTTATGGATTCAATAGAAATTATAATAGAAATAACTTTATTTTTATTTAAAAAAACAAAACAAACTATAATTATATGACCCTTTATTGTTGCCATAGAATTAATACAATTGGTGAATTAAAAAAAATACCAAATAAGTATGGTATTGAATTAGATTTACGCGATAATCTAAACGGAGATATTTATATTTCACACGATCCATTTAAAAGTGGAGAAATTTTTGATGAATTTTTAAAACATTATCATCATTCTTTTATTATTTTAAATATCAAAAGTGAAAGAATAGAATATAAGGTATTAGAGTTACTTAAAAAATATAATATTACAAATTATTTTTTTCTTGATTCATCATTCCCGATGTTATATAAACTAAGTACTGAAGGTGAAAAAAACAGTGCAATACGTTTTTCTGAATTCGAAAGTATAGAGACTATATTAGATATGAAAGATAAAATTAATTGGGTTTGGGTTGATTGTTTTACAAAAAATCCACTAACGCCTATAAAATATAAATTATTAAAAGAGGCCGGATTCAAACTATGTTTTGTTTCACCCGAATTACAAAATCAATCAAAAAAACTAGAATTATATAGAGATTATTTCATTGAAAATAATATAAAATTAGATATGATATGCACAAAGTATTATAATATTGACAAATGGACCATAAACAAAAGGGATGTTCAAATTATAATACCTATGTCAGGACTAGGACAAAGATTTGTTGATGCTGGGTATAAAACACCAAAACCTCTTATAATAGTTGATAATAAACCAATAATTAAACACGTTATAAATCTTTTTCCAGGTGAAAAAGATATAAAACTTATTTGTAATAATAAACATCTTTGTGAAACTGATATGAAAATAGTGTTGAAAAATATTTGTTCTTATGGTAAAATATATTCAGTTCCTGTTACTGGTAGACAAGGACCAGTTCACGCGGTTAGTTTAATATTTGATGATATTGATGATGATAAAGAAGTTATTGTTAGTTATTGTGATTATGGAACATGGTGGGATTATAAAGAATTTTTGAGGGATACGAGAAGTAGAAATGCTGACGGAGCTATTGCTTGTTATAAGGGATTTCATCCACATATGCTTGGAACTGATAATTATGCTTTTTTAAAAGAAACTGAATTAGGTAGTCGTTTGATGTCAGCCATTCAAGAAAAAAAACCATTTACTGACGATAGAATGAATGAATATGCTTCAAATGGAACATATTATTTTAAGACAGGGGCAATTATGAAAAAATATTTTCAAGAACTAATGGATTTAGAATTAAAAGTAAAAAATGAATATTATGTGTCAATGGTTTATAATTTATTAGTTAAGGATAAATTAAAGGTAAATATTTTTGAAATAGACCATATGTTACAATGGGGTACACCTAATGATTTGGAGATTTATAAAGACTGGTCTAGATATTTTGAAAATATAATTAAATCACAATCAAAATTTATAGATAATAACAATACTACGACGTTATTACCCTTGGCAGGTCGGGGTAGTAGATTTGTTAAAAAAGGTTATTTGGTTCCAAAACCATTAATTGATGTTAGCAATAAACCTATGATTGTACAAGCAGTAAATTGTATTCCAAAATCAAGTAATTTTACTTTTATATGTTTAAAAGAACATATTGAAAAATATGAGTTAAAACAAGAACTTAATAAAAATTATAATAATCCTAATATAGTTATTATTGATAAGGTTACAGAAGGTCAAGCTTGCACGTGTGAATTAGGATTAAATTCTACCAATTTTGATTTAGAAAAACCTATTTTAATAAGTGCTTGTGACAATGGAGTTTATTATGATGTAGAAAAATATCAAAAATTAGTCGATAATGAAAATGTGGACGTTATTGTTTGGAGTTTCAGAAATAATCCAGCAAGCAAAAATAATCCAAACATGTACGCTTGGATGGATGTTGATGAAAATGATAATATTAAGAGTGTATCGTGTAAGAAATTTATAGAAGAAATACACGATATCAAAACAAGTCATGTTATAATTGGGACAATGTTTTTCAGAAAGGCAAAATATTTTATGGAAGGATTACAAAAAAATTATAAAGAAAATTATAGAACGAACAATGAGTTTTATGTGGATGATGTTATAAATCAAAATATTAAACAAGGATTAAATGTTAAGGTTTTTGAAGTAGATAATTATATTTGTTGGGGGACACCCGATGACTATGAAACATATAAATATTGGCAAGAATTTTTTCATAAGTGTGATTGGCATCCATACCATAAAGAATTAGATATTACATATGATACTTGTAAAATTAAGCTATCTCAATCAGATTATGATGATTTTCATTAATAATAGTAATTATATTAGTAATAGTATTTATATTAATATAAATAGTTTCAATAATATATATATATAAAATGAATATATTATTTGTACTAAGTGGTGGTACCTTCAGACAAAAACTTTATGATGAAAAACAAATGATAAAAAGACAAATTGTAACAACTTTATCACATTTACATTTAATCAATAAAATTAATGATAAACTTAATTTGCAAGTAAAAATATTATTTAATTTAAAAAAAAATGATAAAAATAAATATATATATAATATTTTACATAAATTTATTTTACAAAAAAATGAATATGAATCAGTATCTAGTGAATTTGAATTAATCGAAAATACTATGAATATTTTAGAAAATATTCAATTAAATAAAAATAATATAGAATATATTTTTTTCTTAAGACCGGATGTTTACTTAAAAAACTATTTTATAGAAAATTTTAAAATTAATACAAATAAAATAATTTATACACATATTGATAAAAATGGAAGAAATTGGGTTAAAGGAGCTTATTATCCATATGAATATTTTCCTTCAGTATGGCATGGGATTGTTCTTATACCTAAAAAATTTTTTCAATACATAAATAGTAATCAATTGCCAAATATAGTTGAGAAATGTTCATTACCTAGTGAAAAGTATTTACAACATTTATTACATCAAGGACAACATATATTACATCCTACTGATTTTAAAATAAGAAATCATAAATATACACATTCTATATGGTTTTATCATAGAAGTGCCAATAATTTTATGAAGTTAGTAAATAACAATAATTTAATTGATTTCTTTGATAATAATTTATATTTATGCAGTACTGAGTGTGATTGGAATCCTATGTATTTAAATAATGACCGACACGTAGTTAAATCCACACCCAATAATATTTTAACTTTTCAAAGAATAAACTCAAATGAAATCAAAATTTATGAAATAAATAATTCAAAAAATAAAGAATTGTTAAAAAATGAAGAAGACTTTGAAAAAATAGTAAATGATTTAGATATTTCGTTGTACAGCAAAATTAATTTAGTAAATCCATAAAATGTTCTATAAGATTACTAGGACATCTATTCGGACCACCATGATTTCTCCACTCATCAAACAAATTATAGTAATTTTTGTGATTTCTTAAATCTAAAATTTCTTTTGGTATATTATTTTCTAAATTAACAGGAATTTTACAAGGAATTTCATTTATTGATTCTTTTATATATTTTTCCAATAAATGTGAACATTTATTATTTATTACTTCTTCTTTAGTGTAATATGGAATATTTTTGACTGTTATAAATTTACTTATTGTGGCTGCATGATAATCAAAATATTCTATAAAATTTTTTCTATAAATATTAGGTTGAAATGTTTGTATTTCAATAGCTCCATTTGGTAAAAAAGGAGAAGCCATTCTTGCTGTACCCACACCAACAATACATATAGATGTAGTATTTAAAATTTTTAGTTGTTCTTCAAAATTATATTTTGAATAATCTATTATTTTAAAATTAAATTTATTGCAATATTTTTTATTCATTTTATCGAATAGTTCACGAATACCTTTGTATGGTCTTTTATTAGTTATATATATAATATTATTACATTTTGCTTTATCTGTATTATCAATTAAAGAATTTCTAGAAATATTATATCTATTGTAAATTCTATTTATAAATATTTCTACAGGGTCCAAATTATTAATGTTTATACCCATATTAACAGTCATATTATTTTTATGAACATGTCCAATTCCTACATTTGATATTAATAATAAATTAGGAATAATCATAGGAATATTTTTACATACATTTGATAATTGTTCTATAGTAATTAATTTATTCCCTGATATTTTTTCTATCATATCAATATGTTTATTATTATGATAAATATGATTTGGTGATTTTATAACAACAAATTGAAAATTTACTTTACTTATGTTACATTTATCATTTAAGTAATAAAATAATGAATAAAAACTAGAGTATACATGCTCCCATAAATTATGACCAAAATTCCAATGAAAATGGTCCAATAATATTATTATTTTTTCATAGGTGATATAATTATTACTTATTTTTATACTATCTATATCCCTAGGTAAAAATTTATATACATCTTCTTTTAATCTGCTATGAGTAAAAGATTGTTTTATAAATTTCTTATCAGTATAAAAATTTTTATTATAAAATAATATATTATTATACAACATTTATATATATTTATTGTGTTTGATATTTATATATAAATTATTAAAATTCTATTTTTTCATTACAAAAAAAATAACGTCATGTGTTGCACAATTAGAATCATAAATAATATCCGGATAGGCATTTTTTATTTCTAGTTCATTATGTAAATTATAAATATTTGTTGACGTATATTTTTTAATATTTTCTTTTGAACAAAATGTTATAGTATTATCCACTAATTTTAATCCTGCCTTATAAAAACCTTTTAACATTTCCATTGGTTTAACATATTCTTTTGAATATTCACCCCTTCCACAGTCTGCTGTAAAAATAAAAATTCCATCATCTGTTAATATATTTTTAATTGTTAATCCAGCTTTATATATTCCATCATTTTCACATATTTGTTTTTTTGTATCAAAATGAATTATAGCACACATATCATATATTAAATCAAATTTTTCTCCTTCTGGGTTAAAATTAAAAAAATCTATTGCTTTATATCTTGGTTTCCTACGAATTCTACGACTCCAACTTTTTATTTTTGTATTATTTGTAAAGTCCACATCATTATTTTCTATGTCATTTAAATCCAAACAGTTTATAAATCCATTTTTCAATGTTGTTTGAATATCAACTCCAATATAATTACTATTATAATTTTTTATTAAATATAATGACAAATTAGTATGTCCCGCACCAACATCAATTATATTTTTTGGTATAATATTATTATCTTCTATATATTTTAGTATAACTCCTTGTTTATATAACATATCCGGGTTTAAATGAGTCGTATTTTTTATAGAAAATAATTTTTTTTGTTCTTTTAAAGAATCTGTTAATTTTCCTTCATTAATTTTATGTATAATATTATAATTTCCAATATTAAATCTTGAAACTTTATCATGCCATTTTTCAGATATTCCTCTATTTATAGTATAATATAATGGATTCCAGTCTAATTCTGAATCTGAATCATGATGTGTATCTATCATAACATCAAAGTCTTCATAGTATAATATTGGATGTTGATGTTTAAAGAAACCATAACAACCACCTACTAATGCTGACCAAGTAGCATGTCCTAAATTAATATAATTAATAACGTTAAAATATTTTTCTGGAACAAATAATAACATATCACTGTGCACTGGGTGACCATCTGGGTTTTTATGATCTATACGGCCTGAAGTTAAATTATTTATAGAAACGATAAATGGAAATAATATTTTTTTACTAAATGGATTAAATATATCAAATAATTTTTGTTTTAAAAAAATATCAACTCTAAAAAAAAATATACCATTATAATTATTTAAATGATTTTTATAAGCTAGATGAAATAAATTATGGATTCCTTTTAACCCACTACCATTATTATAAGGATATATATATTCACCTACAATATTATTTTTATAAATAGAAATTAACTCATTATCATATGGGGTTGAATATGTTGATAAAACTATATCTATTTCTATATTATATTTATCTTTGATATGATTTAAAAATTCCATGTGTCTTTTTGCTATATTTATTTGATTATTATATACTTCGGTATTTTTGACACCATAATTCCTATTTCTAGAACTACCCTTTCTAAAACTTCCACCTGCAATCAAAAATAATAATTTCATTTGTATATAATAACTTTATTTGTTTATATATTTAACTGAAATAATTAAATAAACTGTTATCATAAAATTTAAACATTATTTCATTAACTGGCATATGTGAAAAATTGTAATTAGATTTTTGAATTAAATATGTTAATCCAAATTCATCGCTGTCAGAAATATCATTTTCAGGATTATATAATTTATGAAATTCATCTATATTTTTTGCTTTGATTGTTCGAAAGTTATCACAAAATATCCCATCAACCATATTTAGACTTATATATAAAAAATAGTTACACCATTTATTCATTATGAATCTATCTCCTATTGCCCAACAAGGTTGAACATGTGTTATATGTTTATAACAATAAATTTTATTTTTAAAATCTAATGATTTAATATCTATATTATTTAAATTAGGTAATAGTAATTCCATTCTAGATTTAAATATTATATCGTATTCAAACTTATTCTCTTTTTCATACTCTGTCATTAATTTATAACACTTATATAATTTATAATAATGATTCATTAGAGCTTTTTTTCTGATAAAAGATGAAAATTTATTATTCATAAAAGTATTATGAAATTTATTATTTTTATCATAAATTTCATCTATTTTATTGGAATTAAAATCTTCAATATGTAATTTTTTTAATCTATCTCCGAAAATAGAAGTTAATGTTTTTTTTATTATTTTATGTGCATTTTCGTAACTTATAAAATTTCTATTTTTATATAATCTTTTACTATAATCATTTTCAATACCCATAACTAATTCTTTATTATTTTCAGAAAAATATTGACAATCATTGTAATAAAAATCATTGTTATCTGTGTATATAAAAATATCAATATCAAATTTATTAGCTAACTTCAAATAGTTATTTGCTATATAATTATTTTTATAAAAAAATGTTCGAATATTACCACTTAATATTAATGCTATTTTTTTCATTATATAATTTATAAAAATATGTTTAAATTATAAAATATAATTTAACATTAATTTATTTGAAACTTTTCCCGCATATCTATGAGTTATATTAAAATGTAAAATAATCGTCTATATTATCATTGTTTCTTAACAAATTTATAGAAATCGCAGATGGAAATGGATTTGTATTTGCGTAGTCATTTATCAAAAATCTTTTACTATGATATAAATCATATATTATATTATCATATGGAATATTATATTTTTTTAA
>MDSZ01155188.1_pt1 | contig 16345 bp, 19 predicted proteins | sample 811201 | NCBI WGS metagenome assembly MDSZ01 (sample SAMN05326647, study PRJNA326480) | marine metagenome | isolation source: seawater | place: Indian Ocean: North | collected 2010
TGCAGTGCTGGAATCGATCGATTCAGGAAAGCCGATCCGTGACTGCGCGACCATTGATATTCCCGAGACCATCAACACGCTGATCTGGCACGCCGAGGCCATCGACAAGCTCTATGACCAGACGGCCCCGGTCGGCGAGGACGCGGTGGCGCTTGTCGTGCGCGAGCCGATTGGCGTTGTCGGCGCGGTGCTGCCGTGGAATTTCCCGTTGCTGATGCTGGCCTGGAAGATCGGTCCGGCGCTGGCCGCCGGCTGCTCGATGGTGGTCAAGCCGGCGGAGCAGACGCCGCTGTCGGCGCTTCGTGTTGCCGAACTGGCGATGGAGGCGGGAATCCCGCGTGGCGTCCTGAACATCGTCACCGGCACCGGCCCCGATGCCGGCCAGCCGATTGGCCTTCACCCGGGGATCGATATGGTGTCCTTCACCGGATCGACCAAGACCGGGCGGCGCTTTCTTCGCTATGTGGCGGATTCCAACCTGAAGAAGGTGGTTCTGGAATGTGGCGGCAAGAACCCGGCCATCGTCATGGATGACGCCGAGAATCTCGATCTGGTCGCCGAACATCTGGTGAATGGCGCCTTCTGGAACATGGGCGAGAATTGTTCCGCCACCTCGCGGCTGATTGTCCATGAGGATGTGCGCGAGGAGCTCATGCCGAAGATACTGGCGCGGGTGCGCGACTGGCGGATGGGTGATCCGCTTGACCCGGCAAATTATCTGGGAAGCCTGATCGACGGCGAGCATTGCGCCAAGGTCAGCGGCTATCTTGCTGATGCCGGCAAGGGGGTGACAACGCTTGCCGGTGGCACGGTCGAGGGCAATTATGTTGCCCCGACCATCTTTGACGGGGTGGACGCCAGCAACCGCCTGGCGAAAGAGGAAATCTTCGGGCCGGTGCTGTCGGTGATCACGGTGAAGAGCCTGGACGAGGCCATCGCCATCGCCAATGACAGCGATTACGGGCTGGCGGCGTCGGTTTTTACAGCGCATGCGGCGCGCGCCTTGCGGGCGGCACGGGCTATTCGTGCCGGCACGGGCACGGTGAACTGCTATGGCGAGGGTGATATCACCACACTGTTCGGAGGCTACAAGCAGTCCGGCTTTGGCGGGCGCGACAACGGCATCCAGGCGCATGACCAGTATTGCGAGATCAAGACGATCTGGGTCGATCTGTCGGACCGGCAGCCTGAAGACGGTGTCGGTGACTGATCTGGGGGCTGATCCCGCCAGTTGGCACAGCCATGTCTATTTTGGCACTGACAGTCTGGCGAAGGCCGAAGCGCTTGTCGCGGCGGTGAAGTCGAATTTCGGACCGGAGGCAGACATCACTTATGGCCGCTGGCATCACCGGCCTGTCGGCCCGCACCCCGATTTCAGCATCCAGTTGGCATTTCCGAATGACCTTTTCGCCGATGTGATCACTTTCCTGGCGCTGAACCGGGGCGGGCTGACCATCTTCATTCACCCGAACACCGGCGAGACGATCGAGGACGAGCTTCGCAACCACCGCGACCATGCCATCTGGACGGGGGCGGTGCGGCCGCTGAAGCTCTCGCTCTTCGGCGGCGCGGACCAGGGGTAGGAAGGCGTGCTACCTCGTGCGGTAGGCGATGTTCTTCGTCTGCACGTAGTTCCACAATGCCTCGCGGCCCTTCTCGCGGCCATAGCCTGACTTGCCGTATCCGCCAAAGGGCGTCTCCACCCCGCCGGCATACCATTCATTGATGAAGATCTGGCCGGCGCGGATGCGGCGCGCGGCACGGTGCGCGGCGTCGATATCGGCGGTGAAGATGCCGCCGACTAGACCATAATCGGTGCTGTTGGCGATGGTGATGGCCTCTTCCTCCGACCCTGTCTTCAGAACCGACAGCACTGGCCCGAACACCTCGGTGCCGGCGATCTGCATATCGGGCGTGACGTCCGAGATCACCGTCGGCGCGAGGAAGGATCCCGGCAGGTTCAGCCGGCGTCCGCCGGTGGCGATGCGCGCGCCCTCTGACGCCGCCGTCTCGACAAGTCCTTCGGCGCGGTCGCGCTGCGGGTCGGACACCATCGCCCCCATATTCGCGCCGAATGAGCGCCGCTCGATCCCCGGCCCGACAGACAGGCCCTCGGCAAGCGCCACGCAGCGGTCGACAATCTCGTCATGAACATCCTCATGCGCGATCACCCGCGACATGGCCGAACAGACCTGGCCGGCATTGAAGAAAATGCCCCACCGCACCGACTCCATGAAACTGTCCAGATCGGCATCCGGCATCACGATGGCGGCCGACTTGCCGCCAAGCTCGAGGATCGCCGGCTTCACATTCGCCGCTGCCGCCGTGGCCACCCTGATGCCGGTCTCGACCGATCCGGTGAAGACGATGTTGCCGATGTCGGGATGCGCCGCCAGTGCCGCCCCGGCCTCGTTCCCGGTGCCGCACAGGATGTTCAGCGCGCCCTTCGGAAGGCCGGCCGCCTCGGCCGCGCGGGCCATCCAGATATTGCTGATGGGGTCGAGCTCGGGCGTCTTCACGACACAGGCATTGCCTGTGGCCAGCGCCGCCGAGATGCCGCGCGCCGTCATTTCCAGCGGATAGTTCCACGGGATGATCTGGGCGGAAACGCCAAAGGGTTCATAGATGGTGAAGTCGAGATAGTCGCCGCCAAGCGGGATCGAACGGCCTTCGACCGTTTCCGCCTGGTTGCCGTAATATTCGAAATAGCGGGCCGCGCCGTCGGTCTCGATCAGCGCTTCCCAATAGGGCTTGCCCGACTCCAGTGTCAGCAATGTGGCGATCTCTTCGCGATGCGCCAGAAGATACTCGCCCATGGCGCGTACCATCCTGCCGCGTTCGACCGGCCTCATCGCTGTCAGCACGCCGCTGTCATGGCAGGCTTTCGCCGCCGCCACGGCCGTTCCGATATCGGCGGCAGAGGCCGAGGCGATGTCGGCAAGCCGCTGGCCGGTGCCCGGGTTCTCGACCACCAGACGTCCGCCGCCGCCGTCAATCCAGCTTCCATTGACATAATTCTGCCAATAGTCCTGTGTCAGATCATCCTGCGTTCGGGTTGTCATCGATCTGTCCTCCCGCCGTTATGCGCTGGATCGTGAAAAACGACGCCGCAACGTCGCACCGAGGCCAGTAGCTGTCAATCGGCGCGATTACATCTGATAGCAATTTATGAATGTTGCACCGAAAGGGCATGTAACATGCGGATTATCGTCATCGGGGCAAGCCATGCCGGCATCGCTTTTGTCGATGCCATGCGGCGCAAAGGGTTCGCCGGTGGGCTGTGTCTTGTCGACCGCCAGCCGGGCCAGCCACTGGAACGCCCGCCTCTGTCAAAGGCCTTTCTTGCCGGTGATGTCGGCGATGGGTCCCGGTTCGCGCTTCGCAAGCCGGACTGGTTCGCCGCGCATGACATTCAGCTGATCGACAACTGCCGTATCACGGCCATCGACGCGGCGGGCCGCGAGATCGAAACCGGCACTGGCGAGCGCATGGGCTATGACAGGCTGGTGCTGGCCACGGGCGCGACGCCGCGCCGGCTTCCCGCCGCCGAGGGCATGGATGGCGTTTTCGAGCTTCGCCACCCCGATGATGCGCTCCGCCTTCGCAGCGCGGCCGGCAAGGCCGCCTCGGTAATCGTCATCGGGGGCGGCTATATCGGTCTCGAAGTGGCGGCGACGCTGGCAAAGTCCGGCAAGGCTGTCACCGTCATCGAGGCCGCCCCCCGGTTGCTGGCACGCGTCGCAAGCCCGCCGATTTCAAACTTCTTCGCGGATCTTCACAGCGAGGCCGGCACCGGCGTGATCACCAGTGCAGGGGTTGAAGATGTGTCGGCGGCAAAGGGGTGTTTCAGCCATGTGCGCCTGTCCGACGGCCGGCAGCTTGCCGCCGATATGCTGGTGGTCGGGATTGGCGTTCTGCCGGAAATTTCGCTCGCCGAATCCGCCGGTATCGAGACGGGCAACGGCATCCTTGTCGGGCCGGACATGCAGACAAGTCTTCCCGACATCTATGCCATCGGTGACGGCGCGCTGGTCCGCGACAACGCCTATGGCATCCGCATTGAATCGGTGCATAACGCGCAGGACAGCGCGGAACGCGCCGCCGCCGCCATCAACGGCCATGCGCCACCTGCCGATCAGGCCCCCTGGTTCTGGTCCGAACAGTTCGGTCTTCGCCTGCAATCCACCGGCATCGTGCCGGCTGACGGGGCGAGCCATCACCGCCGCCCGGGAAAGCGCGAAGGCGGCTTTTCCATCTGGAGCTATCGGGCGGATCGGCTCTGCGCTGTCGAGGCGGTGGGCGACCCGGCAGGCTATATGCTTGGCAAGAGCTGCCTTGAAAAGGAACTGTCGCCATCGCCGCAGCTGGTGTGTGACCCGGCCTTCGACCTGAAGGCTTTTGTCGCGGCGAAATAGGTTGCCTGCCAACGGTGTTCGTGGGCACTCTTCGAAAGGCCCGCAACGAAAGTGCGGATCAGGGCAGACATCAAGGATATAGCAACATGCATTACGCGGGACGCCCCAAGTCGGACATGCCGGCCAACGCACCGGCAAGAGTAGATATGCGAAGCGATACGGTGACACGCCCGAGCGAGGGCATGCGCGCCGCGATGTCCGCCGCCGATGTCGGCGATGATGTCTATGGGGACGATCCCACGGTGAACGCGCTTCAGGAAAAGGCCGCCGCCCTTCTCGGCAAGGAAGCGGCGCTGTTCGTCTCCAGCGGAACGCAGTCCAACCTCTGCGCGATGCTCGCACATTGCCAGCGCGGCGAGGAAATCCTGACCGGCCATGATTACCACGTCTTCATCGACGAGGCAGGCGGGGCATCGGTTCTCGGCGGCATCATGTTCGCGCCCATCCAGACAGCTGCCGATGGCGGTCTGGACCCCGATGCCATTTCCCGCACGGTAAAGCCGGATGACGAGCATTGCGCCATTTCGCGGCTACTGACGCTCGAGAACAGCTGGCACGGGCAGGCCATCTCCCTTGACCGCATCAATGCGGCCGCCAGGCGGGCGCGTGACCATGGGCTGATCGTGCATATGGACGGGGCGCGGCTGATGAATGCCTGCGTCAAGCTTGGCGTCAGCGCTGCCGAGATGCTGGCCGAGGTGGATTCGGTCTCGCTGTGCCTGTCCAAAGGGCTTGGCGCACCGGCTGGATCGGTCCTTGCCGGATCAAAGGCGATGATCCGCAAGGCGCACCGGGTGCGCAAGCTTGTCGGCGGCGGGATGCGCCAGATCGGCGTGCTGGCGGCGGCCGGAATCTATGCGCTGGACCATCATATCGACAGGCTTGCCGATGACCATGCCAACGCGGTGCGGCTTGCCGACGGGCTGAGCGGAATCGCGGCGCTTGACGTCACGCCGGACGAGGTCCAGACCAACATGGTTTTTGTCGGCGTCCCGGAAGGGTCCAGCGCGCCGCTTCAGGCCCATCTTCTTGAGCGCGGCATCCTGATCAACCGCGATGAGCCGACAATCAGGCTGGTCACGCATCTGGATTGCGGCGCTGACGAAGTTGACCTTTTTGTCGCAGAAATGAAGGGCTTTTTTGCCTGATCCGTCCGGACGGGCGGCGCAAAGGGAACAGACTTTCGCGTCGTGACAGGCAGACTCCCGGGCAGTTTTCAAAGCGGCAGGCGTGGCCTGCCAGAGGTGAAAAGATGTCCAATCCACTGTCACTGTCACTCGGGCCGCGCGTTCGCAAGAGTCCGTTTTTCGAGGCAGCGCGCAAGGCGGGGCTGAGCGCGGCAAGCGTCTATAATCACATGTATATGCCGACAAGCTATGGCGATCCGGCGGCCGAATATGACCGGCTGATCAATGGCGTCGCCATGTGGGACGTGGCTGTTGAACGGCAGGTGGCGCTGAAAGGGCCGGATGCACTGGCGCTGGCGCGCTATCTGACCCCGCGCAACCTCGACGGGTTGACCATCGGGCAGGGCAAATACGCCCCTATCTGCAATTATGAAGGCGCGCTGATCAATGACCCGGTGCTGCTTCAGGTCAGTGATGACGAAATCTGGCTGTCCATCGCCGACAGCGACATCAAGCTGTGGGCCGGCGCCATCGCCGGAGCGCGCGGCATGGATGTGCGGGTGTTCGAGCCGGATGTCTCGCCACTGGCCGTGCAGGGACCGAAATCCTTTGATGTGGTCGCCGATCTGTGTGGCGACTGGGTACGCGAACTTCGCTATTTCGGTTTTCGCGCGTTCGACCTCGGTGACATTCCTGTCGTTGTGGCGCGGTCCGGCTGGTCAAAACAGGGCGGCTTTGAGTTCTATCTTCGCGACGGCAGCAAGGGCGACGCGCTGTGGCAGCGAGTCGCCGAGGCCGGCAAGCCCTACGGCATCGGGCCCGGCACCCCGAACTATGTCGAGCGTGTTGAAAGCGGCCTGATTTCCTACGGCGCCGACACCGACGATATGTCGAACCCGTTCGAATATGGTCTTGGCAAGTTCATGGATGTGGACCAGCCAGGCGATTTTGCCGGAAAGGAGGCGCTTCGCGCCATCCGCGATGCCGGCGTGACCCGCCGCTTCATGGGGCTGGTGATCGAAGGGGCGCCGTTTGCCGGAACGAACGAGGCACCATGGCGGCTGAGTGACGCCAAGGGCGGTGATGCCGGCTATGCCAGCGCCAGCGCCTATTCACCGCGCGCGCAGTCGAACATCGCGGTTGCGATGGTCAGCGTCGCGGCCATGGAAGCTGGCGCCGGCGTTACCGTCCACGCAGATAACGGAAATCTGCGCGCGCAGGTGGTACCGCTGCCGATCGTATGACCGGCAGCGGCCCTGTCTCTGCTATTGGCGGGTTGTCAGTCGACCAGGGTCAGATTGACTGCGGCAACCTTGCCGTTGCGCTGCTCCGCCAGCTCATAGCTGACGCGCTGACCCTCGTTCAGGCCGGTAAGGCCGGAATTCTGCACGGCCGTGATGTGAACAAACACATCCGCGCCGTCTTCGTCGGGGTTGATAAAACCGTAACCTTTTTGGGTGTTAAACCATTTCACGGTGCCTTGTGACATCTTCGTAGTCTCCTTGAGTGCTGGGATAGCCGCCGGTCCCGGCACGCTCCATTCTTCACATTTGAGGCCACCTTTGCACGGGAAGCGGGTCGAATATGAATTCGCGGCTATCCGTCATGTGGGCGGCAACCACCCGCAAAGTCAATCACGCAGACCGCGTCAAAAAGCGCCACAGGCCGAAACTTGACATGGAAATGTTGCACAATTGTTTAATGACAGAAGGTTAAGGTAGTGACAAATTTGCAACAGGTATTTCAATAAGCCACAGATTCCACCTTTTTATTGGCCATGTCCCCTGTTGAAAGTCGATAAGGGGCATTCAATGTGTCACATTCTGGCCGTGAAGGGGCAAATCCGGTGACATTCCTGAAGCTGAACAGCCGCGGGCTGGCATCTGCCTCGCTGGCCGCCCTGCTCTGGGGCTTTGTGCCGGTCTATATCGGAGCGGTGGGAGTGGTCGATCCGATCGAACTTGTTGTTCACCGCGCCCTGTGGTCGGCGGTGATCCTCCTTTTCATGCTTATATGTCTTCCTCGCCTGACAGGCGGGCTGAAGGCGGATCGCGCGGCGCTCGCTACACCGGCCCTTCGCCGGGGGTTTGTGCTGTCATGCGCGCTGCTGAGCGTGGCGAGTCTTTTGTTCTACATCAATCCGACGACGCAACTTCTTATTGGCGTGTTTTACTTCGGCGCGGCGTTTCCGCTGCGCGAAGCCTTTGTGTTCGGGCTGATCTGGACCGGGCTTGTGGTCTATTTCGCCACCCGCCGCAGCCCGTCAGGTCCATGATCAATCGATGATTTTCGCGGTGACGATCTGGTCGGGCGATGCCGGCGGCTCGCCGGCGGCGATGTTGTAGACATTCTCCATGCCGCGCTCGACCTGGCCCCAGACGGTGTACTGGCCGGTCAGATGGCCACAGCCGTCAAAACAGATGAAGAACTGGCTGTCGCCGGAATTCGGATTCATCGAACGGGCCATTCCGACCGTGCCGACGCGGTATTCATAATCGGTGAACTCGGCGTCGAGCTTCTGGCCGGAGCCGCCCATGCCGGTGCCGTCCGGATCGCCTGTCTGCGCCATGAATCCCGGGATCACCCGGTGAAAGATGATGCCGTCGTAAAAGCCGCTATTGGCAAGTTCGGTGATGCGCGCGACATGGTTTGGCGCGAGATCGGGAAGAAGCCGGATTTCGACCTGGCCCTGTGTTGTGTCGAGAAGGAGGATTGATCCGGTATCGGCTTGTGCGGTGGTGCTCATGGTCAGGAAACTCGCTCCAAGTAAGGTCAGAAGAAAATGTCGCATGGAAATGTCCGGTTGCGGTTGCGGGGGTGTCGGCGGCTAGAACAGCGCGTCGATCTGGTCGTCTGTCAGATTGCCGGGCACAACGGTGATGGGGACGCGGCAGCGGGCCGCACCCCTGGCCATCAGGAAGGTGATCAACGGGCCGGCTGTTTCTGATTTGGTGTCGGCGCCAAGCACAAGAAGGCTGATCTGCTGCTCTTCATCAATCAGCGACAGAAGCTCGTCGCGGATTTCGCCCTCGCGGACATAGAGAACGGGAATCTGGCCTGTCAGCTCCTGCGCATAGCTGGCATGGATGGCCATCTTCGCCTCGGCCTCCTCGCGCGCCTCGGCACGCATCAGTTCGCCGACGCCGGCCCAATATTCGAATTCCGCAGGGGCGATGCAATACATCAGCGCCACCTTGCCGCCGACCGCGCTGGCGCGGCCGCAGGCAAACTGCAACGCGTGATGCATTTCTTCGGAGTCGTCCACGACCACCAGAAAAAGCGGATCCTTTTTCGCCAAAGCTTCGCTCCCAACCAAATTCAGCCGCGCCGGAAGGCGACAGCGGCAAGCCATCCCGATGCCACCGCAAACGCGATGGCGAACAGCCCGTAGAACACCGGATAGTCATGCGCGAACCGATAGATCAGCGCGCTCATTCCGGCCTTCCTGATATTCATATCGGTGGTGCGCTCGCTCAATGCAACGCCATTACGGAAATGCAGGATGCGGACGACGTAATCACCGGTGGGGACATTGCTTGGCAGGCTCAGCATGGTGCGGAACAGCATGTTCTGCTGCGTGATGATGGATGACGGCTTGCTCTGCCACAGCCCGTTCGCCGTCATGTTGCGGCGCAGGCCGGCTTCCTGCTCGCTTGTGCCGCGAGTCGGTTCCGCCGCTCTGGTCCTCTCATCGCCACCGCCTTCGTAACCACGGTTCACATTGGCCCCGGCTACCAGCATCAGGCCTCCGGAAGCGGGACCGATCTCGGCGCTTCGGCGTACATCCGCATCGGCGATCCGGTCAAACGCGGCGGTCGAGAACATGTGGTAGAAGCTTGGCGCCTGCTGCCAGATAAATGTTTCGACATTGACCCAGATGCCAGCCTTCTTTTCCTTGCGGCGCTGCACAATGTCGGTGGCAGGCCCCTCGACGATGAGGACAAGTTCATCGCCGGGAACCCCTTCATAGGCCCCGAACAGCAACAGCTCAGTGCCGTGATAGCCGCTAGTGATATCGACCCGGGTCTGCGACAGGTCGGCGACAAGCCTTGATGGTGCCGCCTGCACATTCGTTGCCGCCATGGCCAGCACAAGCGCAAGCCAGCAGCCGGCAAACAGAGTCGGCAAGGGGCGCAGCTGGCGGGTCATCGCAGCAGCTCCACCGACAGCAGGTCTTCCGGGCGGACCACAAGGTCGTAGCCGATCTTCAGACAGACCGCGAGCACCACCAGCGCCAGAAGGCCGCGAAGCTGCTCGCCACGCAGGAGCGCGCCCGCGCGGCTGCCGAACTGCGCGCCGATCACCGCGCCGAAGAGAAGCAGCCCGGCAAGCAGGAAATCCACGGTCTGGGTCTGGATCGACTGGAGCAGTGTCACGTTGGCTGTGACGAAGATGATCTGGAACAGCGAGGTTCCGACAACCACCGAGGTCGGCATGCCAAGAAGGTAGATCATCGCCGGCACCATGATGAAGCCGCCGCCGACACCCATGATCGCGGCCAGAACGCCGACAAAGGCACCAAGCAGAAGCGGCATGATGGCGCTGATATACAGCGTCGAGCGGCGGAACCGCATCTTCAGCGGCAGGCCGTGAAGCCAGTTATGCTGATGCAGCTTGCCGCGTGCCGCCCCGGGGCGGCTTGTGCGGATCATCGTGCGCACGCTTTCGGTCAGCATCAGTGATCCGATGATTCCGAGGAACACGACGTAGGACAGCTGGATCACGAGATCGATCTGGCCGATGGATCGAAGGAAGGAGAACAGCGCCACACCAAGCGACGAGCCGATCACACCGCCAACCATCAGGATGCCGCCCATCTTGAAGTCAACATTCCCGCGCCGCATGTGCGCCAGCACTCCGGAGACTGACGAGGCGACGATCTGGTTCGCCTCGGTCGAGACGGCGACTGCCGGCGGGATGCCGAAGAAGATCAGCAGCGGCGTCATCAGGAACCCGCCACCGACCCCGAAAAGGCCGGATAGGAACCCCACACCTCCGCCAAGCCCGATGATGATTCCGATATGCATCGAAACTTCGGCGATGGGGAGGTAAATATACATGTTCACGAGCCAGAAATGACGCGGCAGCGCGTCTGTGATTGGACCTCGGACATTAAGAAGGCGAGGTCAGTCGCGCCCCTGCGAATACGACGGGGAATGTTCCAGAACGGAAGCGAACTGTCGCAAAAGACACCGCTCGCCGCGCCGTCCATCCGGGTGTGATGCCGGCATCCTCAATGCCTGGTGCGCTGCATCACCGGATCATCGGTATAGATATGGCCAAGAAGGCGCAGGATTCGCAACACATCCGTGTCGTCGATCGAGTAATAGATTGTCTGGGATTCGCGTCTTGTTCGGACGATGTTGGCGCGTCGCAGCCTTGAAAGATGCTGTGACAGGGCGGACTGGCTGAGCGAGGCGATCACCCCTTCCAGCTCGGAAACCGACCGTTCCCGCCCGTCCGACAGCTCGTTCAGTATGCGCATGCGTTTGGCGTTGCTCATCGCGCGCAGGACGGTTGTCAGTTTTGACTGTTCGCTTTCAATGTCGGGAAGCCGCGCCATGACCTTGTCTCTCCTTCACGTCGCGGGGCAGGGTTTTGCAAGCCGGAAGCACCCGCCATCGAACCGCTGCGGTGCCACCTGTCTTTGCATCGATCAATTTTTGCCTCACTGGCGACGTCCTTATGGCAGCCGTCGCGGGCTACCTGTTTGTTCCGTGTCTGGCCAGAGGCGTGTCATTATGCGCACCAAGGCCCCGTGTCTCACCTCACTGGGCAAGGCAGATGGTGTTGCTGGCGAAGTGGGCGGTGTGCAGTTTATCTATATGAGGTTATTAAAATGTTAAAATAGGACTATGATATTGTTCAAAATTGAAATTTTTTGAAACATTGACCCTTTGTGATGGGCGTTTTGGCCAGGTGCGGCCTTGAGATGTCAGATAATGTAGAGGCTAAATGATGATGAGGTCGGGGCTGTCGGTGATTTCGGCGGTGGACAGGACCCGGTAATTGCCGGGTCGCTCATGCTGCGGTGTGATCGGGTAGATAAACCGCTGAAAGGGCTGAAGGGCACCGCCGGTAATGCGAAGAAACCCGTGGTGGTAGAGCGGGGCCTGGATGGCAAAGGCGGCTTCATAAATGATGGACAGCCATCGCCCGCTCGGGGATTCGAGCGTTTCATCCAGCGGCACGCCGGTGCTTGGCAGGCCTGACGGCCAGTCCGGATCCACCGGAAGTGCGAGGAAATACAGCCGCATCGAGCGGTTCTGGCCCACCGAGACGAGATTTTCGATGGCCGCCGCGCTGACCTCCATCAGCGCTGACGGTGCATCTTTCCCGGCCAGTTCAAGCTGCGCCAGCCGGAGCAGATTTTCCGAGCGCAGTCCGGCCGGCGGGCGGGTGCTGTCATAGCGCTCCAGATTGCTCATGAACAGGGGTTCATTGGCGCGCTCCAGGATGCTCAGCGCGCGCAGCGCCAGTCGCAGGCAGGCCTCCTGGCGCGACAGGCTGCCGGTGACATTGCCGGCCATCTCAAGGCTCATTTCAAAGGCGGGGTCCAGCGCGCGCAGGGCGCGCATCATCTGGATCAGGGCGGTCTCACTGACATGCCGGTGCAGTGAAATCCGGAAATCGCCATTCGTGCGGCGCGCCAGAATACCGCCATCCGGCGGTGCCTTGTCGCTGCTTGCCTGAGTGACGCCGTTGCGGGTTATGGTGATCTGCGCGCGCATCTGTCTCCTGCCTGTCGAGGAGCCCCTGTGATTGCGGGTGTGGGCGGGCGTATCCCCACTTTTCATGAAATGGCCCGGATCAGATGATGCCAGAATAAGGTTAATTTCCCGTCAATGGATGATGGTTTCTTCGTGTATGGCCCGGAGGCGGCCGGACGCGTCAGAAATGTGCTCCTCGAGTGAAATTTTGTGCAGGGGGAATGTTTCTTCGCACCTCTTCGCGTTAAACTGGCACGATGACAGATATATCCGACACCCATGAAGACGGAGCGTCCGGCCCATCCGGCGCGGCAGAAAGCGACGCCGCCCTCCGCCGGCTGCGCCAGCCTGTGGCGCAGGAATTCGACATCCGTATCGCCGCGGATGGCAGCTGGTATCACGAAGGCGGGCTGATCGGCAGGCCGGCGCTGGTCAAGCTGTTCTCGACCGTGCTGCGGCGCGAGGCAGATGGCAGTTTCTGGCTTGTCACGCCTGTTGAGCGCGGCCAGATCGAGGTCGAGGACGCGCCCTTCATCATCACCGCCGTCGACATGACGGGAGACAGGGAGGACCAGCAGCTCCGCTTTCGCACGAATGTCGATGACGAGGTGGTGCTGGGACCGGAAAATCCGCTGGTGATGCGGCCTGTGGCCGGCGGCGACGCCGACGATCTGCGTCCCTATGTTACAGTGCGGGACGGGCTTGAGGCGCTGGTGGCACGGCCGGTGTTCTACGAGCTGGCGAGGATCAGCATTGCCGGTCCGGACGGGCGCCTCGGGGTATGGAGCGGCGGCTTGTTCTTCGCGCTTGAGGGCAAGGCATGAGTGACATGCTTCCGTTTGACACCGACCGGCTCAGCCCGATCCCGGTCCGGCTTAACGGGACGGCGGGACGCCCGTCGGCGGTGCTGGTCGGGCTGACGCTGCGCGAGGCGGGCTGGCATGTCATCATGACCGAACGGGCGCATCATCTGGCGCATCATGCCGGACAGATCAGCTTTCCGGGCGGCAAGGTGGATTCGGGCGATGACAGCCTTGTCGCCACCGCCCTGCGGGAGGCTGACGAGGAGGTGGCCCTGCCGCGGCGCAGTGTCGATATCATTGGCGGGCTTGATACGGTGAAGAGCCCGGCCGGTTTCGTCGTCCAGCCTGTCGTCGGCATTGTCGATCCGGCGGCGATGTTGTGGGCGGCGCCAGAAGAGGTGGCAGAGGTGCTTGTCCTACCGCTGGCCCCGCTGTTGGATTCGCAGCGTCACCAGCGAAGAAGCTATATCCGCGAGGGACAGCGGCGCGAGGTCTGGGTCATCGAGGATGACCGGCATAACATATGGGGCCTGTCGGCCTCGATTCTGGTCGATCTGAGCCGGCGCATGGTGGCCGGCACCGGCAGCATGGGAAAGGGAGGCAGCTGATCATGCGGCGCTATCTGATCATCGCCATCGCCATCATGGCGGCGATACTTGTGATGAGCCTTGTGAAGGTGATTCAGGCAAGGCGGGCCCGGGCGCGCGGCGAAATTCCGCACAAGACGGCGGGCATCGACATGTCTCATGTGATCGGCGGGCTTGTCGGGCTGGCGGTGTTCTTTCTTGGCGCGGTGATGCTGGAGACAGGCGCGTCCGGTCCGGGGTCGACCTACAAGCCCGCCGAGCTGAAGGATGGCAGGATTTCCTCCGGCCGGTTCACCGAAGGCTCAGATGGCGGTGAATGAACAGAGCGCCGCCGGATTTCCGGTGCCGCCGCTGGCGCGTCGCCTGTTCGCGCTTGCCGGGACAGGCGGGTTCGAAGCCCGCATAGTTGGTGGCGCGGTGCGTGACTGGCTTGCCGGTGACCGGCTGGATTGCGGTCCGGACGGGCGGGCGCTGGTCGGCGATATCGACATGGCGGTGGCAGCTCCGATTGAGGATTTTGCGCAGCTGTGCCGCGACGACGGTCTTCGCGTGATCGAGACCGGAATCGACCACGGCACGGTGACAATCATTGATCTGGCGCCGGGTGCCGCTGATGAAAGCGCCATTGAGGTCACGCAGACACGGCTTGATCTGGAAACCGACGGCAGGCATGCCGTGGTCGGCTTCAGCGAAGACTGGGCCGCCGATGCGGAGCGCCGGGATTTCACCATCAACGCCATCTATATTCGTGATGACGGCAGTCTTGACGACCCGCTTGGCGGCATCGCCGACCTGCGGGACGGGCGGCTGCGGTTTGCCGGCGAGGCCGCGCGCCGAGTCGAGGAAGACGCGCTTCGCATGCTTCGCTATTGCCGCTTCCTGCCGCGCTTCGGTGCCGGAGGGGTGGATGCCGACGCCGAGGCCGCCATCCGGTCGCAGGCCGCCAGTGCATCGCGCCTGTCAGGCGAGCGCGTCGCCGCCGAATGTCGACGTCTGTTCGGCATGCAGGGCGGTGATGCGGGAATCCGGCTGATGTGGGAGAGCGGCCTTGATGAACCGGCGCTTGGCACAAGGCTTGTCCCCGACAATCTGGCGGTCTTGGCCGGTGCTGGTGATCTGGCGGTGGTGGCGCCGGCTTCGCGCTGGCTTGTACGCCTGGCAGCGCTGACGCCTGCGGCACGCGCCGATGCGCTGGCGGACAGGTTGCGGCTGTCGCGCCGCGACCGGCGTCTTCTGGCTGGGCTTGGTGTGGCCGACGCAGCCGAGATGGCGGACAGGCTCACTAGCGACGCGTGGCGGCGGACGGCCTATTTTCTGGCAGGTGACGGAATTCCGCCGCCGGCGGTGCTGATCGTTGCCGCGGCGCGCGCCGGCATGGAACTGAAGGCCGATCATCTGGCGGCGCTGGCCGGATGGGTGCCGCCAGAACCTCCGCTTGCGGCCGCCGATTTATTGTCGCATGGCGTTGACAGGGGACCGGCACTGGGAGAGATGTTACGCGCCGCCGAAGCGCATTGGGTGGCCCATGATTTCACGCTATCAAGGCAGGACCTCCTGGCCTTCGTTACGGACAGACCGACCCATGAGTGACACCACCCCGGCCGCGTCGCAGGACGACATCGAGACCCGCAAGAGCGAGGCTGCCGCCTGGTTCGCCAGCCTTCGCGATTCGATTTGCGCCAGTTTCGAATCGATCGAGGCTGATTGCCCGCCGGACCGTCGGGACGGCATGGAGGCCGGCCGGTTTGCCCGTAAACAGTGGCAGCGAGATGGTGGCGGCGGCGGCGAGATGAGCGTCATGCATGGCCGGGTGTTCGAAAAGGTCGGGGTGAATATCTCGACAGTCCATGGTGTGTTTTCCGAGGAGTTTCGCCAGAAAATCCCCGGGGCCGATGCGGATGGGCGCTTCTGGGCCTCGGGAATTTCGCTTGTCGCGCATCCGCGCAACCCGCATGTGCCGGCGGCGCATATGAACACGCGTTTCATTTCCACCAGCAAGGCCTGGTTCGGTGGCGGCGGCGACCTGACACCGATTTTCCCCGATGAGGATGCCGGCGGGCGATTCCATGCGGCGATGAAACAGGCCTGTGATTCGCATGATGATGGTTATTATCCGCGCTTCAAGGCATGGTGTGACGAGTATTTCTATCTGCCGCACCGCCAGGAACCGCGCGGGGCCGGCGGCATCTTCTACGACAATCTGGACAGCGGCGACTGGCAGGCGGATTTCGCCTTCACCCGCGATGTCGGCAAGGCGTTTCACACGGGCTATGCGGATATCGTCACATCGCGAATGGACAGGCCCTGGACCGAGGCCGACCGCCATCATCAGCTGGTGCGCCGCGGCCGGTATGTGGAATTCAATCTACTCTATGATCGCGGCACCCTGTTCGGCCTGAAGACGGGTGGCAATATCGAGGCGATCCTGATGAGTCTGCCGCCCGAGGCGCGGTGGCCCTGACCAGCGGCCCGCCTTGGCCGCGCCGTCGGCAGGGTGCGACGGAAAGCGCGCTTATTTTTTTGTGATACATGGCAATATGTACTGCAAAACCGGGACGTCTCATGCTAGAACGACGGCGGCTGACGCAAGGTGCCTTACATGTCATGCCGCTGCCGCCCGGCAGGAGCCTGGAGGGAGGTTTTCGTGACGGTCCGTTTCGGACCGCGCGCGGAAATGTGTGGGGCTGAATGTAAAGAGGGAAA
>MDSZ01065267.1_pt1 | contig 16343 bp, 14 predicted proteins | sample 811201 | NCBI WGS metagenome assembly MDSZ01 (sample SAMN05326647, study PRJNA326480) | marine metagenome | isolation source: seawater | place: Indian Ocean: North | collected 2010
CCATCTTCATCAGATACAAAATCAGCGCAATCAGGAGCCTCAAACCAACCTGTAGTCATACCATCGCTATCTTTCATAACATGCGTTCTTCCACATTCAACAAATATATCTAAGTCATTGCATTCATTCTTTAAAAAATCTTTCACTGAACATACATCTGTATTTAGTGTATAACCATCTAAGCCAACATATCTTTTCTTTCCACTATAGTCATTTATGTCTTCTAGTTTATACCATCTAAACACCAATAAGTCTTCTGTATATTCTTGATTATTATCTACATCGTAGAACTTTTCACCATAGTCATATTCATTGTTGCCATCTCTTTTTTCACCTTCATCCCACTTTTTATTGCCTTCTGTTCCATCTCCATCGGGATCTTGGTATCCAACATCGCCATCACACAATCCATCAGTACCACAATCATTCCAATTATCATTATTAGGATCATCTCCAGCTTTTTCCCAAACAAGATCATCGTCTTCTTCTAGACATCCACCTTTTCCATCCTCTTGTTTATCATCACAATTATCGAAGCCATAATCATCCCAAGATTCAGAATAAGGATGGTTTCTTGACCCTGATGTTTTACCATTAAATAAATCAGAATCTTCAGTTAAAGAACGATCAATTGTTAGCTCAAATGTATTGCCTGCATTATAAACAACATTATATCCATCAAAAGCCGCCTTATCAGGCGTTGATGATGAAAATCTAAACAGCACAACAATCAGAGCAATTACTAACCCAAAAACTACGAATTCCTTTTGCATTGTTACTTTTCTCCCATTTTCTGCAAGAATCTAAAGCTAAATATGCCTACAATCCAAAGAAAAACAAAAAAAATGAAACAATTAATATTGTAAAGGAATTAATAGATTATATATATTAATTTTATGAAAATGAATAATAATACATATTCAAATATCTTGATTATTTTATTGGTGTTTTTTTTAAATATACTAATAGCTAATTCAAACAAACCGATTACTATTGACGTTTCGACTTTTAATAATATTAAATATTTATCTGCAATTGAATATGCAAATAATTCAGGATTAAAACATATTTTTGTTGATAAAAAAGAAAAATTAATTATTCAGTATAAATCAAAAAAAATAATATTATCACCCAATAATTCGTTTATATTGATTGATGATAAAGCATATAATTTATCTATTCCAGTTATTTATGATGGGAATAATTTCTGGCTTCCATTAGAATCATTTTCTAGGTTGTTAACTTATCAAAATTTACCAAAAATAAAATTAGATTCATCTGAAAATCATCTATTAATAGATGTCGCTAAAAAAAATAATATTGAAGGATGCTATGCTAATAAAAAGGAAAATGGGCTTGTTATTAAAATAGAGACCAATAAATTTTTTAAGGAAAATTTAATTTCAACAAGTATTACTAGGGGTGGGTGGCTTAATGTCAACATTAAAAATGGACAATTAGACTCTTTAAGTATTTTAGAAAACTCAAGATTGGGAAACTCAATTCTTAGAGTTAAGCCTATTCAAACTCAAAAATCAGCACAATTATCCTTTTTATTAAGGGAAGATTATGAAGATTACGGAGTTACTTCTAGTGAAAATTCTATTAAAATTTCATTAAGATCAGATATAGCAAATAATGCGGAAAAGATAAAAAAAATGAAACAACGATGGAATCTGGATGTTATTGTAATTGATCCTGGTCATGGAGGAAAAGACCCAGGATGTTTAGATAAAAATTTACAAGAAAAAACAATAACATTAGATGTTGCTAAAAAATTAGGAAAATTAATAGAACAGGAATTAGGAATTAAAGTTATTTATACAAGAACTGAAGATGAATTTGTGCCATTGTGGAAGAGAACTAAAATTGCGAATGAATCTGGAGGAAAGCTTTTTTTAAGCTTACATGTGAATGCGGCACCTAAAGCAAGAAGCGCAAGAGGGTTTGAAACATATTTTATTCGGCCGGGTAAATTTGATGATGCCACAGAAGTTGCAAAACGAGAAAATCGAGTAATTGAATTAGAGCAGAATCCCCAAAAATATCCTGAATTAAGTCGTGAAAATTTAATTATAGCAACAATGGCACAATCAAGCTTTACGAAGCAAAGTGAATTTTTAGCTGCTGAAATTCAAAAAGAATTTGAAAAAATGTTTCCATCATCTAAAAATAGAGGGGTTAAACAAGCAGGGTTTCAGGTATTAGTAGGGGCATCAATGCCTAACGTCTTAATTGAATTAGGTTTTATAACAAATTCTAAAGATTATAATCTACTAAACAAATCAAAATATAGACAAAAAATGGCTAATTCTATTTTTGAAGCTATTATTACTTATAAAAATCAATATGAAAACAATTTATGATGGATAAATTAAAAAATGATCAGCGTCCAATAGGCATCTTTGATAGCGGATTAGGAGGCTTAACAGTATTAAAGCATTTAATAAAATATTTTCCAAATGAAAAGTTTATATACTTAGGGGATTTAGCAAATTTACCTTATGGCAATAAAAGTAGGCAGAATATTATTAAATATAGTCTTGAGTGCGCTAATTTTTTGAAATCAAAAAATGTTAAATGTATTATAATTGCATGTAACACAGCCTCATCATATGCCTATTTAGAATTGAAAAAGAGCATAGATATTCCGGTCTATGATGTCATATCTCCATGTATTGATAAAATTATTTTATTAAAAAATAAAAGGGTTGCTATTTTGGGCACAGAAAAAACTGTTGAGGCAAAGGTCTATCATAATCAAATAAAATCAAAAAATAAAAGTCTTAAAATATATGATATAGCCTGTCCTTTATTTGTTCCAGTTGTTGAAGAGGGTCTAGAGGGAACCAATATTTCAATGTCTATTATTGATATGTATTTAAACTCTATAAAGAAGGCTAATGTAGATTGTATAGTTTTAGGTTGCACACACTATCCTATATTATTAAATGATTTAAAAAAATATTTCAACAATTCAGTTGATATTTTTCATTCAGGGCCTATTGTTGCAGAAAATTTAAGCCGTCATATAAATTCTAATAATAATATAAATAACATTGAGTATTATGTAACAGATTCACCTGAACGATTTACAAAGTATGGTAATAAATTTTTAAATCAAAAAATTAATAATGTCAATTTGATTAAACTTTAATGAAAGAAGAAAAATATTTATTTTCTCTGCAAAATCGCGGAATAAGATTAGGTCTTGAAAGAACTCAAAAATTACTTGAGGCATGCCAGCTACCCAATAAAGAAAATAAAATAATACAAATACTTGGTACCAATGGAAAGGGTTCTACTAGTGCCATATTAAGTAATATTTTAAAAAATAATGGTTATAAAGTGGGGCTCTATACATCTCCTCATATTTATTCTTTCGTAGAAAGAATTCGTGTTAATGGAATAGCCATTTCTATAAATGAAGTATCAGATTTTTTGAATAAGCATAGATTACACATTGATAATTTAGAAGCCTCATTTTTTGAAACAATGACAGTTATGGCTCTATGGTATTTTAAAAAATCTAATGTTGATTATGCTATTATGGAAACGGGTCTTGGTGGAAAATTTGATAGCGTCACTGCATGTGGTGCAAAGATTTTTGGTATAACTTCAATATCTATAGATCATGAAAGCATTTTAGGTGATAATCTAGAAGATATTGCAAATGAAAAAATTGCAGCAATTAGAAAAGAATCATCTGTTTTTTATGTTAATCAAAAAAAACATATAAATAAAATTATTGAAGATTATTGCAATATAAATAAATGTGGTTTGAAAAAAATAAAAACTAATTTTGATTTACAATTATCGCTACCAGGAGATCATCAAAAGCAAAATGCTTCATTGGCAGCTGCAATTGCAAAAAGTATTATTCCAGATTTAAAAAATATAAATTCAGCGTTACTTTCAACAAAGTGGTTTGGTAGAAATCAAATAATTAAGAAAAATCCCTATATTATTTTTGATGTTGCGCATAATGAAGATGGGATGAAATCATTTTTAAAATATATTAATAATATTAACTGCGAATTCAATAATAAGTTTTTAATATTATCAATTCAGAAAACAAAAAATATAAATAAAGTTTCAAAAGAACTATCTAGTTACTTTGATAATATTATATATACAATAACAGATGAAAAAAAATCAATGGATTTTAATATAATTAGCAAACAGATGAAAAAAACAATATTCATAAAATCACCAATTGAGGCCATTGATTATGCACTTTCAAAATCTACGGAAAAAGATTTAATTTGTATATTGGGAACACATTTTTGGGGAGAGGCAGTAAAGACTAAATTTAATATTTCTTTTGATAATTTATAGTTTATATTATAAATTAGGTTGTTAAGTATACTTATCTCCTTGAAAGAGTCATTTCTAAGGTTTCAATCAAAATATATAATTACTATTAATTAAGGAAAAAATAATGAAGACACAAAAGTTGCAAAGTTTACAAAGCTTGAAAGTTCCAGAGCTCCAGAAAAAAGCAAAATCATTGGGAGCAAAAGATATATCTGGAATGAAAAAACAAGATTTAATTAAGCTAATGTATGAGCTGCAGGCAAAGAATAAAGAAAAGATTTATGCTACGGGAGTTTTAGAAATATTACCTGATGGGTATGGTTTTTTAAGATCTCAAGATTGTAGCTATTTACCAGGGCCAGATGATATTTATGTTTCTCATTCTCAAATTAAAAGATTTCATTTGAAAACAGGAAACTTAGTATCAGGAGAGGTTCGTCCACCTAAAGACAACGAAAGATTTTTTGCATTATTAAGAGTTGAATCTATTAATGAGCAAAATCCGGATGATAGTAGAGATTTAATATATTTTGACAATTTAACACCTCTTTTTCCTGAAGAAATAATGAAGCTTGAAACAGGCTCTGAGCAATACTCTACACGTATTATTGATATGATGGCACCAATAGGAAAAGGCCAAAGGGGTATGATTGTAGCGCAGCCTAAAACTGGAAAAACAATGTTATTGCAAAAAATTGCAAACTCAATAACATCAAATCATCCAGATATAAAATTGATAATTTTATTAATAGATGAAAGGCCTGAAGAAGTAACTGATATGGCAAGAAGTGTTGATGCTGAAGTTTTAGCATCTACTTTTGATGAGCCTTCTGAAAGACATGTTCAGGTTTCAGAGATGGTATTAGAAAAAGCTAAGAGATGTGTTGAGGCAGGAGAAGATGTTGTTATACTTTTAGATTCAATTACAAGATTAGCAAGAGCATATAATACCGTCATGCCACATAGTGGAAAAATATTATCTGGTGGTGTAGATTCAAATGCATTGCATAAGCCAAAACGTTTTTTTGGTGCTGCAAGAAATGTTGAAGATGGAGGGTCTCTTTCGATAATTGCAACCGCATTAATTGATACTGGTAGCCGAATGGATGAAGTTATATTTGAGGAATTTAAAGGGACTGGTAATATGGAATTGGGGCTTGATAGAAATTTAAGTGATAGAAGAATATATCCTGCTATTGATATTAATAAATCTGGAACTAGAAGAGAAGACAAGTTGATTGGAAAAACAGATCTTCCTCGTATCTGGGCTGTAAGGAACCTTCTATCTGATATGACAAATGTTGAGGCAATGAAATTTTTTAAAGACAAGCTATCTAGAACTAAAAGCAATCGTGAATTTCTAGATACTCTTCAAAATCAATGAAAATAGCTGATAGAATTCATAGAATTCAGCCTTCAATCACTCTTGAAATGACGGCCAAAGCGGCTGAGTTACGAAATCAAGGGGTTGATGTTATAAACCTAAGTGTTGGAGAGCCTGATTTTGATACTCCTTCTAATATAAAAGAAGCTGCATTTTATGCTATTAATAATGGAGTTACTAAATATACTGCTGGCTCTGGCACTGCTGATTTAAAATCAGCAGTAATCCAAAAATTAAAAAGAGACAATAATTTAAATTATAAACCCAATAATATCATTGTTTCATGTGGAGGAAAACATTCACTATACAATGCATGTCAAGCTTTATTTCAAAAGGGAGATGAGGTTATAATTTTTAGTCCATACTGGGTTTCTTTTCCAGATTTTGTTTCAGTAACAGGAGCAACTCCAGTTATAGTTCCTACAATTTCAAGCAAACAGTATGAACCTAATTTTGAATTGTTAGAAAAGTCAATTACTTCTAATACTCGAGCGATAATTATAAACTCTCCATCTAACCCTACTGGTGGAGTTTGGGGAGACGAAGCAATTAAAAGAGTATTAAGTATTGCTAAAGAAAAAGATTTATGGGTGTTTTCAGATGAATGTTATGAACAATTGACATATGACAAGCCATTTACTAGTATTCAAAACTATGATTTAGATAATAAAAAAATATTAACATTTCAAAGCTGCTCTAAAACGTATTCAATGACGGGCTGGAGAATTGGCTATACGGCAGGCCATGAAGATATTATTAAGGCAATGTCAAAATTGCAAAGTCAAAGCACTTCATGTCCTAACTCTATTGCACAGCATGCAGCAGCAGAAGCGCTTAGTGGAGACCAAAGCGCTGTAAAAGTAATGAGAAACAAATTTAAAGAAAGAAGAGATTTTATAGTTAAAGAATTAAATTTAATTGATGGAATTTCTTGCGAATCTCCCGGAGGTGCTTTTTATGTATTTCCTTCTCTTGAAAAATTAGTTGGTACTAAAATAGAGAGCGCAAGTGAATTTTGTTTTAAATTATTAAATGATTGCGCTATTGCTTCAGTTCCAGGGGCAAGTTTTGGTTCAGAATTAAATATAAGATTTTCTTATGCTATATCAGTAGAAAGAATTAAATTAGCGATTCAAAGAATGAAGGACATATTAAAATAAGAGGCAAAAATGAAAAAAGATATACATCCAGATAATTATCGTTTTGTTGTATTTCAAGATGCATCCTGTGATTATTCATTTTTAACACGTTCAACTGTTGAAACTAAGGATAAAATTAAGTGGGAAGATGGAAAGGAATATCCATTATATAAATTAGATATTTCTGATAAATCTCATCCGTATTTCACAGGTCAACAAAATTTAGTTGATACTGCAGGAAGAATAGAAAAGTTCAATAAAAAATATTCAATTTCTGATTCATCAGATAATAAATAACGAAGCTTTGATACAAAAACGGTTTTATTATTTAATAAGACCGTTTTTTATTTAATCTAAATGAAAATTTTAATTCGACAATTAATTCTTATTATAATGCGTTCATCTATATTGGTAGGTGGGCAAGCGGTTATTAATGGCGTTATGATGCGCGTACCAGGGGCATATTCAACATCAGTAAGATTAAATGATGGTAGCATTAAGTCTAATACAATTCCTTTTACACCTTTAAATGAAAAAAATAATTTTTTTAAACTACCTATTATAAGAGGAGCAATTGGTCTTTATGAGGCAATGAAAATTGGGTATGGTACATTAAATTGGTCTGCATCTATGTTTGAAGAAGAGCAAAACAAGACGAGCCCTATTATAGAGTCAATAATGAATTTATTAGCTATTATTTTTGCTATTAGCCTATTTATGTTTTTACCCATTTTTTCTGCAGGATATATAGCCAATGATAATCCTGTTAATTTTAATATTATTGCAGGGGCTATTAGAATATGTATTTTCTTAACATATTTAATTTTAATTTCTAGGCTAAAAGATGTTCAAACATTATTTGAGTATCATGGTGCAGAGCATAAAACAATTTTTACTTTTGAAAATGGATCTGAATTATCATATGAAAATACTAAAAAATATAATAAAGAGCATCCTCGTTGCGGTACTAGTTTTTTGTTTATTGTAATGATAGTTGCAATTTTTTCTTTTTCTATTATTGATACAACTGTAATGAAAATATTTAACTTAGAAAAATTAAAAGTTTTTCAAAGGCTATTTATTCATATTGTCTGTATGCCATTAGTGGGCGGCATATCATACGAAGTTTTAAAAGTTTTGGCTAAAAATATGGATAAAAGTTATTTTATTAAATTATTATGTAAGCCCGGATTATTGCTTCAAAGAATAACAACGCAAGAGCCAGATAAAGAGCAATTAGAGGTTGCTTTTGAGGCATTAAAAACAGCTTTTGGTGATAAATATGATTCTATTAAAGGCAATAAATATAAAGCTGACGCCATTTAGCAATGTTAGAAAAAGTAAAAAAGACTATTGATGAGTATAACGATTTAACATCTCAAGTATCTTCCCCTGAAATCCTTAATGATCATTTGAAATTAGCAGATTTATCAAAGCAACAATCTGATTTAGAGCAATTGTATAAAAAATGTAAAGAATATAAAAATAAATATGATGCATATAATGAAAACCTAGAGTTAATTGAAGATGGTAGCGATGATGAGTTATCTGATATGGCAAGGCAAGAGAATGATATTATTTTAAAAGATATTGATTCATTGGAGGCAGATTTAAAAATATTATTTATACCTAAAGACCCAAACGACAAAAAAAATATTATTCTAGAAATTCGAGCTGGTACTGGTGGTAGTGAGGCCTGCTTGTTTGCCAATGATTTATATAGAATGTATATTAGATATGCAGAAATAAATAAATGGAAAATTGAGCTTGTTAATATGAGTGAAAATGAGGGTGGCGGCATTAAAGAAGCCGTTTTATCTATGAAGGGAGAAAATGTATACGGTGAAATGAAATTTGAAAGCGGAGTGCATCGAGTACAGAGGGTTCCCGATACAGAATCAAGTGGACGATTGCATACTAGCGCTGCTACCGTTGCAGTTCTTCCAGAGGCAGAAGCTGTAGATGTAGAAATTAATGATTCCGATATTAAAATAGATACTTATAGAGCTTCTGGAGCGGGTGGTCAGCATGTTAATAAGACGGAGTCTGCTATTAGAATTACACACAATCCTTCTGGGCTTGTTGTAACTTGTCAAGATGAGAGCTCGCAGCATAAGAATAAAGATAAGGCAATGAAGGTTTTAAGATCTCGATTATATGAATTTGAACAAATTAAACAGCAAAAAAAGATTTCTGAAAAAAGAAAATCAATGGTTTCTACAGGAGACAGAAGTGCAAAAATAAGAACTTACAATTTTCCTCAAAATAGAATAACAGACCATAGAATTAATATAACTCTTTATAAATTAGATCAATTTATCAACGGTAGTTTGCAAGAATTGATTGACTCCCTTAAAATAGAAGAACAAAAAATATCTTTAGATAATGCATAATCTAGAGATATATAATCTCCATAAAAATCAGCCCTTATCAATTAGCAACTTAATAAAATTTGGAACTGCTTTTTTATGCTCTAATAATATATCTAATGGTAAAAATGAAATTGAATGGTTTTTACAAGAATTATATGAATGTGATAAAATTAAACTAAATGATGTTAGGGTTGATATTAATAAACATAATCGTAGTATTGACTTTTTATTACAAAGAATTAAAAAAATCCCTTTTCAGCATATAATTAAAAAGGGTTCTTTTTATGGTCGAGATTTTAAAGTTAACAGGAATGTGTTAATTCCAAGACCTGAAACCGAGATTTTAATTGATATTATCAAAACAGAAAAATTTAATAAATTGCTAGATATAGGCACTGGTTCTGGTTGTATTGCAGCAACCATAGTACTTGAAAAAATTTCTAATTCTGTTGATGCTATTGATATTGATAATAAATGTATAGATATTGCAAAGTACAATGCAGAAAATCTAAATGCCGATAATATCAATTTTTTTAAATGTGACATATTAAAAGATTTTCCAAACAATAAGTATGATGCAATTGTATCAAATCCTCCATATATATCAAAATTAGAATTTGAAAAATTAGATAAAGAGGTTAGGCGGCATGAGCCTTTAAAAGCATTAACTGATAATGGTGATGGTTTAATTTTCTATAAACGTTTTTCTAATATTATGCATCACCTATTAAAGCCCAATGGGATAGCTGTATTTGAACTTTCTCATTTTTTTAAAAAGGATGATATTTTAAATATTTTTAACAACTTTTCTAATGTGGAATTTTTTAATGATTTAAATAATGATTGTAGGGCGATTAAAATTGTTAATACATAGCATTTTATCAATTATACGTATAAAAAATGTATTTATTGCTTTTTTATGTATCTGTATTGCATTCAATAAAATTGATCAAAATATTTTTGAATATTCTTCTTTAATTACTGTGGCTATTATTATTCTATTAATGATGGCATCAAATATTATTAATGATATTTATGATATTCAAATTGATCGCATTAATCGTCCTAATAGAGTTTTAGTCAAAAATCCCAATCTAACTAGATTTTTTATTACAGCATCTATAATAATGATTGTATTATCATTATTATCAGCATTTTTATTAAATACATATTCATTATTCATTATAATAACCAGTATTCCAATGCTCATACTATATTCTTCAATATTCAAAAAGATTCCAATTATAGGAAATTTGATTGTGGCATCTTTTTTAGCTTTAGTTTTTATTTTTGTAGAAATATCATCCCTTGGTTCCTTCTCCCATCTTATTCCAGAAGCTTTGATTGCATTTTCAATATCTTTTATTAGAGAAATTATTAAAGATGTTGAAGATTATTCGGGAGATAAAAAATTAAACATTAAAACTGCACCTATTTATTTTGGAATTAAGCCCTCCATTCATTTGAGCTGCTTATTAATTGTGGGGTTTTGTATTCAGTGCGGCTATTTCATTCAATATGACTATCTAAAATATTATACTTTGTCTTTAATTTTCCTTATATTTTTACCACTTTTTTATCTAACATATTTTTTAATAAAAACTCCTACAATATCTTCATGTGTTGAGGGGGCCAAGTTATTAAAAAAAGTAACTTTTTTAGGATTGTTAATAATTTACATAATTTGATATGAGCGATTTCGTACATTTACATAACCACACTGATTATTCTTTATTAGATGCTGCGCAGTCTGTTGATATGATGCTTAATAGGGTTGATGATATTGGCATGGATACAATTGCAGTTACTGAGCATGGAAATTTATTTTCTTTAATTCCTTTTTATAAACAAGCTAGAAAAGCAGGTGTTAAACCAATACTAGGGTGTGAAGTTTACGTTGCTGCTGGTAATCATGATGAAAAAACCTACAATGTTGGAAATAACAAATGGGGATATTATCATCTAGTTTTATTAGCTCAAAACAATATTGGATATAGGAATTTAATGAAATTAACAACAATTGGGTATCTTGATGGATTTTATTATAGGCCAAGAGTTGATAAAAGTTTGCTTAAAAAATACAATGAAGGCTTAATTGCAACCTCTGCATGCTTAGCCGGAGAAGTTACAAGCTTTGCTGTAAGGGGTGATTATGAATCGGCAAAAAAGGCAGCATTGGAACATCTTGAAATTTTTGAAGACAGATTTTATTTAGAGTTACAAAAACATGGCATTGAAGAAGAGGAAAAAGCTAGGCCAATATTAGTTAAGCTGTCTGAAGAATTAAATATCCCATTAGTCGCCACAAATGATAACCACTATTCTTTAAGAGAGCATTCAGATGCACATGATATTTTATTTTGTTGTGGAATGGGCAAATTTAAAAGTGATACAGACAGACATCGTTATGAGCATGAACAATTTTATATTAAAACAACTGATGAGATGTATGATTTGTTTAAAAAATATCCTTCAGCTATTGAAAACACAGTTAAAATTGCAGAATCATGTGATGTTGATATTCCAATTGGAGATATACACTTACCTGAGTTCCCTATTCCTCATGATTTTTCATCTAATGTTCCAGATGAATATTTAGAAAATTTATGTTTAAAAGGGCTTAAAGAAAGGTATTCAGACCCTAGTCCTTTAGTGATGGAGAGATTAAAGTACGAGTTATCAATTATTAAAAAAATGGGATTTGCAGGTTATTTTTTAATTACTCAAGATTTTGTTCAATATGCTAAAAATTCAAGTATTCCAGTGGGGCCAGGCAGAGGGTCAGCGGTTGGCTCAATTGTTGCATATTGCCTAGGTATAACAAATGTAGACCCAATAAAATATAATTTAATTTTTGAAAGATTTTTAAATCCTCATAGAGTTACAATGCCTGATATTGACATTGATTTTTGTATTGAAGGCAGAGAACAAGTTATTAAATATATAAAAGAACGCTATGGTGAAGATAGTGTTGCACAGATTATAACCTTTGGAACAATGAAGGCAAAAGGATCTATCCGAGATGTCGGAAGAGTTTTAGGCATGGATTATGGAGAGGTTGATAGGGTTGCAAAATTAATTCCAAATGAACCTAAAATGACATTACAAAAAGCAATTGATACGAATCAAGAATTTAAAGAAATTAGCAGCAAATCTGAACTTCATAAGCAATTGATTGAAAACTCAATGATATTAGAGGGGATGCATCGCCATGCCTCTACTCATGCAGCAGGCGTTGTAATTACTCCAGGATCTTTAACAGATCATGTTCCATTGTATAAGAATGCGAGTTCCAAAGATATTGCGACTCAATATGATATGGTTTCATTAGAAGATTTAGGGTTATTAAAAATGGATTTCTTAGGCCTTAGAAACCTAACAGTAATCAATAAAGCCGTTCAAGCTATTAAAAAAAATCATGGCCTAGATGTAGATATAGAGAACATTGATTTAAAAGATAAAAAAGTATATGATTTATTTTCTAATGGAGATACGGTTGGAATATTTCAATTTGAATCTAGTGGTATGCGAGAGTATCTTAAAAAATTAAACCCTACATGTATTGAAGATTTAATTGCGATGACTTCTTTGTATCGTCCTGGACCAATGAAAAATATTCCAAAATTTATTGCAAGGAAGGAGGGGACGGCGCCAATAACCTATATTCATCCCAGCTTAGAGCCTATATTAAAAGAGACTTATGGTATTATTGTATATCAAGAGCAAGTAATGCAAATTGGATTAGATATTGGAGGCTTAAGTTTGCCAGAATCAGATGAGATGAGAAGGGCAATGGGAAAGAAAAAAAAGAAATTGATGGCTACTTTTAAAATTAAATTTATAGAAGGTGCTACAAAAAAGAATATCGATAAAAAGATTGCTATTGAAATTTTTGATTTGCTAGAAAAATTTGCAGAATATGGATTTAATAAAAGTCATTCCACCGCATATTCAGTTATTTCGTATCAAACAGCATGGTTAAAAACATATTATCCATCTGAATTTCATGCGGCCAATATGAGCTCAGAATATACAGATACAGATAGGCTGGCTGTATTAATCAATGATGTTAAAAATCATGAAATTAATATTATTGCCCCTTCAGTAAATGAATCAGAAACTTTTTTTCATGCAAACAAAAAGGGGGATATTCATTATGGATTAGCTGCAATTAAGAATGTTGGGACTAAATCTGCAGAACAAATTGTTGCCCATCGAAAGGAAGGAAACGAATATAAGAGTTTGTTTGATTTGTGCTTTATTGATTCAAAAGCTGTTAATAAAAAAGTATTAGAAAATTTAATATTGTCAGGAGCCTGTGATTCTTTAGATGGAAATCGTAATGAAAAACTTCAATCGGTTGAGCTCGCATTAAAATTTGGACAAAAGTTAAATGCAAATAAAAATTCATCGCAATCTAGCTTGTTTGGTGCAGATTCTGGACTATCTATTAGTAATCCGGATTTAGTACAAAGTGAAGAGTTCTCAAGAAGTGATTTAATACAGCATGAAAAAGAGGCAATCGGATTTTATTTAATGCAAAGCCCACTAGATAAACATGAAAAAGACTTGCTGAGTTTAAGTAATATTGGAATTGGGGAAAATAAAGAGCAAAATATTTTAAAGGCAGGGGGTATAATTCAAGATATTAAATTATTTTATGATAAAAATAATAATCAATGGGCCATTATTAATATGGAATGTTTATTTGGAAATGTAGAGCTATTTGTATTTAGTGATGCTTATGAAAAATATCGTCCTTTACTGGCAGAAGATTCAAAAATATTTATTGTTGGTAAAAAATCTTCAAGGGGTGAATTTGATCCGAATCAGCCTAAAATTATTGTTGATAAAGTTTATACACTAAATAATATTATAGAAAATCTTTCCAGGACTTTAAATATAAAAATCCCTTATAATTATAGAGACCCTAAAATTTTAGAATCAATTAAAGATACAACTGCTCTATTTCCAGGCTCTTGTCCGGTTATTCTATATTTAGAAAATTCTAATAATAAATTTGATAAAGTGAAATTATCTAAAATAAGATTATCTGCAAGTAAGGAGTGCATAGAGCATTTAAAAACTAATTTAAATCAAGCCTCTATAAAGATTGGAATTTGAAAGCTTTAATACAAAGAGTAGATTCTGCAAAAGTTAAAATTAGCAATAAAACTATTTCTAGTATTAATAGTGGATTGCTTATATTCATAGGAATTTATTTTAATGATACTTCAGATGATATTAATAAATTATACAATAAAATTATAAATCTTAGAATTTTTGAAGAAAATAATAAATTTAGTATACGTGATATAGCTGGAGAGATATTATTAGTTAGTCAATTTACATTGTGTGCTAATACAAAAAAAGGCAATAGGCCGAGCTTTAAAGATGCTATGGAGCCTGAAAAAGCCGAGATAATATTTAATACCATTGTGGATAAATTTAAGGAAAGTAAATTAAAAATACAGACAGGTCAATTTGGTGCATTTATGGATGTTTCGTTAAAGAATAAAGGCCCAATGACTATTATGTTAGATACTAAAATATGAAAACAGAAAACCCAATACGTGTTGTAATGGCAAAGCCTGGCCTTGATGGTCATGATAGAGGTATTAAAATTTTAGCCCGTTCTTTCAAAGAAAATGGAATGGAGGTTATATATCTTGGACTAAGACAAACTCCTGAAATGATTATTAGCGCCGCAATACAAGAAGATGCAGATGTTATTGCAATTTCTGTTTTAAGCGGAGCTCATATGACTTATTTTAAAGAAATAAAGTCGTTAATGAATCAAAATAATATGGATGGGGTTTTATTAACGGGTGGAGGCATTATCCCAGATCAAGATATGGATGCCTTAGAAGAGCTGGGTGTTGGTAAATTGTTTGGTCCAGGATCTGACATTAAGGATTCAATTAATTATATTAAAGAGTGGATTTCTAATAGAGATAATGAGCAGCCAATTTAATATTAAATTTTTAGAAGAAATTTTTTCTGAGGATTTTAATTCTCCAGTTTACGCAATATTAGCTGAAGAATATTTAAATTTAGGAGATTTAGATAGAGCAAGTACGGTTTGTAATATTGGATTAGAAAATAACCCTCAGGATTTAGCGGGTAAATATTTGTTGGCAAAAATCTATTTTTTTCAAGATAAAAAAAATGAATCTAGAAAAATTTTAAATCAAATTTTAAATCAGTTCCCCATCCATTTGAACGCTCGTCAATTAATTATTAAAATATTAAAGCAGCAAGGAGACAAAGCAAAATTAGCAGGTCATATTGAAAAATTAAATGAATATTTTCCCAATGCTAAACCTGCAAACGCATCGAATCCTAGCTTGAAAACAGAAAATGTTAAAGAAGAAAAAGACAATTTAAATAAAATATCTAAAGTCAAAGATGAAAAAGAACAATCTGATGTTAATAATGATAAAAAAAGCTCTAACATTAAAGAGTCTTTTGTAATTAGTAAAAATATGGCCACTTTTACATTTGTTGATATTTTAATTAATCAAAAACATTATTCTGAAGCATTAGAAATTTTGGATTTATTGGAGAAAAAGGGTAAACAGAAAAAGAAAATTAAAGAAAAACGTGAACATATAAAAAAGGCAATGGATAAATAGAATGAATTCAGATAGAATTAATCAGGTTAAAAATAAAATCTTAGAAAATAATCTTAATGGTTTATATGTAACAAATATTACCAATGTAAGATATTTAACTGGGTTTACCGGCTCTGCTGGGTCTGTTTTAATTTTAGAAGATGAGAATCATTTTTTTACTGATGGAAGGTATACTGAGCAGGTTAAGGATCAGGTAAAAAACTGTAAGGTCCATATTGTAGGTGGCTCTCATATTGAGGGTATTGAAAAAAATAAATTATTAGCCTCTGGAGCTAAAATTGGATTTGAATCAAACCATTTAACATTCTCCGTATATCAAACATTAAAGGATAAATTGCCTCAGGCAGATTGGGAAGCAACATCTGGTATTATTGAATTAATTGCGGCCGTTAAAGACAATCAAGAAGTAGAATCTTTAAAGACAGCTATAGAAATTACGGATGTAGTGTTTGATGAAATTATTCCTATTATAAAAGAGGGTATTACAGAAAATGAA
>MDSZ01068643.1_pt1 | contig 16341 bp, 14 predicted proteins | sample 811201 | NCBI WGS metagenome assembly MDSZ01 (sample SAMN05326647, study PRJNA326480) | marine metagenome | isolation source: seawater | place: Indian Ocean: North | collected 2010
TAACTCTTTCATACGCAGTGAGTAGATTTAAATGGGGAAATTTAATTCAGTGTGAACCAAGCAGATTTTTAGAAGAGCTAGACCCAAAGTATATCGAACATACTTTTTCAATAAAAAACAACAAAAAAGATTTTACTAATGCCATTTCAAAAAACAAAACTTCCATTTTAAAAAATAAATTCAGTAAACCTCTTAACCATTTAAAAAAAATCAACAACCTTTCGTCTATTCACAATAATAAAGAGGAAAAAGATATTTTAAAAGTTAAAGTTGGAGACCAAGTGGTTCATGAACGATTTGGGAAAGGCAAAGTAGTTGAGGTTAATGGTGAATTTCCAAATACAAAAGCAACAGTGTTTTTTCCTTCATCAGGACAGAAACAATTATTATTAAAATTTGCTAAACTTCAATTGATTTAATTATAATTGTTTTTTTCCTTTTAATCACTACATTTGACCTAACATTTTCACACAACTTTAATATGAAAACATCACTAGAATTGGCTTACAACACCGATACAACCAAATTGATTATTCCTGAATATGGAAGAAATATTCAAAAAATGGTTCAACACGCCATAAAAATTGATAATAATGAAGAAAGAAATAAAGCTGCAAAAGTAATTATTAAAGTGATGGATTTAATTAATCCAAATACTCGCAACAGTAATTCTGAAGAACATGCACAAAAATTATGGGCTCATCTTCATATTATTTCCAATTTTGAACTCAATGTTGACTCTCCTTACAAAAAGCCAGAAAAAGAATTATACCATTCCAAGCCTGATGAAGTTCCTTACCCTAAAAATGATATTAGGTTTAAACATTATGGTAAGATTATGGAAGATATGGTAAAAGCTGCCTCAGAACTCAAAGAAGGAGATGATAAGGAAAAATTAGTAAAACATATCGCCAATTTACTAAAGACATCTTATTTACAGTGGAATAGAGACAGTGTTAATGATAATCTTATTATTAAACAACTAGAAGAACTTTCAGATGGTAAATTAACTATAACTTCTGAAAAACTAAGAGACACCAATGATATAGTTAGGTCATTCAAAAAGAAAAAAACTAACAATAAAAATTATTCAAAAAATAAGCCAAGAAGAAAGTACCATGGGAGCTTTTGAAATAATTGGAGGAAAAAAACTCAAAGGAGAAATTACTCCACAAGGAGCAAAAAATGAAGCACTTCAGGTAATCAATGCCGTATTATTGACTGATAAAGAAGTCATTATCAATAATATTCCAGACATTATTGATGTAAATAAATTAATAGACCTACTTAAAACTCTAGGTGTTAAAATTAAAAAACTGAATAAAGGGTCTTTTAGTTTTAAAGCTGATGAAGTAGATGTTGATATCATGACTTCCGATGAGTTTAAGAAAAAAGGAGCTAGTCTAAGAGGATCTATTATGGTTGTAGGACCTCTTCTTGCTAGATTTGGAAAAGGTTATATCCCTAAACCTGGTGGTGACAAAATTGGAAGAAGACGACTAGATACCCACTTCATTGGGTTTCAAAACTTAGGAGCTGAGTTCGATTACGACTCAAATACTAACTTTTATAAAGCTCACTCACCTAACGGTCTTAAGGGTAACTACATGCTTTTAGATGAAGCATCTGTAACTGGAACAGCCAATATTATAATGGCAGCTGTTTTAGCCAAAGGGGAAACAACAATTTATAATGCAGCCTGTGAACCTTACATTCAACAACTTTGTGAAATGCTTAATAGTATGGGAGCAAATATAAAGGGTCTTGGTTCTAATAAAATTATCATTAATGGTGTAGAAAAATTAGTTGGTTGTAATCATACTATTTTACCTGACATGATTGAGATCGGAAGCTTTATTGGTTTAGCAGCGATGACCCAATCTGAAATAACTATTAAAAATGTTTCTTACGATAAGTTAGGTATGATTCCAAATGTATTTAAAAAACTTGGAATTAAATTGGAAAGAAAAGGGGATGACATCTTTATTCCGTCCCAAGAAAAATATGAAATTGAATCTTTTATTGATGGGTCTATTATGACTATTTCCGATGCTCCATGGCCAGGTTTTACACCAGATTTGTTAAGTATAATTTTAGTTACAGCTACTCAGGCAAGAGGTAGTGTTTTAATTCATCAAAAGATGTTCGAAAGCAGATTGTTTTTTGTCGATAAATTAATTGACATGGGTGCTCAAATAATATTGTGTGATCCCCACAGAGCCACTGTGATTGGATTAGAAAGAAAAACTCCACTGAAAGGAATCACAATGACATCACCTGATATTAGAGCAGGTGTATCTTTATTGATAGCCGCACTTTCAGCAGAAGGCAAAAGTACTGTTCTTAATATTGAACAAATAGACAGGGGATATGAAAATATTGAGCAAAGATTATTGAACATAGGTGCTCAAATAAAAAGAATCCCTTAAAATTGGAATGATTTTTGATTTAAATTTAATTATGAAAACTTTAAATATTCTTATTCTAAATATTATCATTTGCATTAGTTCTCTTTCTGCACAAGAAATTGTAGGACTTAATATAGGCAACACTGCGCCTGAACTCGAATTTAGCGACCCAAATGGAGATAGCATTAAACTATCATCTTTAAAAGGTAATATTGTTTTAATAGACTTTTGGGCTTCTTGGTGCGGACCATGTAGAAGAGAAAACCCGAACGTTGTTAATGCTTATAACAAGTATTCTAAAAGCAAGTTTAAAAATGCCAAAGGTTTTAAAATATACAGTGTTTCCCTTGATAAAAATAAATCTGCATGGATAAATGCTATAAAGCAAGATCAATTAAATTGGGATGAACATGTTAGTGATTTAAAAGGATGGTCAAGTCAAGGGGCTGTCAAATACGGCGTAAGAGGAATCCCTTATAATTTTCTTTTAGATGCGGATGGTAAAATTATTTCTAAAAATCTAAGAGGTTTGGCTCTACATCAACAACTTGACAAACTCGTCAAGTCTCTCTAGAAGATATTATTCTGACAATTTCACTTATTCAGTATGACACAATGTCTACTTTTTAAATTGGTTCGTATTTTGTATATCTAGTTTTAAATAAATTAAGAAATGAAGTCAAAAAAGAAGGGAAAAGCTAAAGAAAATACAGAAGAAAAAATAAATATTGATGCTGATTCTCAAGAAACTCAAGAAACTCAAGAAACTCAAGAAACTCAAGAAACTCAAGAAAGTGTAGTAAAGGAAGTTAACGTTGATTTTAAAGATAAATATATCAGGCTATATTCTGAATTTGAAAATTACCGAAAAAGAACAGCAAAAGAAAAAATAGAAATCATCACCAATGCAAGCGAGAATGTTATCAAAGAAATTCTGCCTATCGTTGATGATTTTGAAAGAGCAATTTTGAATAATAAAGATGTTTCTGATGCTGAAAACATTAAAGAAGGTTTAGAATTAATATATAATAAACTGAATAAAACACTGGCCAATCAAGGTTTAAAATCTATGGATTCAATTGAAAAGGAATTTGATGCTGATATTCACGAAGCCATCACAAAAATACCAGCTCCCAAAGAGAAGTTAAAAGGCAAGGTAATTGATGTTATAGAAAAAGGATATACTATTAATGAAAAGGTAATTAGATTTGCCAAAGTAGTGGTAGGAGAATAAATAGCTATGAAATGAGTAAAAAAGATTATTACGAAACATTAAACCTTTCTAAAAACGCTTCAGAAAGTGAGATTAAAAAAGCTTACAGAAAACTTGCCATTAAATTTCATCCTGATAAAAACAAAGGAGATAAAAATGCTGAACAAAAATTTAAAGAGGCAGCTGAGGCTTATGAGGTTTTAAGTAATCCACAAAAGAGACAACAATATGACCAGTTTGGCCATGCTGCTTTTAGTGGGGGTCAAGGCTTCAGTGGCGGTGGAATGTCAATGGATGATATTTTTGACCATTTTGGTGATGTATTTGGATCTTCATTTGGTGGTGGGGGATTTGGAGGAAGAGGTGGAGGCCGAAGAGTTAGAAAAGGATCCAATTTAAGAGTCAAATTGAGACTTTCTTTAGAAGATATCGTAAATGGTGTTCAAAAGAAGATAAAAGTTCAAAAACTAGTTGCAGCTAGTGGCGTAGAATTTTCGACATGTTCAAGTTGTAATGGTTCTGGACAGGTTACAAGAGTAACAAATACCATTCTTGGAGCTATGCAAACTTCATCAACATGTCCCAATTGTAAAGGATCAGGACAAATGATTTCTAAAAGACCTTCAGGAGTAGATGCTTCAGGTTTAGAAAAAAAAGAGACTATTATAGAAATCGAAATACCCGCTGGAGTAGAAGAAGGAATGCAACTGAGTATGCAAGGAAAAGGAAATGAAGCTCCTGGTGGAGGTGTTCCAGGTGATTTAATTGTAGCTATTGAAGAAATAGAACATGACCATTTAGTAAGGAACGGAACAGATTTACTGTATCAATTAGGTATTACTTTCGCTGATGCAGTTATGGGTAAAACTGTGGAGATTCCAATGGTAAGTGGAAAAGCTAAGATAAAAGTTCCAGCAGGTACTCAAAGTGGTAAAAACTTAAGATTGCGATCTAAGGGAATTCCTGATGTTAATGGTTATGGAAGAGGAGATATGATCGTAAACATACAAGTATTTACCCCACAAAAAATATCTAAAGAAGAAAAAGAATTATTGCTTAAATTAAATGAAAGTGATAACTTCAAGCCCAAACATAACCAAACTAAAAGCTTTTTTGATAGAATGAAAAATCGCTTTTCTTGATAGCTTTAATATAAAATGTCTTCTAAGAACATCATTGAGATTGAAAATCTTCATAAATCTTATTCCAATCATAAGGCTTTAAATAATATTAATTTAACTATTGAAAAATCAAAAATATTTGGTCTATTGGGGCCAAACGGCGCTGGTAAAACTACTTTGATAAGAATTATCAATCAAATTTTAAAACCAGATAGTGGAACTGTTAAATTTGATGGAGAGATATTATCTAGAAAACATATTCATAATATTGGATATCTTCCTGAAGAAAGAGGGCTATATAAGAAAATGAAAGTGGGTGAGCAAGCTCTTTATCTGGCTCAATTAAAAGGTTTGTCAAAAAAAGAAGCCAAAAATAAACTTAATTATTGGTTTGAAAAATTAGGAACAACCAATTGGTGGAATAAAAAAATTGAAGATCTATCAAAGGGTATGGCTCAAAAAATTCAATTTATCACGACAGTTCTGCACGAGCCAAAAGTCTTGATTTTAGATGAACCATTAAGTGGACTTGATCCAGTAAACAGCTTGATGATCAAAAATGAAATATTAGAACTCAAAAAAAAGAAAACAACTATAATTTTATCTACCCATGACATGAATTCTGTAGAAGAAATATGTGATGAAGCTGCTATTATCAATCATTCAGAAAAAATTATGCAGGGCGGTATACAAGAACTCAAAGAAAAATATCAAGAAAATTCTTGGACCATAAAATACAGAGGAAATCAGATGAGTTTTACAAATGCTGTTTGGGGAGGATGGGAAATAATTTCCCATGAGAAAATCAATGAAAATACTAATAAAGCAGAGATTAGATTACTTAATCAATTTACCATTAATCAATTTATTAAAGGGATAGTAGATCATGTAGAAATTGTTGAAATCAATTTGAAAACTCCTACTATTCAAGAAGTATTTATAAAAGCAACTGCCAATGAGTAAAATTGGGCTTATTATATCGAGAGAATATATTACAAGAGTAAGAAAAAAGTCGTTCATATTAATGAGTTTTTTAGGCCCATTATTGATTGTTGGATTTGGATTATTTACAGCGTATTTATCAAGCGCTGAAAAAGAGAAGTATGAAATTTTGGTAGTTGATGAATCGCATTTATTTGATAGTATTCTGAGAAACTCAAAAAAATACCATCTTCAATGGGCTCCTAAAGATAAAAGCTATACTGAAATTCAAGAATTATTTAAAAAAGATGATCAGTTAGATTTATTAGTGTATTTGCCTGTCAATTTAATTAAAACAAATTCTATGACAGCTAAATGTTTGTACAAGGACATCCCTTCAACTGGAGTTCAAAAACACCTTTCTGGAATTATAAATGAAGCAATTGAACTTTATAGAGTAAGTTATAATAAGATTGATATTTCTACTTATAAATCAATAAAAACCCAAATTAATTTAGATGTCGTTGATATAGAAAACCAAGCGAATAAAAATATTCAAAGAAAAGCCTTTATTGGAATAGCTTTTTCAATGTTTATATACATTTTTATATTCATGTACGCTGTTCAAGTAATGAGAGGGGTTATTGAAGAAAAAACCAATAGAATCGTAGAAATAATAATTTCTTCCGTTTCAACCTTTGAACTTATGATGGCTAAAATAATTGGCATAGGGCTTGTTGGAATAACACAATTCATCATATGGACAGTTGTTACTTTTATAATGTCATTAACTATTCTACCCCAAATAATTCCAGATAAATACAATCCTGCTTCACAATTAGAAACTGATAAAATATTAGAAAACAGTGTCACAATTGACCCTTCCAATGAAATTTTACAATTCATAATTTATGAAATTCAATGGCCTTATTTAATACTATTTTTTATATTATTTTTTCTAGGAGGTTACTTTTTATATAGTGGTCTAATGGCTGCGATTGGTGCAGCAGTTGATGAAGAAGCTGACACTCAACAGTTTTTAATTCCACTTACCATTCCAATGATATTTGCCCTAATGATGACTGGTAAAGTTATAGATGACCCCTCTTCATCACTTTCATTTTGGTTAAGTGAGATACCTTTTACATCACCTATTATCATGATAATTCGAATAGCAATGGGAATTGGTGACAGCAGTGTAGAAGTTTGGGAAATTATTCTGAGTTTATTTTTATTAATAATAACTTTCATCTTTACAACATGGCTATCAAGTAAAATATATCGTAAAGGGATTCTTTCCTATGGGAAAAAAGCAAGCTATTCAGAAATTATTAAATGGTTACGTTCATGAAAAAAATATTAATCATTGATGACCAGAAAGCTATTAGAAATACTTTAAAAGAGATTTTAGAGTATGAAAAGCATGCTGTATATGTAGCTGAAGATGGGAAGATAGGGCTTCAAATGACTATTGAAAACAACTATGATTTAATATTTTGTGATATTAAAATGCCTAATCTGGATGGAATTGAATTTCTAAAAAAAGTCATGGAGGAAAAAATTATAAGTCCTGTGATCATGATTAGTGGTCATGGTGATATAGAAACTGCTGTTCAAACCTTAAAAATAGGTGCTTATGACTATATAGAAAAGCCTTTAGATTTAAACAGAGTTTTAAGTTCTGTAAAGAATGCCTTTGATAATAGATTACTTAAAAAAGAAAATTTATCATTGAAGAAGAAAATTAAAGCAATTTCTAATACAGAAATTATAGGAGAAAGTGATCAAATTAAATCTATCAAAGAATTGATTTTAAAAGTTGCTGACTCTGACGCAAGAATATTAATTACAGGATCTAATGGAACTGGAAAAGAATTAGTAGCTAAACAACTTCATGAAAACAGTCAAAGAAAAAATGCCGAATTTATAGAAGTAAATTGTGCAGCAATTCCTTCGGAGCTTATTGAAAGTGAACTTTTTGGACATGAAAAGGGCTCTTTTACCTCAGCTTATAAACAAAAAATAGGGAAATTTGAACAAGCTAGTCAAGGAACATTATTCTTAGACGAAGTTGGAGACATGAGTCTTTCCGCTCAAGCTAAAGTTTTAAGAGCGCTTCAAGAAAATAAAATTACAAGAGTTGGTGGTAATAAATCAATAACCGTGAGGCCAAGAGTTATTGCTGCAACAAACAAAAATCTAAAAAAAGAGATTGAAAATGGTAAGTTTAGAGAAGATTTGTTTCACAGACTTAACGTCATACCTATACACGTTCCAGACTTGAGTTCAAGAAAAGAAGACATCGATCTATTATGTCATTTTTTCTTAAAAAGAATATGTAAAGAACAAGGAATTCCTACTAAGGAAATTTCAGAAAAAGCTCTTATAGAATTAAAGAAAATGACCTGGTCTGGAAATATAAGGGAACTAAGAAATGTTATAGAAAGATTAATAATACTTTCAGAGAAAATAATTGACCTTAAGGATGTTAAAAAATATGTTTGAGCTAGTCTTTAAAAATTTCTTTTGCTTTTTCTATTACGTTTTTAAGTCCATCAACATCGGATCCACCAGCAGTTGCAAAAAATGGTTGTCCTCCTCCTCCGCCCTTTATTTCAATAGCTAAATCTCTTATTATAGAGGATGCATTCCAGCCTTTAGATTGAACCAAATTTTCTGAAATCATTAAAGTTATTACAGGCTTATTATTCAAATTACTAGTTAATAACAAAATAAAATTTGATAACTCACCTTTTAATTCAAAGGCTATTTGTTTCATTTGATCTACTGATAAATCTGAATGATGTTCAATTAGAGAAAAGGAATTGGATTTATCTAAATTAGAAAGAAGTTGATTCTTTATTTTTTTTAATTTTTCTTTATTGAAAGAATCTAATTCTTTTTGAAGCTCTGAATTTTTTATAACAAGTTCTTGAACTGCGCCCGATAAATCATCCTGGACCTTTAAAATTTTTGAAATATTATCAAAGGCTTCTAACTTGTTAAAAATTATTTGATCTGCTTCATTGCTAGAAACTGCTTCAATTCTTCTAATTCCCGATGAAATAGAACTCTCTGACTTAATTATAAAGTTACCTATATGAGCACTATTAGATACATGTATTCCTCCACATAGTTCAATTGAATTACCAAACTGAATAACTCTTACAGAATCACCATATTTTTCTCCAAACAACATCATAGCTCCTCTTTTTTTTGCAGTCTCTAATGGAGTATTTCTATCTTCAATTAATGGATTTGCTTCACGAATTTGTTCTTTTACTAAATTTTCAACAGCAAACAACTCATCCATAGATAATTTGGAAAAATGAGAAAAGTCAAATCTTAAATAATGCTCATTAACTAGCGAACCTTTTTGCTCTACATGCTCCCCTAAAACTGTTCTTAAAGCATCATGCAATAAATGTGTTGCAGAGTGATTTTTAGAAATTTTATTCCTTCTCTCTTCATTTACTTTTGCTTTAAAAGAAGCATTTAAATTATTTGGAAGTCTATCTACAAAATGAACAATTACTCCATTTTCTTTTTTAGTATCTACAATAGATAATTTTTCAATATTATTTTCAATATGACCTGTGTCGCCTACTTGCCCCCCTCCTTCAGGGTAAAATGGAGTTAAATTAAAAATAAGTTGAAAGGCTTCTTTTCCTTTTGTAACTATGTTTCTGTATTTTGTAACATGAACTTGTGCCTCTATATGATCGTAGCCAATAAATTCCTGAACATCATCTTCTTTAATAGTAATCCAATCTCCATAATCTTTAACAGCATCAATCTTTGATCTTTTTTGTTGATTAGCCAAACTTTTATTGAACTCTTCAATGTCTATTAATAGATTGTTTTCAGATGCAATTAATTGAGTTAAATCTAATGGAAAACCATATCTATCGTAAAGCTCAAATGCTAGTTTACCGCTTATTTTTTGATTCTTAATTTTAGATTGATTATTCACTATATCTTCCATTCTCTTAATGCCGCCACTTAGTGTTCTAAAAAAAGAGGTCTCTTCTTCTTGAATTATCTTTGAAATAAAATCTTGGTTCTTTTTAAGTTCATTAAAAACTTCACTAAAATTATTTGCCAGTTTTGGAACTAATAAATAAATAAATGGCTCTCTAAAATCTAAGAACTGATACCCATATCTAATAGCTCTTCTTAAAATTCTTCTAATCACATAACCAGCACCTGTGTTTGAAGGTAATTGTCCATCAGTAATAGAAAAGGAAACAGCTCTTAAGTGATCTACAATTACTCTAAAGGCAATATTTAAGATTTCTTGTTTCTTATTCTTAGAGTTTGGTATGTATTTCTTTTGGGAAATTTGTTCAAGATTTTCTATTAAAGGCTTAAATAAATCCGTATCGTAATTACTGGTTTTGTTTTGTAAAACCATGGCCAACCTTTCCAATCCCATTCCTGTATCTACGTGCTTTTTATTGAGTGAAGTAAGTGACCCATCTGAATTTCGGTTGAATTCCATAAAAACTAAATTCCATAACTCAACAACCTGCGGATGATCTTGATTTACTAAATCTTTACCAGGTCTTTTTAAGATTTCCTCATCGTCTCTTAGGTCTATATGAATTTCTGAACTAGGTCCACAAGGACCTTGACTACCCATTTCCCAAAAATTATCTTTTTTACCAAACTTTAATATTTGATTTTTATTTACAAGCTTCTCCCATATTTTAGACGATTCTGTATCTATTTTAGTACCATCTTTCTGATCGCCTTCAAAAACGGTTACATAAAGTCTGTTTTTATCAATGTTATAGACTTCTGTAAATAGCTCCCATGACCATTCAATGGCTTCTTTTTTGAAGTAATCTCCAAAAGACCAATTCCCAAGCATTTCAAACATGGTATGGTGATAAGTATCAACTCCTACTTCTTCTAAATCATTATGTTTTCCAGAAACTCTTAAACACTTTTGAGTGTTGGCTACCCTTTTATTTTTAGGGTCTTCAAACTCTAAAAATATATCTTTAAATTGATTCATTCCAGCATTGGTAAACATAAGAGTAGGGTCATTCTTTAAAACCATCGGAGCTGATTGCTCTATATTGTGATTTTTGCCTTTAAAAAAGGAAAAAAACGCAGATCTTATGTCTTTTGAATTCATTGTTTTATAAAAATTTATTCGCCGATTGTAAAGTTATTTATTTTAAAATACTTTTGATAAGTTCTTAGTTTTAAGAATTAAAATTATAATTAATAAATAATCTATGAAGTTCTATTCATTTAAAGTATTAGTATCAATATTATTCTTCTGGATTTATACTAATGAAGCTTTAAGTCAGGAAGTTAGATTAATTAACAGCACTTTTCTAGGAGGAGAAGGGAGAAACTACTACGGAAATTCTGCTCCTGATCAACTTAACTTAAAATGGAAATACTATTTAGGTAAAGGAAAAACAACCATATCAAGAAAACATGGTGACAGAGAATGGGCTGGTGCTGGTTGGACTGGGCAACCACTTTTAGTAGAAGAAGGTGACTCATTATTTATTATCCAGGGATGCTATGACCACCACTTAAAAAAACTTAATGCCGAAACAGGAAAATTAGTATGGCAATATAAATTTGACGATGTAGTTAAGGGAACTGGAACCATTTGGAATTATAAGAATGCCCCTAACAAAGAACAATCTTTTATTATTTTTCAAGGGAGCAGATTAGGTTATGGAAAGTTTTTAGACAATAAGCATATCCCTAGTTACAGAGCTATTTCATATGTAACTGGAAAAGAACTTTGGAGATTAGATGTTCGGATGACCGATAGTTACAGTAGAGATGTTGATGGTTCCTGTCTAATGGTAAATGACACTCTATATATCGGATTAGAGAATGGTATATTTACTGTAATTGATCCTAAACCATCAAGTGCTAGAAATAAAAATGGCATGCTTCAGCCTAAGATATTAAGTGAAGCTATACTGTATGAAAAAGAAGATATCTCCCACCACAAAAAAAATTTGGTGACTGAATCTTCACCATCTAAAATTGGTAATCATTTATATATTGCTAGTGGCAGTGGTCACATTTATGGTTATAATTTAGACTCAGACTCCATAGACTGGGATTTTTATATTGGATCAGATATTGATGGCAGTGCCATAGTAACTAACGATAGCTGTTTGCTGATAAGTGTTGAAAAACAATATATCGATGGTGAAGGTGGGGTATTTAAATTAGATCCAAAAAAAAGTCCTGATAAATGTGTAGAATGGTATTTTCCAGTCAAAGGGTCAAAAATAGGTAGTTGGCACGGAGGAATAATTGGAAGTGTTGGAGTAAATAAAAAGATGGAAAGCAATCAAAACTTAGCTGCTTTTATTGGAGTAAATGGACAATTATATATTGTAGAACATGATAAATTTAATGACCAAAAGATTGTTTTCGGACCTAATAATTTAAAAAAATATAAATTTCCGAAACTTATTTATTCAGAGTTGATAAATGCATCAATTAGCACCCCTATTTTTATTAATAATAAGCTAATAGTTGCTGGTTATAAAAGTATAAGGTTGTACGACACATCAACTAAACCTATTAAGTTATTAGATAAGTTTGAAGCTGAATTTGAATCAACTCCAGTAGTTCATAATAATAGAGTTTATATAGCCTCAAGAAATGGGAATTTCTATTGCTTAGGTAATTAAATAATTACTATTTAGATTTTAAAATTAAACACTGATTGTCATCAAATGTTAAAGGAGATTCAGGAAAATCTTCTTTTGAAAGATTTACTATGTAATTCCAAGCCCCCTTAGAATTATCAAAAATTGGAATACCTTCTCCAATTTGCTTTATAGGAATTACGCTTGCCGAAATAAATACTCCTTCTTTATTTAATTTAATGTCAAATATTGGGCTAACTCCATTAGGACCTTTTAGATTAAATCTGGCATAAGTACAAAAATTACCCATACTATACGATATAAACCTGTCTTTGTATAGTTCAACTGCTCTTGTTACGTGAGGACCATGACCTAAAAGTAAGTCTGCACCAGCATCAATACAATCATGAGAGAATTTATAAACGCTTCCTCTGTTGTGGCCCAAATAAATTTCATCTTCTTTTGGAGTGTGCGTAGCTTTATAACCTTCTGCTCCTCCATGAAATGACACTATGACAATATCACAAATAGAATCTAAAAAAGATACGTATTCCACCGCTTTTGCATAGTTTTTCATATTAAAGCATCCACTATTGGGTGCTGTGGAAAGAAATCCATATTTAATTCCGTTAGTTTCGAAAATAGTATACGGTTTATCAATTGAGCCAGCAAAAAACAAACCTGCACTATCTAGAATTTTAGCCGTTGATTTTCTACCTCCTGAACCAAAGTCGTTAGCATGGTTATTAGCGATACTTAATAAATCTATTCCACTATTTTTAATATTTGAAATGTAACTTTCAGGCATTCTAAATGTGTAACAAAATTTGGGATTGTTACAAGACTTTGGTTTCCCTCCAACTCCGATTACTCCTTCAAAATTTCCAAATGTTATATCTCCTTTTTCTAAAAATTGCTTCACACTATCTAATAACATTTTACCATCATTAGGAGGTAAATAACTTTTATTTGGGTAATTAGTACCCAACATTATATCACCAACTGCTGTAATACTAATGGTATCGTTTGAAGGGCTATTGGTATCTCCCAAAAAACAAAAATCTCTATGAAAATTTGCATAATTATTACAATCATAATCTAATGAAAATGATTGATAAAAAGTTAGTAGGATAAGAACTAACAAAGAAAGCCTGATATTCATAAGATTTAATTTTAATTGTTCTCAACAAACTTGGGTTAAGAAGAAGTATATTATTTAATTTAAAAATGACTAAATTTGCGCTAAATTTAAAAAATAATTGAAAAATATTAATTATAAATATAATCCTAACACCCTAGATTACGAGGAGGTAAAGTTTACATTTTGGGGTAAGATTAAGAAATTATCATATTACTTGATAGCTTCTGTTGTTCTTTCGGTTTTAATTATTTCTTTTTCTTTTTATAATATTAGATCATATATTCAGAAAGAAGCTGCTAAAGAAAACCAAAGCTTAAGACAAGAAATATCGGTTTTTAACAAGGACTTGAACCTTATTCTAGATGTACTAAATGACATCCAGAATAAAGATGATAATATTTACAGAGCCATATTTGAAGCAGATCCATATCCAGAATATAAGAGAAAACTAGGTACGGGAGGAAACCCAATTAAATTCAAAAAATATGAAAATATTGAGTACGGAGATCTTGTTGTTGAAATAGTTCAAAAAGTTGAATTAATTGAAAAAAAATTAGCATCACAATCTAAATCATTTGATGAAGTATTTGAAATAACTAAAGAAAAACAAAAAATGCTTCAAGCCATTCCAAGTATTCAACCCATCAATAACAGAGATCTTAAAAGAATTGCTTCTGGATTTGGAATGAGAATGCATCCCATTTATAAGATTCTAAAAATGCATAAAGGAATGGATTTTACTGCACCCATTGGGACAGAAATTTATGCTACTGGGGATGGTGTGGTTGAAAAAGTAGGTTGGACTGGTGGGTATGGGAAAACCATTATGATAGATCATGGTTATGGATATAAAACGAGGTATGCTCATTGTAGTAAATTCAACTGCAAAAAAGGTCAAACAGTTAAAAGAGGAGACCTTATTGGTTTTGTTGGAAATACTGGTCAGTCAACTGGACCACACCTTCATTATGAGGTCTTTAAGAACAAACGCCAGATAAATCCTGTTAATTTCTTTTTTAACGACTTAAGTCCTGAGGAATATGATAAGGTTATAGAAATCTCTTCTAGACCAACTCAATCTCTATAACATGGATTTCGTAGAATTAGATATTGATAAATCTCCAAAAATTTATTACAGTATTGGTGAAGTTGCTAGTATGCTAAGCGTTAATACATCTTTAGTAAGATTTTGGGAGAAAGAATTTGACATTCTAAAACCAAAAAAAAATAAAAAAGGTAATAGACAGTTCACTAAACAAGATGTAAAAAACTACTTTCTTATCTATCATTTAGTAAAAAAAAGGGGATATACTTTAAATGGAGCAAAAGAAGTTTTAAAAAATAATATTTCAGAAATCAAAGATCAAAAAACAATAGTTGATAAAATGATAAAAATTAAATCATTTTTATTAAACCTTAAGGAACAACTCTAATATTTAATTATGGAAGCTAATAGAAATAATTATTCAGTATCAAAATCTCGAACGAATACCAACACATTTGTAGCCAATGTATTTTCACTAATGTTTGCAGCATTAATCATTTCAGGAATTTCAGCTGTATGGTTTGCTACTGAGAGTATGAGGTCATATATAATTAATTATGAAGGTGGATTGACAACTTTAGGTTGGATATCCATGATTGCTCCTATTGGGCTTGTCTTATTAATTGGTTTTGGATTTCAAAAATATAGTGCTAAATTTTTATTAGGAGTATTTTTAATTTATTCTACACTTACAGGGATAAGTTTAAGTACTATATTTTCTGTATACACAACTGCATCAATAGCAAGTACTTTTTTTATTAGCGCTCTTACCTTTGGAGTTATGGCTTTGACAGGCTATACAACAAAGACGGATTTAACCAAGCTAGGTAGTTTATTATACATGGGTTTAATTGGGATTATAATTGCTAGCATTGTCAATTTTTTTATTGGCAGCTCTTTTATGCATTATATAATATCTATTATTGGTGTTTTGGTATTTACAGGACTGACTGCTTACGACGTTCAAAAAATAAAAAACATTGGGAATCAAATTCAAGAAGGTTCTGAAAGTGCACAAAAATTAATGATAATGGGTGCCTTAACCCTTTATTTAGACTTTATTAACTTATTTCTAATGATGCTTAGATTGTTTGGAAGTAGAGATTAAGAATTTTTATGAAAGCATATGTATTTCCTGGTCAAGGAGCCCAATTCCCAGGAATGGGAAAAGATTTATTTGAATCCCAAAAAAGTTCTAGAAAATTATTTGAGCTTTCAAATGATATTTTGGGGTTTAATATTTCTGAAATAATGTTTGATGGATCTGAGCAAGATTTAAAACAAACAAGAGTTACTCAACCTGCAATTTTTTTGCACTCTGTTATTTTAGCAAAATCCCTTGGGGAAAATTTCAAACCTGATGTAGTTGCTGGTCACTCACTGGGAGAAATATCTGCTCTAGTAGCCAATGAATGTTTAAAGTTTGAAGATGGATTAGAATTAGTTTACAAAAGAGCTTTAGCCATGCAAAAAGCATGTGAAGAAACACCATCTACCATGGCTGCAATACTTGGTCTAGAAGATTCTATCGTTGAAAAAGTATGTGGAGAAATTTCAGGAATAGTAGTTCCAGCCAATTATAATTGTCCAGGACAATTAGTGATTTCTGGTGAAATAAATGCAATTGATTTAGCTATTGAAAAATTAACTGAAAAAGGTGCTAGAAGAGCTTTAAAACTTCCGGTCGGAGGAGCATTTCATTCACCAATAATGGAAACTGCTAAAGATGAACTAACAAAAGCAATAAATAGCACTTCTTTTAGTAACCCAATCTGTCCCATCTTTCAGAATGTTTCTGCAGAGGCTGTTAACAATCCTGATCAAATTAAGGAAAACTTAATTGAACAATTA
>MDSZ01120156.1_pt1 | contig 16330 bp, 23 predicted proteins | sample 811201 | NCBI WGS metagenome assembly MDSZ01 (sample SAMN05326647, study PRJNA326480) | marine metagenome | isolation source: seawater | place: Indian Ocean: North | collected 2010
AGCGCTGGTGACAATGCACCTCTGGCCGAATCGTGTCACGCGATCGCTCCAGTCCTGCCATCAGTGCGTCTTCGAGCTTGTGGTCTGCAAGCAAGGGACTCTGCCAATAACTCTTATCGACGCGGGCACTGTTGATCAGATGCAAATGCCCCACGCCGAACTCCGCAACGGTGCGCAGGATGCGTCGCAGCATTTTGGGACGGGGCAAGGCCAACACCACATCAAAGCGATGCCGCAAGGGAGGTGGATCAGAGAGCTGCACCGAAAGCACAACACCTGACGCATTGATGGCTTGAACCTGAGCACAGCCTTGGTTCCCCCCCACCAAGCCAACACGCAAAGCATCCCCAACCTGGGCGCGAAGCACGCCTCGGATATGGTCCGCACGCCGATCACTTAGACACACCAACTGATCACCGGTCCAGGCATCATCGGCGCGGAGCAAGATGAGATTCATACCGATGTCAACGACAAGCTGCGTTGATGGAAGCTGAAGCGGTGCAGTTGGCCTTCAGCGATGCTCCTTGCTCAAGCCCCTGACGCAAAGCAAACACAACCCGCTTGGCAATGCGATTGAGCGTGGCATCTCTTTGGTTTGGATCACGCAGTGTCTGCTCCAGGGAACCCTCAAGCAGGCCGATTTCCAGCATGGACACACCGCGACGAGGAGCCCCGAGCATGCCTCGATAGTCGTAGGGGTAGGCACCGAACTCTTTGGCTAAGGCTTCATCCATCACCGAAAAACCAAAGGCAACTGCAGGGATCACCCCCGGTCCGATGCCGTAGGGCGCATAAGCGTCGTAGTGGATCTCAAGTGCATATCCACCTTTCGATGCATGGTCGTATCCCACCGACCAGTTGGTGCGGGGATCCTCTGCATTGCGAATCGTGCGAACACCCGGGTCGTAAAAGGTGATCTCCAGTCCCTGGCGGGTGCCTTCTGCCACCACAGCTTTTGCCGTCAGCAGATTCCAATACAACTCATCGGTGATGCCTCTTTGCATCGGGGCTGCACCACCGACACCAACAGCCTGACCTGGAGTTCCGGAGCCATGCATGCGCTGAGAATCCGCATGTCCGGCAAGCACAAGAATCGGGACACCTTGCTTCGGCATCCGATCGCCGCTCCAGTTTTTGCCTCGGCCGGGAATGCGTGGCACCGGTGGCAGCTGAGGAACCAACCGCTGTTCGCTGGCGGGTTTCATGCTGTCGAGCAACTCCAAGAGACCAGCCGCTGAGACAGGCATGGCCACGAGCACGACGAGCCCAAACAACAGGCCAATGCGTTGCATGAGAATCGAGATGCGTGACCCATCGTGCCTGGAAGCGACCCGTCCGTCACCCTGGTCGCACGCCACTGCAAAGCCAAGGCCAACCCTTGCTAAGCAAAAAGAAACGACAACCCAACACGCCATGGCCGAGACCATCAGCTTGCTCACCGCTTGGCGCTGGCCCGCTGCCGTGATCCTCTCCACGCTGGTGGCCAGCAGAGCCGTGATTGCGGTGGCACGTTGTGGAATCCGCGTTGAAATTTTCACGCGTCAACCAATCCTGGTTGGCACGGGACGTGCTCCTTTAAGAGCTGAAGTCGGGAAAGTGCGGATTTAGCTCTCGTAAAACGCACGGACGCACCTTTCGGCTGAGCTCAAGGGCAGGCCGCCAAACCCTCAGCAACAGCCGATCAAGATCAACCCCGACCGCACTTGCACTGTCCGCCTTTCCACTTCGAGCACTTGGACTTTTTGCACCCTTTCTTCTTTTGGGGCTCGGATACCGGCACGTCTCGCCTTACTGCGAATGCGTCTCATTCTACAGCGCTAATCCCAGAGAAACGACATGCCAACACGGAATTCGAGCACCAACGAAACATTTGATACCAGGCAAAGTCTGCCCCGTAGCAGCCACTCGGCCGCCCCTGCGATCAGGCCAACAGACACCAGACCGACACCGCCATCGGCGAACAGCATCCCGCCGATCAGCTGAGCGAACAACGCATCGGGCCCCAGGCACGACGAGCCACTTCAGCCAGGAATGCCACAGACATCGGATCCAAGCTCGTGTGTTGTTGGATCCCTGCGACAGATCGCTGCAGCTCTCCGACCCTCACGGCTAGGGCACGCTGCTCAGCCCTAAGACGTTCAACAAGATAGTGGCTCAGGGCATGGCCGCACTGATGCTCAATCTGAAGATGGCGACGGCGACACTGATCAAGGTCACGGCAAAGCGAAACCATCAAATTTGCACCGCCTGATCGATCAATCGACATCAGAGGTGCGAGAACGGAGCCGAATTGATCATGTCGACCGAGAAATTCATGGCGAACTCACCGCCCGAACAATTCATTTCATCGAGATTTCGCCACTTCGACACCTGACGAGTTGTGGTCACTCGCGTCGCACCGATGAGTTCTCCAAGACGGTCATGGGTGAGACGAAATGGCAGCTGGAAGCAATCACTGCAGCGCTTGCCCAGCCGATTGACCAACAGAGCAAAGAGTGCATGAAGACGCTTTTCGGCCTGGCCGTAGTGACGGATGCGCAACAGCTGAAGCGTCCACTCATTCACAGCGTCCACCCCGACCTCCTCGTCGGAAGCAGAACTGCGAGCAAGACGCAGATCCGTCAAAGCCTCCACACAGATGCCCTCACTGCAGAGACGATCGGTACGCAGCCGGTCTCCAGCCTGAAGAAACGCCAAGGTCATGCCCTCGGTGTCCTCGCAGGGGCAGTACACCCGACAGAACCCCTCATGAACTTCAAGGATGCTGCCCTGTCCCGCCGATGCCGGATCAATCAGCACGGTCTGATGCCGCGGCATGGACATTAATGCCACGGGGGCATCAGGCAGAAATCGGTAAGCCGAGGGGGTCATGGATGGCAGACATCCTGCTATTGAGAATCGAGTGCAACTATAGAGGGGAAACGCGACTTGCTGCAAGCGATTCTCAGCAGCAGTATCAATAAGCGTGCAGACCTGTGCCTGGGAGGGCCGTCAAACGCCTGGTCGGACCTGGGGCAAAAATCTCCAAATGCAAGTCGTCAACGGGGATGCAAGCGATCAAACCCTTGTGACCGCACGGTCACACCCGATCCACTCTCAGCCTTTCAAGGTCAGAGAATCGAAACGCTCCGCACACGCTTCACAAGTGCTTGAGCCTCCAAAGCCCCGATCAATGCCCGACCAAAGAGTGCTGATCCACCATTGATTCTCAACAGCGACCAGGCCATAGCAACAGGAGCGATCGTCATGACCCAAGAAACACCAGCTCTGCAAATCATGCGTCAGCCCGCCATAGAAGGGGCCATGAGCTGATCGAATCAGGCCATCCAACAGACTCCAAAACCATTTGAAATGGTGCAAACAGGATTGTCAGCAGTGAAAGAATCTATAAAAACTCATCGATCAACATTTCAACACCAATTCTATTCATCTCTTGAGCCTGAAATAAAGAATCCTGGGAAATTAAGGCTGCAATAAAGACAGCCAGCAATCGTGATGAAAGTGAAATTGGAGTGCACACCCAAGCCATCGTGCTACAAAGGTGTGTCTGGTTTCAGCGGGGATCAGCCGCTGATGGAAACGGGGAAAGCGCGGTGAAAATCCGTCACTGTCCCGCAGCTGTAAAGCTCCCCCACAGGTGGAGAAAGTCAGAACGCCCGCCAGGATTACAACTCGACGAGGATCGACTTGCTCTCTTTGCATGCACCCAGGCCCTTGATGAAGGCCAGCGCCATCGCACTCCCTGTTGTGCTGGCTGCATCACTCGCCGCTCCCGCAAGCGCTCATCACCCCTTCGGCATGGGTGACAGTGCCAACCTCTCGGCTTGGCAAGGGCTGCTGAGCGGCATTGGTCATCCCCTGCTGGGCCCAGACCACCTTCTGTTTCTGCTGGCAATTGCCTTCATTGGTCTGAAGCGCCCTGTGGCCTGGGTGCTGCCCCTCCTCACTGTGGGCCTGTTCGGCAGTGTGATGTCACAATTCGTCCCCCTCCCCAATGCCGTCGCACCATGGGCAGAAGCCTTGGTGTCAATGAGTCTTGCCGCAGAGGGCTTGATTGCCCTGACGGTGCTTTCCGCAGCATGGCTGCTGCCATTGATTGCCATGCATGGTTTTCTGCTCGGCAGCACGATTGTGGGGGCTGAAGCCACACCCCTCACCACCTATTTTCTCGGACTGCTGATGGGGCAAGGCGCTCTCCTGCTCCTGGTGACCGCTTGGTCGAAAGGATTGCTCGAGCGCCTGGGGGTTCAAGGTCAACGCCTTAGTGCTGGCATCTGGATTGGCATCGGCTTGGCTTTTTCCTGGGTTGCTCTCGTCGACTGACGATCCAAACCATCCAACCCATCGCACTTCACTCCAAAATCCTGCCAACAGTTGTTGGCAGGATTTTTTTTGCCACCAACACACATCCCATACGATCCAAATCTCCAACCATTGCCTCAAACCTCTCTTGCTTGAGAAACAAAGACATCAGACTTGGCACATTTTCTTGCATGATCCCTGAACCATGAATGATGAACACATGCACCCAAGAACCAGGGCAAGCGACAGTCAAATGGCAGTCTTCAAAATCGAATCAATCTGAGGAGACAAGGCTTCGATAAACCCATCAAACATCAAAAGAAAGCCTCGACCAACCTCTATGGAAAGGACAATCGAGGTCAAATCTTTATAAGGAGTTAAGTGACTAAAACGTCACGGGCAACCCAATCAGCGGATCGAAAACGTGGAAGCAATCAGAATGCGATCGTGACACCTGTTCCCACGTGATGCTGGAAGCCAACGCCCCATCCTGAACCACCCTCAGTGCTGTAAACAGGCTCCCAATGAGCGAAGAGAACCACATTTTCAGCCACCGGATACTCCAACTCAATCTCACCACCCCAGTCCGTGCGCTGAGACAATCCTGAATAATCACCGGGAATGTAAAAGCGAGGACCACCGGACAGGGTGATGTTCAGAAGGTCAATATTGAAGCCAAAACCAGGCCATAGGTCGGTGTAGTTGCCGATGTAGGTGCCATCCGATTCCCAACCCGTGCGGTTTTCAACGGAGACGAAAACACCGTCAATCACATCCTGCAGACCATCGCCTAGGGCGAAATTCACATCGCCATCACCAAAGGCATAAACCACCTTGGCACCCACCTCATTTTTCAGACCGGTGCCAAAATCTTCGCCTTCGCCAGTGACGTAGTACGGCATCCAAGCGAGCGACAACTCCAATCGGTCGTTGGGTTGATAACGGGCTTCGAGATACCCCTTGATGTCTGTGCGACGGAAAGGCGCCCCTGACCCATGACCATGACCCGCATGACCCGCGTGGTCGTCATGGCCTTCATGATCATCGCCGTGATCCTCATGCTCGTCGTGATCGTCATGCGCTTCCGCATGATCCTCATGCTCATCGTGATCGCCCTCGCCTTCGTGATCACCATGATCACCAGATTCCACATGCACTCGGCCATAGAAGTGTTCCGCCTCTCCCCACACAAGCGCAGGGCCAAGAGACGCTTCGATGGCGAAACTTCCATCGTTGGGAAGACCCCACTCCAACACCACACCGAATTGTCCGTCGATGCCGTAATGCTCTGGGTGCCCCTCCAGATTGTTCTCAAAGCCACCATGTCCCTCAATGGTGATCACAGGAATGGCACGAAAGTCCCCGGGGGGCAGAGGCTCTTCGCCGCCGGCGGAACCGTGAGCACGGATCTGCTGGAGAGCGGAGTCTCCGGCCGCAAGCAGCGCCAAAAGAGAAGCTGCTTTCAACAGGTGGAACTTCAAGGTGTTCATCACAAAAGACGCGGGAATTAACGGGTTTAAAAGTGCTCTAAAATCAGCGAATCGCAGACCAACGCTGTTGAAGTTGCGCGGCAGTTTGCTCATCACAGCGTCCACCCTGAGCCACCACAAAGGTGCACACATTGCTGGTCGCCGTTTGGATTAGGCTTTTGCCAGGGGCGAGGCCGTCAGCCACCAAAGCCTTGGTCGCCAAGGGAATGCCGCTGGCACGACTGATGCGCCGCATGGTTTTCGATGGGGGCAGGGATTCCGGAAAAATCACCTTGGTTCCCGAGGCTTTGATTGCTTTGCTGATGGCGTTCAAGCTGGAGGGGCGCATGCGCCCCCCCGTTGCAAACTCATCAATCACTGGCAGCTCACGAATGCCATAACGTTGGGAGAGAAATGAATAAGCACGGTGCCCCGTCACCAGCACCCTCTGGGGTTCAGGCACCGTCGCAACTTGTTGAGCCGTCCAGCTACCAAGAGAGTTCAACACACCCACCATGGCGGTACGCCGCTGGTTGATCGCTGCAATTTGCTGACCGCTGAACAGGGGCTTGAACTTCAGAACGCTGACGTTGGCCATCGCCACGACGTTGGCCGGGTCATGCCACAGATGAGGATCATTTTGAGGATTGCTGGGTAGAGCGATCTCACCCAACGACACCACCGGGCCACCGGCTTTCACGCCTTTCAGTGCAGGCGTGAGGCCATAACCATTGAGCAGTACCAGATTGGCCTTGCCCAAGCTGGTGCGATCTGCAGGACGCAAGGCGAGGGTGTGGGGATCCGCGCCAGCGGGAATCAAGCAAATCACCTTGGCGTCGTTTGCCACCAACTTTTTGGTGAGATCGCAAAGGATGCCATCCACGGCAACGATGGTGGGGGTGGAGGTCGCCGCTGCCACCAGCGCCCCCGCCGCTGAGGTAAGGACCGCGACAGACATGAGAATGATTTTCACTCCTCAAATGATAATCATTCTCACGCCACCGTCCAGCGCATCATGACGTCCTTGGTCTGAAGCGAGGAAGGCAAAGCAGCAGCATGCAAACCACGCCGATCAGAGGCCCTGGAGGCAAATTCAGCGGCACAGCCAGCAAGAACCCAACGGCGCTCAACGCCAATCCCACCAACGCGGACTGCACCATCGCGGCCCGCAGACTGCTCACCCTCCAGAGCCCTGGCAGGACGGGGGCACACAACAGACCGATCACGAGAATCACGCCCACAGCGGCCATGGCGCTGACAATCACCATGGCGGTCACCAGCGCCTGCACTAATTGCAGGGTCTTCACCGGCAAACCAGCCGCGACGGCTCCATCAGGATCCACCCCAACAAACACCAGCTGTGAGTAGCGGGTGAGCAACAGCAGCAACAACGCCGTTGCAGCCACCGACACCCGCATCAAGTCGTACCAATCAACAATCAGCAGATCGCCAAACAGCAGAGCTTCAAGATCAAGGCGCAGATCCAGCAAAGGAATCAACAGCACTCCAAGGCCTAAAAAACCAGCAAGCACGGTGTTGATCACGGCTTCTTGTCCAGCCGGTTGCGCCCGCTGCAAGCGTTCAGAGATCAAGGATCCCAGCAGACCACTGATCACACCGCCAATGGCAGGGTCAATTCCCATCGCAACAGCGATCGCCACGCCGGGCAGCACAGCGTGAGAAATCAAATTGGCCTGCAGAACGCGCCGCTGCGTGACCAACAAGGTGCCAGTGACGGGGCACACAACACCCACAAGTAACGCCATGAGCAACGGGATCAGCCAGAGATCAACCGCAGTCATGGCATTGCGCTCCAGGATTGATTTGCTGGCCAAGCAACTGGCGCACTTGGTCAGGGGGTCCATCGGCCAGCACATGGCCATCTAGAACAATCACCCGGTCGTAATGATCCAAGGCCGTGCCCCAGTCATGACTGCTAACAAGGAGCGTCTGCCCCGCATTCGCAAGCTGGCGCATCAGCGACAACAACTGGTCGCGAGTCGGCGGATCGATGGCCGCGCAGGGTTCATCCAACAGCAACACGCGCGAGGGCTGCACGAGCGTCCGTGCCAAAAGAGCCCGTTGCTGCTGGCCTCCCGACAGTGCATCCAAACGTCGACCGGCCAGGGCATCCAGACCGACCCGTTGCAACGCCGCATCGCGATCGCAACACCCAAACACTCGATTTGACACCGCTCCAAGCGCCACGAAATCACGCACCGTGATGGGAAACGACCAGTCGATCCGACCGCGCTGGGGCATTAACACCACCCGATCGCGACACCCCTGTATTGGCATGCCATCGCAGGCAACCTGTCCCGCGGTCGGAGTGAGACGCCCCTGCAACACATGCAGCAAGGTGGACTTTCCGGCCCCATTGGCACCCACCAGTGCCGTCAGCGTGCCGCTCTGCAACGTCAGAGACACATCATCAAGAACGGTGCGCTCGCCGTAGGAAATAGTCAGACCTTGCGCGACGAGGGGGGCAACCCCCATGGGCGATGAGAACGGTTCCCACTCAACCTATCGAGGGGGGGAGAAAACGTCAGTCAAGGCTCCGCCAGCCGGCAACCAACGCGCCAGTACAGCCGGCTTATTGATCACCTCAAGCTCAAGGGAGTCGGCATCGAACAAAGCCACCCGGCCTTCGGCGGAATCCGACTGTTTCACCACAGTGAGCAAACGGTTGCTCACTGGGTCGTAATCCAGTTCAGCCCCTGACGTCAGCCGCCATCCCCCCAGAGAAACACTGTTGAGTTGCTTGCCCTCGCTGTCCAGCAGCAGCAACCGATCGTCTGTGCTGCGGCCCGCTTCTCTGAGCACCACCCAAAGCCGGTCCCCTGCGGTGTTGCAGGCCGCAGCCATCACACCAGCCTCGCCCAACCACACTTCACGCGGTGGTCGGGCTGGAATCACCAGTTCAATGGATCGCCTGTAATCCGGCCAGTGACGGATCAACAGCGCTCGCCCGGAACCAGAGCAGAACGCTTTCAACTCGCGGCGTCCAGGCAAGGACTGTCGGGTGGATGGCGCATCGCGAGCATCAAGCGACAACAGTTCCAAGCCGTCGTACGACGGCATTACCAAACCACCACCATCGGGAAGCAAGCGCAAAGCACCACTGGGCTCAAGATCCAAAACACGCGTCTTTTGCTCTGCCGATTGAATCCAGACGCGATCACTGCCGGGATCAAAGCCCCCCAATTGCACCAGCAGATCGCCGCGCTGATTGCTGCTGAGATGAGCAAACAACAACGCTCCCGATGCACCGGATTCGAGTTCTTCAAGGGCTCCCAGCTGCGGATCCTCCAGCCCGTTCCGCCTGGTGCTTAAGGCACGTTGATTCAACGCGCGAATTAGCACGCGTTGGCGAGCCTCCATGTCGTCACTGACCAAGGCAACACCAGCACCGTTGCCGAGCGGTTCAATCTGAAGGATGGTCTCTTGCGCAGGGGCCAGGGCCTGCCACTGCCCGTCTCGCAATTGCATTTGCAAGCTTTCACCGTCCTCCGAAGGCACCACAGCAAGGAGATGCGGTCGGGGGTCCCACCAGAGTTGCTGGGGCGGCAACGCCAGTTGCCTGAGGTCCCGGCCCAGCACGTTCAAACGCAAGGGACTCTGCAGCGCCTGCCCAGGAGCGACGAGCAGCCTCAGCCGGTCCTGCACGCCAAACCAGCGGTGAGCGACATCAGGGAGCAACCCACTCTGAGCAACAGACTCCGGATCCATCGGCCGGCTGAACACCACGTCCAAAGCTGCCGCTCCAGATCGAATGGGCTGAATGGCCACCGACTGCACGCGAGGCGGTCGTCGCAACAGAACTTGCTGTTGCACAACAGCCAGTGCGGAAAGAGCGGCAAGACACCCCAGCAGGAGACGAATCGGCGCTAGCGGGCGCGGTGACGTCATGGCTCGAGCGGCCTCTCTGGACGTGGAATCGCCTGGATGCTGGTGGGCTTGACCACATTCACAGGAACGCCATCCAGCTCCTGCACGATCAAGCTTCCTTCAATCGCAAGCCACTGATCCGCTTCAAGGTTGGCCTCCTCAGGCCAGAGGATGGGCATTCCAGCCGGTGTGGCATCCGCGAGGCAGCAACGCACCGTCAGGCGAGCCAATTGGGGAGGTTCACCAGGACGCTCCAACACAAAGCCACTGATGCGCACCGGGGCGCCAGCATGCAGTTCCGGATCCGGCTGGCTGCGCAGCAATCGCACCCACTCCGTCAGCGTTCGCTGTTCAGGCGGAAGGAAAAAGCTGAGTTGAGGTGCCTCCGGAAGACTGTCGGGACGGCTAGCCGCCAGGTCGCTGAAGGATGGGGCAGGAGGCATCACCAGAATCGCAACAGCCACCAAAGCCGAGAACAACCAGGCCCTAGGTGCCACAACGTCGCGTTGTCTGGTAGCCCAGCGCAACTGCACGAAGGCCAGCGCCAGCAACACCCCGCCGGCAAAGCCAACGATGGGATGAAAGGCCACATTCAGGAGAAGATCCAGTCGCCCGGAGAGGGTGCTCCACAACAGCACCCAGCCCCAAAGACCCACCACCAAAACCGGGAGCAGGGGAGAACGCAGGAATCGCGGCTGGCGTGTCATCGGAGCCATCAAGACATCACAGCTGAAGGAGATTCACCCACTGACCGATCAACAGCACCATCAGCGATGCCGATGCCGCGGTGATCGCAATGGCTCGCGGCGTCAGCAACACCGTGAACAAGCCAGCGAGCTTGAGATCCACCACAGGCCCCAGCAGCAGGAAGGCCAACAGAGCGCCGGGGGTGACCTGGGCGGCAAACCCAAGCGCCAGGAAGGCATCGACGCTCGAGCAAACCGACACCACCAAGGCCAGGAGCATCAGCGCAATCACCGACAACGTCGGTGCACTCCCAAGGGCCAGCAGCCAATTTCGCGGCAGCCAGGTCTGAACCAACGCAGCCAAGGCACTCCCTAACACCAGCAAGGTAAGGAGGCTGAGAAATTCTTTGGTGCTGTGCTGAACCAGAACGCGGGGACTGACGCCTGCAGTGTCGTCGCGTTGCTCTGGCGACACAGACGCGGACCCCAACACCCCACCACGGCGCTCGAGCAGACCGACGGTGGACAGGGGCTGACTCATGCGGCGCTCCTCCAGCAAGGCCGTTTCAAGCAGCTTGGCTTCGGGCAGCAAGCCCAGGAGTGCACTTAAGAACAGCGCAATTAAAAAGGCGCCAGCGGGTCGCGCCCACAACAGCCAAGTCTTGTCAGGGAAGGCAGCCCAGGTGCTGGCCAAAACAATCGGGTTGAGGACAGGCGCCGCAAACAAAAATCCAAATCCGGTGCCCAGTGGAGCACCACTGGCCAGAAGACGTCGTGCCACGGGAACATTGCCGCATTCACAGGCCGGCAACGCGAAACCCAAAAGCGCACCCACCAGTGGAGCGAGCAAGGGATGGCGTGGGAGGCGACGCACCCAGGTCGACTGGGGGACAAGCCAGCGGGCCAGCCCAGCAATGGTCACCCCCAGCAGCAAGAAGGGAAGCGCCTCAATCAGCAGGCCTTGAAAAATGGCCCATCCGGTGGCTAGACGCATCATGCAAGCCGAAGGATCAGCTCCAACCCTGCATGGACTGATCTTCAACGTAGGCAGCGACGTCTTCGATTTCCTTCTCGCTCAGAATGTCAAGGAAGGCGGGCATCGCGTTGCGTCCGTAAGTCACCTGAGCAACGATCGCGGATTCATGACCCTTCAGGTAGTTGGGCAGGTAGGCCTGGAGGTCATCTTGGCGAAGGGACCGTTCGCTCTTCAGCACATTGGCGCCCCCCGCATGGCAGGCAGCGCAGTTGAGGTTGAACAGTTGACTACCACGGGTGAGATCAGCAGCCATCACCTGAACCGGAGACCAAAGGCTGATCAGAAGAGCGAGAGCAAGCGAGAGCAGGCTGCGCATGGCCATCGACATCAGTGTCCCGATTATTGGCCGAACCCTCCTTGCGCTCCAGCCATCGTCACCAACGTTGCACAAACAGCCAGCTAGAGGCGTGTCTTCTGGCCACCAGTCAGCCACTAAGGCGCGGTCTTGAAGCTTGATACAACAAAAAACCTCAATCCCTGTGCAGTCCAGGAATTGAGGCCGATTGGTGACGCTGTCGAACAAGTGTTGACGTCAGCGATTCAGTGCTCAGCGCAAGGCATCCACATGTCTCCCATCGGGTGGGCGCCTTCGCAATCGAAGTTGACAGCAGCAGCTTCGGCTGCAGAACGCGTGGGGAACATCGTGTTCTGACCCTGGGCTGTAGCAGAGGGATCCACAGTCAAGAGAGTTCCAGTGTGGTCGTCACCAGTGACGTGGTGGGCGCTCACCGACTGTGCTCCCACAAGGGTGAAAGCAGCCGCAACGGCCAAGGAGCCCCGGATGATGGCACGGTTGGACAGGAGCATCAGGCTGATCAACGAGGGGGTGATGCAACCATTGTCCACCATGGCAGCGGCCTTCGACGACTGCGATGGACTCAGCGGGCGTCGAACGGTGCAGATGAATGGTGCAGCACGATCTCAAGCTGACCTTCGCGGTCGCGGAGATAGGTCAGCGTTTTCTCGACCAGCGCGCTTTGTCCATTGGAATCCGTCAGCCTGAATAGGCCCATGGTGTTCGCCGTGTTGCCCATGAGTTGGACCACATAGTTCTCCACTTGGCAGTCCACCCAATGCCGATAGGTGGCAAATCCTTGGTTGTCCCCAAAAAGGGGAATGGATTCATCAGGACCAATGAAATACGCCATTGCTCCTTCCCGTGTGGTGCGAAACGTTTCAGGGCCTGTTGTGTAGGTGGGTTTGAACGCGACAGGGCCAATGTCAAAGGCATAGGCCGTATCGATCACAGCCGCCGCCTCAACCTTCGCCGCCTTCACACCACCGGTCTGATAGGCCGCGCTGATGGTGAGCAGAGCATCACACCAACCCTGCTGAGCCTGCTCAACCTCGCTCTGAGTGATGTTTGTGTCGAAAAGTTGAACGTGATCTGTCTCCGCTGTGACTGGTGCTGCAAACAAAGACGCCATGGTGATGACGCTGCCAATCCAAAAGGAACGAACCATCTGATGTTGAGAGTGAGGATGCGGTAAATCGTGGTTAGCAACAGTTCACTCAAGGGGCAACAGACGGGGCACTCATGGTGAGGAGCGACGCAAAATTCCATGCTGAGGAGCCAGCAGAAACGCCAATAAAAACAGCCCAGTTTGCACCAGCACAATGCAACCAGCTGTCGAACTATCGGTCCAATAGCTCACATACACACCAATCAAACTGGACAAAACACTGCTGCCGATGGCGAGCCAGGTCATCCGATCAAAGCGATCCGTGAGCAGGTAAGCCGTCGCGCCTGGAGTCACCAGCATGGCCACCACCAGAATGATGCCTACGGTCTGCAAACCAGCCACGGCAGCAAGGGACAGCACGGACAGCAAGAGGTAGTGAAGAAAACCTGTGTTGATCCCGATCGAGCGTGCGTGGGTGGGATCGAAACAGAACAGCAAGAGGTCTCGCCGGAAAAGCAACAACAACGCCACGACGGCGGAGCAGATCCACCAGGTCTGACTGATGTCTGCCGCTGAGATGCCCAACACGTTTCCGAACAGCACATGGGTGAGATCGATGTTGCTGCGGGTCTTGGAGACCAACACCAACCCCAGCGCGAAAAAGCCTGTGAAGACCAGGCCGATCACGGTGTCTTCCTTGATCCGCGATTTCTGCTTCACAAAACCGATGGTTGCCACCGAACCGACACCGAACACGAAGGCACCGAGGGAAAACGGCAAGCCGAGGGCATAAGCCAGCACAACCCCTGGCAGCACGGCATGGGAGACCGCATCTCCCATCAGGGCCCAACCCTTGAGGGTCATGTAACAGGAGAGCAATCCACAGACGCCACCCACCAGCGCGCTGATCAGCAGCGCACGAACCATGAAGTCATGGCGCAGCGGTTCCAGCAGCAACTCCAGCAAGTCCGAGATCTCAGCTCACCGCCATTGTCCCAGCAGCTTGCACAAAGCAGCGGCAGCGACCACGTGTGATCCCACAACTGATCTTCAGATCACTGCGGATGCCCTCGCAACAGATCAGGAGGAACACCACCGAACGCCAGCGACAGATTCTCAGGAGTGAACACCTCAGATGTCTCTCCGTAGGCCAAAACCGTCTTATTGATCAGCACAACGAGATCGCAGAAATCACGCACGTGACTGAGGTCATGGGTGGAGATCAACATCGAGCAACCTTGACTGCGGAGTTGCAAAAAAAGCTCTGCCATCAGCTTTTCAGTGCGGACGTCCACGCCATTGAAAGGTTCATCCAGCAACAACACCGAAGCACGCTGGGCAATGGCTCGGGCGAGGAAAGCGCGTTTGCGTTGTCCACCGGAGAGTGCCGCCAGAGGTCGATCGCGCAACTCGAGCAGATCAACGCGCTCAAGAGCGGCACGAACGGCGATCCGATCCGACTGCCGCGGGATTCGCAGGCAGTTCATACCGCCATAGCGACCCATCATCACCACATCCCAGACGGAGACGGGGAAATCACAGTCGATCCCCTCGCTTTGGGGCACATAGGCAACCGCTTGCTCCCGTTGCGCTGCCGCCACCTTGGCCCCATTGATGCGAATCCGTCCTCGGGATGGACGCACAAAACCGGTAAGGGCCTTGAACAATGTCGATTTCCCGGCGCCATTCATGCCAACCAACCCACAGATGCAACCAGCAGGAAGGGTCAGGGAGGCGTCGTAAAGCGCAACGGTGCCGTTGTAGTCAACGCAAACCTGCTCTGCTGCGATCCGGATCGTCATGGGGTTGGATCGGCGGGGGAGCCAAGACCAGCTCGAATGAGTTTCACATTGTGGCGATGCAGATCGAGGAGGGTGGGGGCTGGACCGTTGTCATCTGACAAGGAATCGACAAAGAAACTGCCACCAAAGCGACTTCCGGCTGCTCGAGCAACTTCACGTTGCGGCTGATCGCTCACTGTGGTTTCGCAGAACACCGCTGGCACCTGATCCTGTCTAACGCGATTAATCAGTCTGGCCATCCGGCGTGGCGTGATTTGGCTTTCCGCATTGACGGGCCAGAGATAGGCCTCTTGCAGACCGTAATCGCGCGCGAGGTAGCTCAGAGCACCCTCGCAGCTGACCAGCAACCGTTGGCCTTCAGGCAAGGTTGCCAAGCTCTGGCGCAACTCCTCATCCAGCTTTCGCAGGCTGGCCTTGTAGGCCTCAGCGTTGCTCTGATACGCCTCACTGCCCTCAGGATCCAATTCAGAAAAGGCCAGCACAAGCTGATCGACGTAGTGCTGGGCCGTCTTGGGCGACATCCAGGCATGGGGGTTGGGGCGCCCCGCGTAAGCGTCCTCCTCGATCAAGAGAGGTTGAAGTCCATTGGTCAGCGTCACGGTTGGAACCTGGCCGGCAGCAGCTGTAAAACGCTTGGCCCAGAGTTCCAACCCCAACCCGTTCTCAACGATCAGGTCAGCGCCCAATGCCCGCTCGATGTCACTTGGAGTGAATTCATAGCCATGAATCTCAGCACCAGGCTTTGTGATCGACTCCACCTGCAGGCGGTCGCCAGCAACATTGCTCGCCATGTCGGCAAGAATGGTGAAGGTGGTCAAAACCTTTGGGCGAGCATCCGTTGTGGCGTCACGCTCCGTCGAGGACAAACGGCTCGGCCCAGAACAGGCCATCAGCAGCGCCAGCAATCCAACAGCAAGTGTGGGAAGGGGCATGTGACGCGTCGCCAAACAGTGGTGCTCCTTGGTGATTGATCAGAGAACACTAGGGAACGAACCTCGGGCTTCAGAACAGAGACCGAGATCCCATCAAGCGACCGTCATACCTTGGCCGCACCATCTGCCAATCCAACAACGGGCTGCACACCAGCCATCGATCACGTACTCGGCCCAGACTTCAAACCACTTCGTGTCCGAAGTTTTGATTGTGTTGGTTTATCACTTCACCAACACAATCATGGATCGTCAGCTGAATTTAATGTTGAAGTAATAAACAACACATTGAATGAAAGAGTGAACCATTGAGATCATGAGCACAATGAGAATGTAGGCAGTTCGTGTACCTGGCAAAGCAGTATCAAACTCGCAAACACATCCTCAAACGATCATCGATTCACCTTGGGTCAATAAGAACTCAGTGTTTCCATTGACCTCGACCAAGCCAGCATGCAGTGTTCAAAAAATCCTTAAAGACCGGGATTATTCATTCGGCGACCCACAACCGTGAGAGCCATGATCAAGAGCACGAGCGCCACAACACCCTGACCGTCCACGCGCTCCAAGCCAGAAAGAACAAGCAGAAGACCAGGAAGCGACATGGAGACCCGCCCTAACCATCAAGTCTCATTCAATGTCGGCGCTGCCGGGAACAACTTGAAAACTGCATAGGCCCTTCACAGCTCTTCACTGGCTGGCCGTTGCTGATTGCCAAACGTGACGCAAGACCTCTAGGGCCAGCAGGCCAAGCGTCCAACACCAACTGGCACAGTGACAGTTGGCTCGCGATGGTTCCTCTGTGAGGAACCGGG
>MDSZ01009479.1_pt1 | contig 16327 bp, 19 predicted proteins | sample 811201 | NCBI WGS metagenome assembly MDSZ01 (sample SAMN05326647, study PRJNA326480) | marine metagenome | isolation source: seawater | place: Indian Ocean: North | collected 2010
CAAAGAAGCTGAATTAAAGGATAAAAGCACAAAAAAAATTCTTCAGAATCAATTTAAATTAATGGCTAACCGTTTAATGAACATAATTACTTGGCCAGCAACAATAATTTCTAGTTTTTTTGGTTTTTACCTGTTGTACCAAAATCCAATATTAATTGAATTAAATTGGATGAAGGTGAAACTAGTTATAGTTTCGATATTGATTATTTATACAGTTTTAACCCAAGTTATTTTAAATCAATTAAATAAAAATGAAATTAAATTAGGTGATTTTTATTTAAGAATTTGGAATGAGGGTGCAACATTGCTTTTAATATCTATTATTTCATTAGCTGTTATAAAAACCTCAGTATCATGGATTAATGCAATTTTAATATTTATTGTAACAACATTGGTACTATTAATTTTAATAAGAGCGTATAAATTAATTAAGAAGGATTAAAATTTTGATTTCAAATTAGAATATAAACTGCAATAAAAAAATATATTAATGATTGTAAATATTTGAGTATTTCTTTGTTTATAAAATTTTCAAAACTTGAATTGATTTTTTCAGAAAAAATTGTCACTAAAAGAAATACAGATGTTGCTATAAACCAAAATATTAAACCTAGAATAAAAAACTGTAAACTAATACTTAATGAGTTATCAAATAAAAATCCAGGAAAGAAAGCGATAAAGAATATTGCAACCTTAGGATTTAATAAATTCATCATGAGCCCAGTTACAAAACTATTCCTTTTAAATTTACCTTCATTTTTAATATCATTTTTTTGAAAAAAAGAAGTAAAAAAAAGATACATAAAGTATAGAAAACCAAAATATTTGATAATATCAAAATAAATTTCATTAGAATTTAAAATTTTGGATACTCCAAAAACTACCAATAAAGTATGAATAAACAATCCTGTAGTTAAACCAAAAGTTAACTTAAAACCCTCAATTTTTCCATGGGAAGCACTTTTAAAGAATACATATGCTATATCTGGCCCTGGTGTAATTGTCAGAAAAAAAACTGAAAAAATAAATGTGATAATAATGTCAATTTGCATAATTTTTGCTCTGTTAAAATAAATATTTTCGTAAAAATTAATACCAATTAATGAATAAAATAGATAATTTATTAAGTGAAATTTCTGAAACCAGAAATAAATTATTGAACCACACCATATATAACAAACTTAATGACATTAATTCCATATCTAAATTTATGGAAATTCATGTTTTTGCTGTATGGGATTTTATGTCTTTAACAAAATCTCTTCAAAAAATTTTAACATGTGTAGAAACACCTTGGTATCCAACAAAAGACAAAATTTCTAGAAGACTTATTAATGAAATAGTTTTGGGTGAAGAAAGTGATATTGATCAAAATAACAATCCTGTTAGTCATTTCGAGCTTTATGTTGAATCAATGAAAAAAATAGGTTCTGACACAAATAAAATAAATGAATTTTTAAATGAAATTGTTGAAACAAAATCACACAAAAAAGCTGTTGAAAAGTGTTTAATACCAACAGGAATAAGCGATTTTTTAAATTTCACATTTGATACCATTGATTCAAATAAACCTCACATCATTGCAAGTGTATTTACATTTGGAAGAGAGGATCTTATCCCAGACATGTTCATAAATATTGTAAAAACCTTAAATGAAAATAATCAAACTAAAATTGGTGATCTTTTGTATTACCTTGAAAGACATATTGAGGTTGATGGAGATGAACATGGACCAATGGCTCTTAAAATGATTTCTGAACTTTGTCAGGATGATGATAAAAAATGGTACGAAGCTACATTAATGTCAAAAAAAGCTTTAGAAATGAGAATAAAGCTTTGGGATTACATAGAAAGTCACCTAAACTAAGATCTCTCCCATTGTCTTAATACTCAAATAATCAATCTTTAACAATCTATATAACAATTTATCTAAATATTTAGAGCTTATAGGACCCCAACCTTCGCTGTCTAATCCATGAAGATTTAAAACTAGCCATCCTCCACTAGAGTTTAAAAAATCATTTATATATTTTTCTATATAATCATCACATAAGCCTGGGCCATGACTCCAAGTACCAATTCTTAATTTATTTTTTTTTGATGGAATTTCATTTGATAATTTATTTTTTAAATATAACCAGCCACCAGCTCTAACTGCTTTTACTTTATTAAGTAAATATTCATCTAAAGTATAATTTGTTGAGTTGTAGGGATAGTGAAAGACTGAATCAGATTCACTAAATCCATCCAAATTATTTTTAAAACTTTCTAAACATTTATCTATATTTTCAAAAGCTTGCTTAAAAGAAATCTTAGTCAAATTCAAATGTTCCCAAGAATGAGGCATAATTTCATGCCCTTTGGATTTAATTTTATTCCAATCATTAAAATTTCCAAGTAAATGATTAGGCATCCATTTGGGGTCACGATTAAACGATTTTAAATGACCTGAAGCAATAATATTAATACTCGCTTTTAAACCATAATTTTCAAAAATATCTGCAGTTCTGTAAGATGATTTCTTAAACCCATCGTCAAAGGTCAAAGTCAAGTAGTGAGAAATATCATTCATAAATACATTTGAATTTATACCTAAACTTGCAAGTGATGTTAATTTGATAAAATTTCTTCTAATCATATTTAAAATTGATAACAGATTAAAATTATAAATTTTAAATTATAACTATATTAGCTAGGAATTATTTTTATATGAAAAAACTGTTCCTATCAACTCTTATTATTTTTCAATCTATAATTTCATACTCTCAGTTAGAAAATGCAAAAAGGTTTGCAAAAACAATTACTGAAAAAGATTTAAAAAAACATTTATATACATACGCTTCTGATGAGTTTGAAGGAAGAAATACTGGTTCAGAAGGTCAAAAAAAAGCTGTTGAATATTTAAAAAACTTTTACATTGAAAATAATATCAAGCCTGGTGATCCCGATAAAGATTATTTTCAAAAAATGACATTAAATATTTCTAGAGGAAATGAAGGAGAGGTAGATAGTGAGAATGTGATTGCAATAATTGAAGGAACTGAAAAACCAGAAGAATATTTAATTTTGACTGCTCATCTCGATCATGTTGGATATGGAAGAACAGGTTCAAGACTTAGAAAGTCTTACATTGGTGAAGTTAAGGATAGAATTCATAACGGGGCTGATGATGATGGTTCAGGCACAGTTGCAATGCTAGAAATTGCTCAAGCATTTAAACAGGCAAGCAAAAAAGGAAAAGGACCTAAAAGAAGTATTATTTTTTTACATGTTACTGGTGAAGAAAAAGGGTTACTTGGTTCTGCATATTATTCCGATAACCCGATCTACCCTTTATCCAACACAGTAGCTAATCTAAATCTTGACATGATTGGAAGGATTGATCCAACTAGGAAAGGTGATAAAAGGGAGTACATATACATAATTGGATCTGATCATGACAGTCAAGATCTTCATGAAATATCAGAACAAACCAATCTACAAACTGTCAATTTAGATTTAGATTACAGATATAACGCCAAAGATGATCCACAAAGATTTTATTATAGAAGTGATCATTACAATTTTGCAAAAAAAGGTATTCCGATAATTTTCTATTTTTCAGGAACTCATGAGGATTATCATTTACCTAGTGATACACCTGATAAAATTAATTACGATTTACTGGAACTAAGATCCAAATTAATATTTTACACTGCGTGGAATATTGCTAACAGAGATCAAAGAATTATCGTAGATCCAAAACCTGAATTAGAAATTTTTGAAATTAGTTCTGATGTATTAGAAACTTATGAGGGAAAATATAGTACAGAGGGTGTTCCACTAGTAATAGATATTTATGTTAGGAATGAAAAACTTTTTATTGAAGTTATGAACCAATCATTGGAACTAACACCTGTCTTGGAAGATAAATTTAAAATAGAAGCAGCAAGTTTAGAATTAACATTTAATACAGACAATGGAACGATGCAGTTTAAACAAGGGCCTTACCAAATTAAATTAAGTAAACAATAATTATTTTAAATTCATTTTTTTACCAACATTCTTTTAATTAATTATTATAATTTTCATTAGAAGTTGCTTTATTAGCACCAAGATCTATTTTAATTTCATTTAATTTACTAACCAATCTGGATGTGATTTCAGGAAATTTATTTGAAACATCAACAGTTTCACTTAAGTCATCTCTTAAATTATATAACTCTATCTTATTCTCTTCATGTAATTCAACTAATTTCCAATCATTGTTTCTTAAAGCGGATCCAGGTTTCCACATGCTACCATGATAGTGCGGAAAATGCCAAAAAATAAAATCTCTTTCAATATCTTTTTTTAGAAATAAGTTTGATAAATCTAAACCGTCAATATCACTTACACTGTGATTTAGATTCAGGATATTAGCTATTGTTGGAAAAAGATCATATGAAACCACTGGCTCTGAAATTATCTCCTTAATCTTCTGTTTTGGTAATTTGATTAATTGTGGTATTCTAATTCCACCTTCATACAACCATCCTTTTCCTGCTCTTAATGGGTAGACTGAAGTTGGAGCTACTCTTCTTTGTGTAGACAGTCCACCATTATCGGATGTAAATATAATTAAGGTATTATCATAGATATCATTTTCCTTCAAAAAACTTATTATTCTTCCTACATTTTGGTCAGTTGCGTGTACCATTGATGCATACTTGGCATTTCTTTGGTTTAATAATGTGATAGCATCTCCTTCTTTAACTGTCTGTGGACTTATATTTTCATATGATTTTAATTTTTCAACATAATAATCAATAAACTCTTTATTTTCTTGAATTGGAGTATGCACATTATAGAATGATAAAAATGCGGCAAAAGGCTTATTAGTATCTCTATTTTTAATTAATTCTATTGTTTCTAATGTAAGTCTATCTGTAAGATACTCTCCTTCATAACCATCACTTAATCTTGGATTTTTGTAAGGAGAATAATACCCTCCCATTGGACTCCCCTTCTCAAATCCACCAATATTAATATCAAAACCTTGATCTTCTGGATAATGACCTTCACTACCGAGATGCCATTTACCAGAATAAAAAGTTGAGTAATTATTGTCCCTTAGAACCTCTGCAATAGTAGTCTCTTCAAGCGGTAATTCATTTCTGTCAACAGGACCTAAAAGAGGTTTATTCTTTGGGTCTAAACCAGGAATCCAATCAGTAATATTAACACGTACTGGATGTTTTCCTGTCATAATTGATGCTCTAGTTGGTGAACATACTGAGCTTGCAGCATAAGCATTATCAAACAACATACTTGTTTCACTTAATTTATCTATATGAATGGTTTCATAATAATCAGATTTATTGTAAGAAACATCGGTCCAGCCTAAATCATCAACTAGAATAAATAATAAGTTTGGTTTTTCATTTTCATTTGAGCAAGAAAAAATTAGGGTTGTAATTAAAATAAGAACGATTTTTTTCATGATGAATTAAATATACAAATTGAAAAATATAAAAGGTTGAATTATTGTCCTATAAAATTAACTGAAAAATCAAGGATATCTAATCCATTTGTAATTAAATTAAACTCAATAGGATTACAACACACTTCACAATCTTCTATAAAATTTTGATTTAGAATTGAGGGATCAAATAACCTGCTTTGATTTTCCCAACAATAAGGACACGTAAATTCTTTTTCTAACATAATAAAAAAGAAACCCTCTTCATAGGAGGGTTTTGGGTGGAAGACCGGTCTCGAACCGGCGACCTCCTGAACCACAATCAGGCGCTCTAACCAACTGAGCTACAACCACCATTTAAAATGATTGACAAATTTATATTATTTCTTCTCTTGTACAAAGATTTTTTATAAATGATTATATAAGTTCACTTAAAGAGGCTAAGCCAGTAGTTCTTTGAGAAATAAAACCTTCACCATGCTCTACACCAATTATTCTTCCATAGTCAACTGCCCTTGATTCAATAAAGCCTAAAAAGTTTTTTTTACTTATTGGAGTCTCAGGCTCTTTACTTTTTGGGTCATAAAACTGAGAACTATAGCATTTTATTACATCCATCTTTTTCTTCATATAACCAGAAATATCTAATATAAAATCTGGTTTCAGATTTTTCCATTGAATGTAATGGATAATATTTTTTGGTCTCCAATGGGGTTGGTGATTACCTAAGTCATCAACTGTTTTGATCTTTGAAAGGCCACTTAGGAAACATGATTCAACAATTAACTTTGAAGCTTTTGGATGGTCAATGTGTCTATCATCAGGTGCATTGCAGAAAATAAATTCTGGTTTATATTTTCTAATTATAGATATTACCTTCATTTGATGCTCAATATCATTTGTAAAAAAACCATCTTTAAATTTTAAATTTTCTCTAATGTTAATTCCGAGCAATTTACTTGCTTGTTTAGTTTCTTTTGATCTAATTTCAGAACTTCCTCTTGTTCCTAGTTCTCCTAAAGTCAAGTCAATAATACCTACCTTTTTTCCACTATCAATTATTTTTAACAAGGCGCCTGAGCATCCAAGTTCAACATCATCAGGGTGAGCTCCAAAAGCTAAAAAATCAAGTTTATTTTCCATTTTTAATTAATGCTTTATCTAAATCTAACATTAAATCTTCGAAATCTTCAATACCAACAGATAATCTTAGTAAATTATCTGAAATACCTAATCCTCTTCTTACTTCGGGATTCATTTTCTTATGCGAAGATAATACAGGGGATGTTATAGTAGACTCAACACCCGCAAGACTCATAGTGGGTTTAATAATTTTTAAATCTTTAACAAATTTAATCGGATCAATATTTGAGTTTAATTCGAAAGATAACATTCCACCAAAACCATGCATTTGAGCTTTAGCAATAGCGTGATTCTTATGGTTTTCTAAACCAGGATAAAAAACTTTTGAAACAAAATTGTTATCAAATAAAAATTTTGAGAGATTTAATGCGTTATCATTTTGAGTACTAACTCTTATTTTAAGTGTTTTGATACTTCTTTCCAGCATCCATGCAGTATATTCACTGATATTCGATCCAAAATTCAAACCAGAACTTTTTATCATTTCAATTTTTTTCTTAGTGCCACTAACAGAACCTGCAAGAATGTCACTGTGACCACTTAAATATTTTGTAGCACTATGAATAACTAAATCTATTCCTAAATCAATTGGATTTTGATTAATTGGACTTGCAAACGTATTATCGATTATTGATACAAGATTATTATTTTTTGCAAAATCTGCGATTGATGACAAATCAATAATATTTAATAACGGGTTACTTGGTGATTCAATATAAATAACTTTTGAGTTTTTTCTTAAGGAAGCATACAATTTATCCTTTTCATTAACATCAACATAAGAATGTTCGATTCCAAATTTTTTAAATTCAGTATTAACTAAATTTATAGTGCCACCATATAATGAATCTTGAAGGATTATATGATCACCTTTTTTTAGCAAGGAAAGCATTGTAGTTGAAATGGCCCCAAGACCAGATCCAAAAAGTAGAGAAAGTTCAGCATTTTCTAGATCAGAAATTTTTTCACAGACACCGATTTGATTTGGTGTGTTAAAATATCTTGGATAAACATCACTTTCAATAAAATCATAGGTTATTGAAGGATAAATTGGGGAAATATTGCCGTAATACTTTTCGTCAATTAAATTACCTGAGTGAACACATTTAGTGCTCTTTTGGTTGTTGTTATTTTTCGACATTTTGGTTTTAAATGCTAGTTATCCAATCAATAATTTTTGGATCCTCAGGTTTTGTTCTAGGTGAAATAACCTTATGAATTGAACCATCTTCATTAATAAGATATTTTTGAAAATTCCACGAAACAGATGAACTGATTACTCCGTTTTTAGATTTATCAGTTAGAAATTTATATAAAGGATGCATTGATGATCCTCTAACGGAAATTTTACTCATCATTGGAAAAGTAACACCATAATTTTCTTTACAAAAATTTGCTATTTTTTCATTAGAACCAGGTTCTTGCCATAAAAAATTATTTGCAGGAAAGCCTACAATAACAAAATTCATGCTCTTATACCTGGAATATAGATTTTCTAAACCTTTATATTGAGATGTCAAACCGCATTTTGATGCTGTGTTAACTATCATGATTTTTTTACCTTTTAAATCACTAAGTTTAAAATCATCTCCGTATATATCTTTGACGGTAAAGTCATAAATTGATTCTTGCATCGACAAACTTTGTGATAATATACAGTTAATACCCATAAAAAAAGAGATTATAAATAATTTGTTCATAAGTTACTTAAATAATTTCAGCAGTTAAATTGGCTTTGATTAACTTCTTTAACCTTGGTTTAAGGTCAAAAAGCGTACCAGATTTTACAGAGCACTTGCCTTTGTAGTGAACAATTAATGTACATTGCTCTGCTTGTAATGTAGTATGATCGCAAACATTTATTAAAGTTTCAATTACATGGTCAAAAGTATTGACATCATCGTTATAAAGTATTATTTGATGATGATCTGATTTAGACTGATCAGCTAATATTTTTTTTTGAGTTTTTTCTTTTATACTCATAACCAGTTAGTTAGAGTAAATTTACGATATTTTAAATATAGCTAAATTGAATTTACTATTTCAACGAAATCTTTAGCATTGAGCGATGCGCCACCAATTAAACCTCCATCGACATCATCTTTACTAAATATTTCTGATGCAGTATCAGGCTTGACACTTCCACCATAAATTATGGAGATATTATTTGAAAAATCTTCATCATATCTTTCAGCAATATTTTTTCTAATGAAAGCATGAATTTCTTGTGCTTGATCAGGAGATGCAGTTAATCCGGTACCGATAGCCCATACTGGTTCGTATGCAATTATTAAGTTTTCGTAATTTATTTTGTCAATTTTAAAAATTGTGTTTTTTAGTTGTTTTTCAATAACATCAAAATGAAGATCATTATCTCTTTCATTTAGACTTTCACCAATACAGAAAAAAACTTTAAAACCTTCATCCAATGAATTGGAAAGTTTTTGAAGTAATATCTCGTCAGTTTCATGATAATATTCTCTTCTTTCAGAATGACCAATTAATACGCTATCTATACCAATACTTCTAAGCATTGATAAAGAAACTTCTCCAGTGTAAGCCCCACTACTGTTTTCATTGACATTTTGTGCTAAAACTTTAATTTTAGTTCCCTTACATTGATTAATTGATTCATGAAGAAAAGGAAATGAAGGTGATATAAATACTTCAGTATCTATCTCTTTACTTAGTTTTAACTTAAGATCTTTAATCAAATCATTCGACATGATTAAATCATTATTCATTTTCCAATTTCCAGCAACAATTTTTTTTCTCATAACTATTTTATTCTAGGATCCAATAATTTATACACTTCGTCTACAAATATATTAATAAGGATGAAAGAAAAACTAACAATTAAAACTGAACCAATCACGACTGGAACATCTAATGTGTTTAGTGAGTTTACAATTTCTTTACCCAAACCATTCCATCCAAAAATATATTCAACAAACACTGAACCAGCCAACAAACTAGCAAACCATCCAGAAAATGCAGTAACAACTGGATTTAAAGAATTTTTAATACAATGCTTGCAAACAACTTTAAATGTAGATAAACCCTTGGCATAGGCTGTAATAACATAATTCTTCTTTAAAACTTCAATTAAAGAATTTCTCATCATCATACTTATAACTGCTATTGGTCTGATTCCTAATACTAGAGATGGTAAAATTAAATTTTTGAGTTTCAATTGATATTCATTCCCATAATCATCAAGCTCAAATAAACTACCTGTCATGTTTAATCCTGTAATATCGGATAGTACAAACCCAAATATCCATGCAAATATAATTGCACTAAAAAATGATGGAACACTCATACCAAGTGTACTAAACACTTGAATTAAATTATCCACTAAACTTCCTTTATTCAATGCAGAAAAAATTCCTAAAATTAAACCTATCACTACTGCTATAGTAATGGATGAAACTGCTAATACAACAGTATTTGGAAATGTATTAGCTATTATTGAAGAGACTTTTACACCTCTTCTTTGATAAGATTCTCTTAGATATGGAAACTTTAATATAATTGATTTAGATTTTGTATTTATCAGCTTTATATATTTATATTTTTTATCATCTAAAAAATTAAAATCTATTTCATTTTTTGAATGAACTGAAATTATTGATAAATCATTTAGATAATATAAATATTGCTTAAAAACAGGCAAATCAAAACCATATTTTTTATTGATAATTATTAATTGCTCATCATTCTCATTTTGATCCATCATCATTCTGGCTGGGTCACCAGGCAAAACTTGAAATAAAAAAAACACAACAGTTACAACTCCAAATAATGTGAAGAAAATATTTAGAATTTTCATTCCTTGATTTCTTGTAAATGAATTAAAGCAAATACAGAATAGTTAATGATATCATGATAATTTGCATCAACTCCTTCACTAACAATTGTCTTACCGCGATTATCTTCAATTTGCTTTACTCTAAGAAGTTTTTGTATGATTAAATCAGTTAGTGAGCTGATTCTCATATCCTTCCACGCCTCACCATAATCATGATTTTTTTTCAACATTAAATCTTTGACAATTTTAACCTGATTATTAAAGGCATCGATAGCTTGACTAATATTCATGTCAGGATCATTAGAAATGCCTTTTTCAATTTGAATAAGAGCCATAATTGAGTAATTAATTATCCCAATAAATTCTGGTTCTTGACCTTCATCAATTTTTTTTTCTTTATTGATTTGAAGACTTCTTATTCTTTGTGCTTTTATAAAAATTTGATCGGTAAGTGAAGATAATCTTAAAATTCTCCATGCACTGCCATAATCTTTCATTTTACTTGAAAATGTATTTACACATTTCAAAATAACTTCGTCAAAAAGATTTGATGTAGTATTCACAAAGAATTTTTATGTAAATTTCGAACAAATTTATCTAAAATACTAATCCATTTAACTAATGAATATTAACATACGTGGTAATCTTTATGATTTAAGTTCACCAAGGATCATGGGTGTTCTCAATGTTACACCGGATTCTTTCTATGATGGAGGAAAACATAAAAGTGTAAAAGAAATTTTAAACTATGTTGAAAAAATGATTGATGATGGAATGGATATTCTTGATGTTGGTGGTTACAGTTCCCGACCTGGCGCAATTGATATAACAATTGACGAGGAACTTAATAGAGTTATACCAATCATTAAGGAATTAAAAAAAATCTTTCCAAATCTTATTATTTCAATTGACACCTTCAGATCATTAGTTGCTGAAAAATCACTAGATCATGGGATTGACTTAATCAATGATATTTCTGCAGGTATATTAGACGATAACATGTTCAATGTTATTGCTAGCTATCAATGTCCTTATATTATGATGCATATGCAGGGAAAACCACAAAATATGCAAGACAATCCAAAATATAATAATCCTACAAAAGAAATTATTAGTTTTTTAGCAAAAAGAGTTAAATCTGCAAGAGAAAAAAAAATAATTGATATAATTGTAGATCCAGGTTTTGGTTTTGGAAAATCAATTGATCATAATTTTGAAATATTGAGTAATCTTGAATATTTCTCAATGTTAGATCTTCCAATCTTAACAGGTTTTTCAAGAAAATCAATGATTTTTAAAACACTAAATACTGATAAAGAAAATTCACTCAATGGAACATCTATTCTAAATACGATAGCACTTATGAAAGGAGCTAAAATTCTTAGAGTGCATGATGTTAAGGAAGCTAAAGAATGTGTACTTTTATACAACAAAACCAAATAATTATCTTTAAACATTGGAAATTTTAGACCTTATAGTATCAACGATTTTACCAATAATAGATGTTATTCTAGCTGCTGGAATGCTTTATTACGCCTACAAATATCTTAGAGGAACTTCTGCAATTATTATTTTCAGAGGTTTTGTTTTAATTTATATTATTTGGTGGATAACAGATATTGCTAATATGAATATTTTAAGTAATATCCTAGGTGGTTTTATTAGTGTTGGAGTTTTTGCATTAATAATAGTATTTCAGCAAGAGATTAGAAAGTTTTTATTAATGCTTGGATCTAATAGATTTACTAATAATAAATCTGTAATTAAAAGGCTTAAACTTTTGTTCAAAATCTCTCAAGAACAGTCAAAAATTAATATTGATGAGCTTTTTGCAGCAATTCAAAGTTTGAAAAAATCTAAAACAGGTGCATTAATCGTTTTTGAAAGAAATACTAGCCTTGATTTTGTCAAGGCTGAAGGCGATGTTTTAAATGCTGAATTATCCTCATCTATAATTGAAAGTATTTTCTATAAAAACAGTCCTTTACACGATGGAGCTATAATAATAGAAGGTAATGTAATTAAGTCAAGCAGAGTAACACTTCCAATTACAAAAAAAAAATAAGTAAGTCTTATGGTTTACGACACAAAGCCGCAGTTGGAATAACAGAGGACACAGATGCTATCAGTCTAGTTATTTCAGAGGAAACAGGTAAAGTGTCTTACATACAAAATGGCAGATTTTGCAAATTTAAAAACTTAGATAATCTTAAAGAATTAATTCTTAAAGATTTAGCTAACTAATTCTACTTTCTGGTATTGCAATTCAAATAATTTTTTATAATGGCCCTCTTTTATTTTCATTAAGTCGTCATGACTTCCCATTTCCATAATTTCACCATTATCTAAAACAATAATTTTGTCAGAATTTAATATTGTTGATAACCTATGAGCTATAATAATTGAAGTTTTGTTTTGAATTATTTTTGAAATAGCAAACTGAATTAACTTTTCTGTTTTTGTATCAATTGATGATGTAGCTTCATCCAGAATTAAAATACTTGAATCGCTAATATAAGCTCTTAAAAATGATATTAATTGTTTTTGCCCTTCTGACAACATTACTCCTCTTTCTTTTACATTATAATCATATGATCCTGGAAGTTTTTTTACAAAATTATCAACTCCTATCTCTTTGGCAGCAGAAACTACCTGCTCTTTAGTAATACTTGTGTTAAATAAAACAATGTTATTATAAATTGAATCAGCAAATAAAAATATATTTTGAGTAACCAAAGAAATCTGTGATCTTAGAAATTTTATTGGTAATTCACGAATACTTTTTCCATCAATTAAAATATCTCCACCATTAATTTCATAAAATCTTAATAATAAATTAATGAGAGTTGTTTTTCCTGAGCCAGTAGATCCAACTATTGCAATTTTATCTCCACTTTTAATTTTAAGATTGAATTTTTTGAAAACACTATTTTTTGAATCATATGAAAAATCAACATTTTTAAAAACAACATTCCCATTTATTTTTTTTGGTTTCAAACTTCCATTGTCAGTAATGAAATCATTTGTATCAAGAATTTTAAAAATTCTGTTTGCGGCAACCATTCCCATCTGAAGTGTATTGAACTTGTCTGCAATTTGTCTTAAAGGCCTAAATAACATTTGTGATAGTTGAATAAAAAGAAAAATTGTACCAATTGTAATGGAATTATCACTGAACCCAACCAACCCTCCTCCATACCAAACTAATAAGCCAATAGTAATGGAGGTTGAAATTTCTGCAATTGGAAAGAAAATTGAATTATACCATACAGTTTTCAACCATGCATTTTTGTGTTTTTGATTAATTTTTATAAATTTTGATTTTTCAATACGCTCTCTATTAAAAATTTGAATTTCTTTCATGCCTGAAATTCTTTCTTGAACAAAAGAATTTAAATTAGCAACTTCATTTCTTACCTGATTGAATGCAGTTTTCATTGCTCTTTGGAATAATCTGGTTGCAATTAATATAAATGGTAAAATCAAAAAAACAATTAATGATAGTTTGACACTTAAAAAAAGCATCACAACTAAAACACAAAACATTAATAATAAATCGGATACAATCATAAATAGACCCTGACTAAAAATACTAGCAATTGTCTCCATATCATTCACAGATCTTGTGACTAATCTTCCGACTGATGATTTATCATAATAAGACATTTTAAAACTGATAATTCTACTAAATAATTTTATTCTAATATCATATACAACCTTTTGACCTAGAATGTTCGCTAAAAAAACAAAAAGAAACTGAAAAGAAACTTGAAATAGAAGAACTCCTAACATTAATAATATTATAAAAATTAAACCTTCATAATCTTTTGGAGTAATATAATTATCAACAGCTATCTTCAATAAATATTGATTAATGATAGAAAAGACAGAAATTGAAATTGCTGCAATTAATAAAAAAATAAAATTAATCTTATAGGGATATACGTATTTGAGCAATCGTCTAAAAAGTTTAACATTAAAGCTTTTATGATCAGACATTTAAAATTTCTTTAAAATCATATTCAATTTTACATAAATATAAACCACATGCTGGGACTGAGTATCCTGCAAATTTTCTATTTTTTTTTAAAATGATCGTTTCAAAATCATCAATAGTAATTTTGCCCATTCCAACTTCAATTAATGTACCAACTAATGCTCTAACCATATTTCTTAAAAAACGATCAGCTTTGATAGAAAAAATCAAAATACCATTATTTGAATGCCATTTAGCATTCATTACTTTACAATTAAAAGTTTTAACATCAGAATTAGTCTTACTAAATGATTCAAAATCCCGGTGCTTACATAATATTTTTGAAGCTTTGTTCATCAAATCAATATCTAAATGATTTTTTAATTGAAATACTCTTTTATGTAACAGGGGATTCTTTTTTTGACTTATTTTGTACTCATACTGTCTGGATTTAGCACTAAATCTTGCATGAGATTTATCATTTACCTGAAAAATTTTATTAACACTAATATCGTGTGGAAGAAAAGAATCTAGCTTGTGAGTCAAATTAATTAATTCAAGTTTGTTATGATAATCAAAATGAGCAATCATTTCTTTAGCATGAACACCTGAGTCTGTTCTACCTGCACCAACAATATTTATTTTTTCTTTTAATAATATTGACATGCAATCTTCAATAGTTTGCTGTATAGTTTGTGATTTTGGTTGTTTTTGCCAACCGTGATAATTTGAACCATCAAAAGAAATTTCAAGAAAATATCTCAAAAGGATTTATATTTTTGTTTAATCAAAGATAACCAATAAGTGTTTTAAAAAATTGAAAAAAATTTTAGTTCTTTCAGATACTCATAGCTACATTGATGAAAGGATAATAAGTTTTGCCTCAGAATCAGATTACATCATCCATGCAGGTGATATTGGAAAGTATGATATAATAGAGAAATTAAAATTATGTTCCAATATACATTTTGTATATGGAAATATAGATGATAATGAAATTAGATCTTCATGTAATGATTATGAAAGTTTCAGTATTGATGGATTAAAAATACTTTTAACACATATCTCTGGAAAATCTCCTAAATACAATAATAAAACACTAAAAAAAATTAAACAATTCATGCCTGATATATTGATTTCCGGTCATTCACACATTTTGAGGGTTGAATTTGATAAAAAAAATAATTTATTATTTATAAATCCAGGTGCTGCTGGAAGGCATGGGTTTCACAAAAAAAGAACTATGATAAGATTTGAAATTAATAAGTCTAAAATTCAAAATATGGAAATAATTGAACTTGGATTAAGATCAAAATTACCTGATTCTGTCAAGTGAATTAATTTTAGACTGATCTTTATTAATGGAGCTAATACAGACAAAAATTAAAAAGAATGAAAGAAAAAAATATATCAGACTTGGATCCTTAAATGAACTAATAATTGACCTTTCATCAAAAAAATTTAAAATTCCAAAAAAAAGAGGAATGAAAAGCAGTTTTAAAATTATTAATTGAATTTTTAAATATTTGAACAAAAAAATATTAATCAATATTATTATAATAAATAATTCAGAAAAAAAATAGTCTTCAATATATTTTCTAAAATTACCAAAATAATTTTCAGGAAGTGAAAATTCCTTAGTGCTATCAATTGATACTACAATTAAAAAATTAATTAAAACTAAAAGAAGCATATAAAGGGACTGTATTCTTTGGATCATTGTAAATTTTTAATAAAAATGCAATTTAATATAAAGTAAATAAATATTCGTATATTTGAAATGTTATCAAAACTCTCCAGATAACAACATCAAAAATCATTTAATATTATGTTAGAGTTAAAAGATTTAAATAAGAAAAAAATAACAGAATTAGTTGGAATATGTGATGAACTAAGTATTGATAATTCTGGAAAAAAAAATGAACTTATTGAAAGAATAATAGATTTTCATTCCAGC
>MDSZ01038600.1_pt1 | contig 16326 bp, 16 predicted proteins | sample 811201 | NCBI WGS metagenome assembly MDSZ01 (sample SAMN05326647, study PRJNA326480) | marine metagenome | isolation source: seawater | place: Indian Ocean: North | collected 2010
AAGTTGATAGCGGATGAGAGAATGAAGCAATTTGGTCGAGATGTTTTGCATTGGATCAATTATGATTACGTAGTTATTAATGAAAACCTGCAAGAATGTTATAATAAAATTTTAAATCTTATTGAAGCTGAAATAAATAATGGATCAAAAGATTACGATCAAGATTTTATAAGATTACACGTTGAAAAACTTATCTCATAAGTTTTCATATTCTTTTGTTAACTTAAAATATGTTTCAAAATCTAGATTTTGTGGTCTTAAATCAGAGGTTATATTTAATTTTTTTAAAATATCTATTTTTCCTTTAAAAAGTTTATTAAAAGGTTTTTTTATCATTTTTCTTCTTTGGTTAAAAAAAGTTCTAGTAATTAGTTCTAAATTTTCAGAGTTTTTAAATTTAAAAAATTTTTTTTTCGGAGATAAAGATAATATAGAGCTATCAATTTTAGGTTTTGGCAAAAAACTGTTAGGCTTAACATCAATTATCTTTTTAATTTCAAATTTCCAATTTGCTAGGATAGATAGCCTACCATACTTTGAGGAATTAAATTTTGAGGTAATTCTATCTGCAACCTCTTTTTGAAACATAAGAACCAGGTGACTACACCATTTTTTTTCATTTAATCCGTGTATCCACTTTGATAAAATTTTTGTTGAAATATTATAAGGAAGATTCCCAAAAACTATAATTTGATCATCGCAAATAAAATTTTCATCTATTTCTAAAATATCTTGATTAAAAATAGTAATTTTTTCTCCAAAATTTTTATTTAATAATAAGACAAGATTACTATCTTTTTCTACCACAAAAAATTTTTTTGGTTTTTTTTTTAACAAAAATTTTGTTAAATTCCCTGTACCAGGACCAACTTCAAGAATAGTTTTTCCCTCTATATTAATCAAATCAGCTATTAGATTTAAAACAGTCTTATCTATTAAAAAATTTTGACCTAAACTTTTTTTTGCTTTAATCACCTTTTATCAAGAAAACTAATAGATTTTAGCAAACTACTTGGATTAGACAGGTTTTTATTTATCATTTTATTATTTGGACCATGGTCAGGGGAGACCCTATAGAATGGAAGACCTAAAGTAATGTTAATAGCATCGTATTCTTTTAATGTTTTGATTGGAGTCAATACTTGATCATGATACATTCCTATTATTACGTCAAACTTGGTTCTATTCTGTTTCAAAAAAATTGTATCAGCAGGAAAGGGTCCTTTAACATCAATTTTTCTTTTTTTCATAAAATTTATTGCAGGTAATACAATTTTTTTATCCTCATTTATTTTAGAAATTGTTTCACAATGTGGATTTAAGCCGGTAACACCAATCTTAGGTTTAACTTTAAACTCCTTTTTATAAAAATTATTAATTAAAATTATTTTTTCTCTAATAATTTTTTGATTTATTTTTTGTGTTACTAGTTTTATAGGTAAATGTGTTGTAATAGGACATACAGACAAATCTTTATTATAAATAAGCATTGCCGTTTTGTTTCTATTAAAATTTTGTGAAATAAATTCTGTTATTCCTAAATACTTTTTCTTAAGAAAAGTCGATTTATCAATCGGGCCATTAATAAATTTATTCGTTAAATTACTTCTAAGAATTTTAAAAGCCATTTTAAAGCAATTATTTATGTAATCGGTGTCATTTTCATAAGATACATCAATGATATTTATAAACTCATTGTTTAATTTTTCTTTTTTTAATTCCTTAAAATTTAATTTTTTAATTTTTCTTTTAAAACCTAATTTAATCATCTGATTTTTTAGAATTTTAATTGAAGAAATTAAGATTAAAGGACTTCTAAATTTTTGAGATTTCAAGCATTTTATGAAAATTTCAAAAAAAATACTTTTTGGTTCTCCTGCTACAATAATTATCGGTCTAATTTTCATTTATGGAATAATTCATTTTTGTTTTGTTAAAATATAATTTTGAAAATTGGTTCAGTAATTTATTTCTCTCAAATTCAATCATTTTTTTTAATTCCACATCTTTATTTATTTCTATCCTTGTGTACCTAGTATCTTCAACTAATAAAATCATATAATTGTTTCCAATTTGAATAAGATCAGAATATTCATTTTTATTTTTATTTTTAATTTTTTCGTTAATAAGTTTAGACAAATTATTTTCTGAGATCCAACCGATATTTCCTCCAAATTTTGCTGTTTCTGAAATACTGTAAATATTAGCGGTATTTCCAAAACCAATTTCAGATATACTATTTTGAATTTTTGTTGTTAATTCATTTAAATTTTGATCAATTTTTTTCTCAAAAATAATTTCTGATAGTAAATATTCCTTTCTTTCAGCATTTTTTAAATTATTGATTTTTTCTAATAATTTTTTTTCATCAATTCTTACTTGATTATTAAATTTTAAATATATCAAATCATTCCAAAAAATTTCCGTTTTTAATTTTTCTTTTACCTCATTTAAAAGATAACTCTTCCTTTGATATAATATTTGTTCTAATTGAAATTCGTTTATACCAAGTTTTTTCAAAAAATTTTCGAAAAGTTCTTTATCAAAACTTTCCTTTTTTTCATCTAAAAAAAATTTTTTAATTTCTTTTTTTTTTATATTTTCATTTATAAGATTTTTTTTTGCAATTTCTAAAATCTTATTTTTTTCAAGTTTTGTTAAATTTGGATTTAATATTAGTAAGTAATTTGCTTCTTTTTCAATATCTACGTTAGTGATAATCTGATCATCAACAGTCAATACAATATACACATTTTCATTTGCGACAGTAATATTGCCAAAAGAAATAAATAACAAGAAAACAAATATCTTTTTTAATAACATTATTCTTTCAAATTAGGGGTGCTTGCTACTTCACCAAAAGGTATAATTGTTAATTTAAAAAAGATATTTTCTTCAGGTTTTATATCTCTATCCTCATAATAATTTTTGTTATATTCAATTGAGGCTGCTAGACAATCATTTTTATATTGATACATTAAATTATAATATTCTGTTAAGTCTTTTTCTTTATTTTCTCTAGACGAAAATAATAAAGTATTATTTTCGTCTAAATCGAAATTAATCTCACTTAATAAATATGAGACTTTATCTTGTTTATCGTTTTCATTTACATAATCAAATGAAGTTCTGAATTTATTAAAATTTAGTGATGTATTTATACTTTCATACGTAAAGTCATTTAAATTATTTTTTGTGGAAAATTTATACTCTGTTGAGAAAAAATCATTAGGATTTAATATAATTTCTCCGAATAAATTTGAAGTTTTTAAACCAATTTGATTATTTTTTGGCAGGTCTTCATTTTCCTCTAACCTAATATTATTTGCAATTTTAAACACAAAATCCTCCCTGGAGTTTTCTTTATTTATCCGTGTAAATTCACTTCCATAGGAAACTGATAAACCACCTTCTAAAGCATCATCCGAAGCTAGCCTGTTTAAACCATAAATATTGTTAACATCTAATCTTGTAAAACTATCCCTTTTATCTTTTGTGTGATCGGGTCCAATTTTAAGTGATATTTTAGGACTTAAAATATTTTGAAATTCTGTGTTTTCTTTTACTAAAGGTAAAGAAGTATTGTATTGAAATAGTGCACCTAGATAATAATTTTCTTTATTTTTATAATTTCCAGAGTTGTTAGCATCCGAGTTTGAATTTTTAATAATAAATTCATAATTACTGTAAAATCCATTATTTGAAATTTTAGGATTAGAATTGAAAACTAGGTCGTTTATATTTATTTTTTCACTTACATTTGTGTCATAGTTTTTAAATAAATTTTTTGAATTAAAAACAAAAGTACCGTCTAGTGAAGTTTTATTCTCAAATTTTTTACTTATATTAAGTTCAGGTAAAATATATTCATATCTGTCAGTTTTATCTTTGTCTAAATTTTCGTAGATAGTAAATTGTGTATCTATTGCAAAATCATCCGAATACATATTTAGATTAAATGAGTTTTCTAAAACACTATATTCATTAATAATTGGAGATTCTAATTTATTAGCTCTTAAGTAGGTATCATTAGATGTTTTTTCAATTATAAGTTCTAAATTTGATTGATCAAAATACTGAAAATTAAGATCTTTTTCTAAGTTATAAAAAAGGTGATTTGAAGAATTTTTATTTTTTTCAGTGAAAAAACTTATATCAGTATTTGTTTTAGAATTTGAGGTAACGCTTCTATATTCTGTCTGAAGCAAAAATTTATCAGAGGAATAAAATCTTGGTGTTAATGTCATATCTTTACTTTCACTAATAGCATAAAAATATGGTGTACTTAAAAAGCTGTTATCATTGGAAGAACTTTTAATGGCAGGAATTAAAAAACCCGATTGTCTTTTCACAGTGGGATCAGGATGAAAAAACTTAGGAAAATAAAAAATTGGTACATCGTATACACGTAATACTGAACTATCATATTTGATTGTTTTTTTGTTTTTATCATGAATAATTTTTTTAGCTGACATTTGCCACGGGGGGCATTTTTCTCTTTTTTTACAGTTTGTAAAAACCCCTTTAGTAAGTTCTGTATAATTTTTGTCACTTGTAATAGATTTACCTTTTAATCTCGGTTCATTTCTTTTTAAAAGTTTATTTTTATCAAAATTTATTTCTACATCTTTTCCAAAAAGTTTATTTGTTTTTGCATTGATAAATGCTATTTCAATTTTATATGTATCATTATTAAAATCTTTTAAAATTAAATTTTCAGTTTTAATAATCCCTTTATTTAAGTCATAAAAAAAATATTCTGTATTTAAAATATTATTTTCGTTATCTTTTATCTTTGATTTTGAGTCAGACTCTAGATAATTTTTCTTTCTATCAAAAAAAAGAGACTCTGTTTTAAGAAATAAATTTTTATCAAGGTCTATAACTTCTATATTTTGATTACCTTTCACGGTTAAGTTTTTTTGATCAATTATTATTTGAAAAAAATTAATTTTTATATTATTTGACTTGATTATAGCTTCCCCATTAAATGCTGTAAGAATTTTTGTATCTTTTTTATATTCAAATTTTGATGCATTGATTTCAATATCTTTGTCAATTGATATCGCTTTACCATTAATAGCTTTGATTAAATTGCCATTATCAACGACATCTATTTTTTCAGTTAAAAATTTAAAGTCTTCAGCAAAGGACTTGATGCAAATAAAAAATATAAAAAAAAGAAATAGAAAAAAATTATTTTTCATTAATCTTTATGAGACCTATTCCAGTCAATATTGAGATTGCAATTAATGGGATAAAAATTGATGCCATAGCTGGTATTTTTTCATTATTTCCTAAAGAGTTAAAAATAAAATTTATATAATAAATTATTACTGACATGAAAACCCCAAAAATTATGTGGAAGAAGAGAGATCTATTTTTATTCAAATTAAACATAATTATTGAGGATAATACTGTTAAAGCAGCATAAAAAATTGGTGTCGAGAAAAGATTTAATAAATGAATTTGAATTTCTTTAGATGAGTAACCTAAATTATCATAGTCTTTTTTAAGATCAAATAGTTCTATTAGATTTAGAGTTGATATATTTGAAAACAAACTTCTAATTTTTTTTTTATTAAAATTAGTTTTAAAAAATAAGATTTTATCATTATTTGAAGTAATATTTTTTTTTGTAATTGTAGGATTTTCTATTTCCCATAGATCGTTTTTGATATTAATTCTTTTTGATTGAATTACTTCTTCTAACTCGAATTTATTATTAAATTTATTTATTACAACACTCATTAAATAATCATTTTGAATATAATTTGCTTTAACTATGAGCGTATAATTATTAATTTCATCTTTTAACCAAAGCCCACTATCGGTCACCACTGCTAGGTACTTATTATCTTTTGTATATTCATTTTTTATATCTGTATAATAAAACTTCAATTTTGAGGCTGCATTATAAAAAAATAAGACAGTAAAAATTCCAATAGAAAATGAAATTAAAAAAAGAATTCTAATTATCTTTAAGTTGTTTAGGCCACTTGTTTTAAGTAATGTTAATTCATCTTTTTTAAAAAGATCATAAAATAAAAATTGAGTTGATATTAAAAAAATAAAAGGAAAAATTTCGAAAAGAGTTATGGGTGCTCCCAAAAATGTAATTAAATATGGAAACATAAAATTTACATCAGTATTTTTGAAAAAAGATATTTCTTCTAAAACACTTAAAATGATTATCAAACTAAAAAAAATAAGCGTTATTATTAAAAATTTATTGATAAAATTTTTAAAGATATATTTTTCATATGTTTTAAACATTTTTAACTCTTTTGTAGAAAGTTGTGTAAAATATGATGAAAAGTAAAAAAGGCATTAATACATATAAATAAATAGAAATTTTTGAACTTGTTGAGTATCTCAATGAGGCTTCGGATAAAACTAGAACAAAAAAGGTTAGTGTAAAAATAATCTTTTTATATCTGTTGTATCTAAAATTATTTTTTGGAAAAATTATCAAAAAACAACTTAAGATTGCAATTATAGGAATGTAAATAGGCTTATAAAATCGTTTTAACAATTCTTGATGCATTTCATTATTTACAGAATTATCGCATATGTAATTTTCTTTCTTAAAAAAATTATTTTTTTCAAAATATTCAATTGAACAAGCCAAAAGATGAGTTGAGGGCATTTCCTGAATTTTAGGCTCGACGATTGTGTTTGATGTATAGTCGGCTAAATTAAAATCTATTTGTTCAAACTCAAAAGCATTTATCTTTTTGTCGTCTTTATTAATTACTTTACCATCGAATAGACGAAAAATTTTTTGATTATTACTATCAATAATATTTCCTTTTTTTGCATGAATCATTTTTGATATTTTCTTAGAGGAGTCATCTAAGAAAATATTAGTGTAACTGCCATCCTTATTTTTTTTATCAATGAAAATAGTCAAACCTTCTACAACATTTATAAATTTTCCCTCTTTAATTAGTGAAGTAAAAAAATCTAAATTTGATTCTTTGATTAGTTGCCTCCCCTTAAATTGTGTTAAAGGAGAAAAATAACTCCCAAACCAAATTTGAAAAATTGTGAGAAATATTGATATCAATATAATCTTGTTCGCAAAATCAATTTTTGTTATCCCTAGCGTCCAGAAAATTTGTAATTCATTTCTGAATTCATATTCATTTAAGATATAAAAAAGTGATATAAAAAAAATAAATGGAATAATTCTATGTATGATTTTTGGAAAATTAAACAATATATAAGAAAAATAAGTAGAAAGCCCATGACCATCTTGACTTACAAAATCAAAGTAGTTTACTGCTTGTAATGTCCAAACGATAATTCCTATAATTATACACATTATTATGAAAAAATTTAGTGTATCCTTCGCAAAATTTCTAAAAATTAATTTTTTCATTGAAAATTTTTATTTACCAAATATATAGCATTCATTTATAACTCTTTATATTTAAAAATTTATGACGTTAAGAATATTACATAAAAATAAGAATTTAAAAAAAACCTCATCAAATTTAGTCTTATTTGTTGATGATAAATACAATACTAGCCAAATAAAAAAATTTGTCTCAAATTTTGAACATTCATATATAAAAGATTTATTAAAAACTACAGATTTTGATAAAAAACTACATGTCTTTAAATTAAGCTCAAAAAAAAGAATAGTTTTAATTTCAATTAAGAAAAACTTAAGACCTTGCGATATTGAAAATTTAGGAGCAGAGTTTTATGGACAAATTAATTATGGAAAGAATAGTGAATATTCAATCAATAGTGATAGTATAATTTCTAAAAACCAAAATTTTTTGGGACACTTTCTTCATGGCTTCAAATTAAAATCTTATGAATTCAATAAATATAAATCTAAGAAAAATACTAGAAAAATTGTAATTAATGTATTTGGAAATAAAAATAAAGTTTCTATTCATGATCAAACAAAATTTAAGGCGCTTGAAGAAGGTACTTTTTTTACTAGAGATTTAGTCTCTGAACCTGGAAATATTCTACATCCAGATGAGTATGCAAAAAGACTTAAAGGTCTTAAAAAAGATGGACTTAAAGTTAATATATATGATGACGCTAAGTTAAAAAAAATTGGTATGAATGCTTTACTTGGAGTTGGGCAGGGAAGTGTGAAAGGTTCATATCTAGTTACGATAGAATGGAATGGGGCAAAAAATTCATCAAAGCCACTAGCTTTTGTAGGAAAAGGAGTATGTTTTGATACTGGAGGGTATTCTCTTAAACCAGCAAAATTTATGGAAGATATGACTTATGATATGGCAGGTTCGGCTGCTGTAGTTGGTTTAATGAAAAACTTAGCTTTAAGAAAAGCAAAAATAAATGCAGTGGGAGTTGTAGGACTTGTGGAAAATATGGTTAGCGGAAATGCTCAAAGACCTGGAGATATTGTTAAATCTTATAGTGGAAAAACTATAGAAATATTAAATACTGATGCTGAGGGAAGGCTTGTCTTAGCTGATGCTCTTACATTCACTGAAAAAAAATTTAAGCCAAAATTTATAATTGATTTAGCAACTTTAACTGGTGCTATTATAGTTTCTTTAGGCTCAGAATATGCTGGACTGTTTTCTAACAATGACAAATTGTCAGAACAATTAGTCATTGCTGGCGAAAAAGTCGAAGAAAAATTATGGAGAATGCCATTACACAAAAATTTTGATAAATTAATTAACTCTAAAAATGCTGATATGCAAAATATAAATTATGTTGGAGGAGCTGGCTCGACTACCGCTGCACAATTTTTACAAAGGTTTATCTTAAACAAAACTCCATGGGCACATCTAGATATAGCAGGTATGGCATTTTCAAAATATGGAGGAGCATTAAATTCTGGAGGTGCAACAGGATACGGGGTGAGGTTATTAAACCAATTAATTGAGGATAACTATGAGTGATTTAGAGCAGACCTTATCAATAATAAAACCAGACGCAGTTGAGAGAAAATTGGATAATGAAATAAAAGAACTTTTTGTTTTAAATGGTTTTAAAATTTTAAAAGAAAAAAAAATCCAGATAGAAAAAGTCGAAGCTGAGAAGTTTTACAAAGTCCACGAAACTAAACCTTTTTATAATGATTTATGTGCCTATTTATCGTCAGGACCAATAGTAGTTATGATACTAGAGAAGAATAATGCAGTTTTGGATAATAGAAAATTGATGGGAGCTACAGATCCAATAAATGCTGAAGAAGGTACAATCAGAAAAAAATACGGAATTTCGATTGACAAAAACTCAATACATGGGTCTGATAGTATTGAAAACGCAAATATTGAAATTGAATTTTTTTTTAAAGACTAAAAATTATTTTTTTTATAGCTTTAGGATAAATCAAATGTTCTTGTCTAAGAATTCGCTTAGCTAATGTTTTTGGATTATCACTTTTATAAATTTTCACTCTTTTTTGCATGATAATTTTACCTGAATCTAGTCTATTATTCACAAAATGCACAGTGCATCCAGAGAACTTTTCGTTATTTGCTAAAGCCCGTATATGTGTATTTAAACCTTTATATTTTGGTAGTAATGATGGATGTATATTCAAAATTTTTCCTTTAAACTTTTTAATAAAGCTTTTTGACAGTATTTTCATAAATCCTGCTAAACAAATGAGATTTATTTTATTCTTATAAAGATATATTCTAATTTTATTTTCATCCTTTATTTTATTTTTAAATGAAAAGATTTTGTATCTTATCTTGTTTTTTTTTGCATACATCAATCCTTTAGCTTTTGAGTCATCAGAAACAACTAAACATACTGTTATAGGTGAAAATTTTTTTTTCGAGAACTTTATTAAATTTTGTAAATTACTTCCTTTTCCTGAGATAAAAACTGCAGTTTTTATTTTAAAACCAATTAATTTTTTCATCAAAATTAACTTTTTTTGGACCATTTTTGATTTCACCAATTTTGTAAGGTTTAAAAGATTTTGAAAAAAATTTTGAAATTTTTTTAAAATTCTTTGGCTCTATGATCAAGCAGAAACCCACTCCACAATTAAATGTATTAAGCATTTCTTTGTCTGATATACCGTTACCTTTTATCCAATTAAATATTTTTTTTGTTTTGATTGTACTCAAATCTATGTGAGCACAAAAATTATTTGGAATTATTCTCTTTAAATTATCTCCTATTCCACCACCAGTGATATTTGCACAACCATTTATCAAATTTTGGCTAATTAATTTTAAAACTTCTTTGACGTAAATTTTTGTAGGTTTTATTAGTTCTCTTTTTAAAAAAATATTCTTATTTAAGTTAATTTTTTTTTGTTTAAGTATAAATCTGACTAAAGAGTATCCATTAGAGTGCAAGCCACTCGAGGGAATCGCAATCACCAAGTTACCTTTTCTTATTTTCTTCTTTATCAAAATATTTTTTGCATCCACAACTCCTACTGCAAAACCAGCTAAATCAAATTTATTTTTTTCATAGGTTCCAGGCATTTCTGCGGTTTCACCTCCAACAAGCTCGCATTCTGAAATTTGACAACCTTTAACAATACCTTTCATTAAAGACTTAAGTTTTTTAAAATTTATCTTATTTATTGAAATGTAATCTAAAAAAAACAATGGCTTAGCTCCTTGGACAATTAAATCATTTACACTCATTGCAACTAAATCTATTCCAATCGTATCAAATTTTTTAATCATATTTGCAATTTCTATTTTAGTTCCAACTCCATCTGTGCAAGCAACTAATTTTGGATTTTTGAAATTTTTTGGAATATCAGAAATAGATCCAAATCCTCCAATATTATTTAATTTTTTTTTATTGGTATTTTTTGAGGAGATACTTGATATAAATTTTACAAATTTGTCTGCCGCTTTAATATCTACGCCACTTTTTTTATATGTAATTAATTTATTATTCATTATTATACAATTTAATGGTTAAAAAAAAAAAGACTCACTTTAGAAACTTTTATATTTTATTTGCATCTCTATCTCTATTAATATTTTTTTTTTCCACAAAAAATGTTTTATCAAAAGCGTTTGAAATTGATAACATTGAAATATCCAAGCCTTTTGAGATTAATTTTAATAAAAATGATGTGATAAATGAAGGTTTTAAAAAAGCCTTTTCAGAGTTGATTTTAAAAATAGTTAATTCCAGTGATCAAAAAAAAATTGATGAAATTAAATTAAACGAGATAAAAGGCATGGTTGAGTCATTTACAATAAAAGAGGAAAAATTTATTAACGAAATATATAATGTTAATTTAGGTGTCACTTTTAATAAAAAAAAAATTTTTAGCTATTTAGAAAAAAAAAATATTTTTCCGTCGATACCTTTAGAAAAAAAGATTTTATTTATCCCTGTAATTATTAATGAAAAAGAAAAAGAATTGTTAATATTTTCAAATAATATTTTTTTTAATAATTGGACAAAATCCTCAAAAAATTATTATTTAATAGAATATGTTCTTCCAACTGAAGATTTAGAGGATATTAACTTAATTAAAAAAAGATTTGATACAATAGAGGAATATGATTTTAAAGAGGTAATCAACAAATATAATTTGGATGACTCTGTTGTTGCTTTAATTTTTAAGAAAGACCAACAGCTTAGGATTTTGTCAAAAATTAATATAAAAAATAAAGTAATATTAAAAAATAAAACTTTTAAAAATCTTGATATTGATAATGAGATAGATATGAAAAATGTGATCTCTGAACTCAAAAATTCGTATGAGGATTATTGGAAAGACTTAAATAAAATAAATACATCAATTAAATTGCCCTTAAATATAAGAGTTGATAATTCTAACAACGCTAGGGTTACAAAGTTTGAAAAAAATTTAAAAGAAACAGATTTAATATATAAATTTGATATATCAAAATTTGACAAAAATTATACCTATTATCATATAGTTTTTAATGGAACACCAAACAATTTTTTAAAGACCATGGGAAATATTGGATATAATTTCAATACACAAAATAAAATTTGGATTTTGAAATGAGAGACTTAAATCAACTAATTTTAAAACTTAATTATGAGAATAATTTTAAAGACAACGACTTTTATGTGTCAAAAAGTAATAAACATATTTTTGATCTTTTGTTAAATTGGCCCAAATGGGACAAAAATTTTTTAAATATAAGTGGGGAAAGATGTTCTGGAAAAACTCACTTAGTTAAAATTTTTACTAAGAAATTTCAAGGAATTATTTTAAATGCCGATACATTAAATAATAGTGATATTAAAAATGTTAAAATTTATCAAAATATAATTCTAGATGATCTAAGCAATAAAATTAATGAGGAATTATTTTACTCTCTAATAAATATTATTGAGCAAGATAATAAATATTTAATAGTAACATCTAGATTACCAATAGTGAATTTAAATTTTAATTTAAACGATTTAAAGTCAAGAGCTAAAAGTTTTTTACTTTATAATGTTGAGAAACCTGATGACGAAATGATGTTTGCAATAATTTTAAAAAACTTATCAGATAAACAAATTTCTTTAGATAAAAAATTGATTGATTTCATTATAAAAAGAATTGATAGATCATATAGCAAAATATTTGAATTTATATATAAAATAGATGAATTAAGTTTAAAAAAAAAAAAATCTATTGATTTAAAAATAATTAAAGAAGTTTTGGAGGATTGTTGAATAAATACAGAAGCCATAGTTGTAATGATTTAAGAGAATCTGATGTTGGAAATAAAGTTTTTCTTTCAGGATGGATCAATAAAAAACGTGATCATGGAAACCTTTTGTTTGTTGATCTCAGGGATAATTATGGAATTACTCAATGTATTATCGATAAGGAAAATAAAAATTTTAAACTTTTAGAAAGAATTCAACTAGAAACGGTGATAAAAATTGAGGGTAATGTAGTTAACAGATCAAAAGATACTATTAATAATGACATAGATACTGGTAAAATTGAGGTTGTAATAGAAAGTTTTGTTATCTTAGGTAGCTGTAAAGAGCTGCCAATGCCTATTTTTAGCAATCAGGAATATGCTGAAGAAATCAGATTAAAATATAGATATCTAGACTTAAGACGGAAAAAAATTCACCAAAATATTATTCTAAGATCAAAAGTGATATCATTTATAAGAAATGAGATGAATAAACTTGGTTTTCTCGAATTTCAAACTCCAATTTTAACATCCTCTAGTCCAGAAGGAGCAAGAGATTTTTTAGTTCCAAGTAGATTGAATCCTGGAAAATTTTATGCACTGCCCCAAGCACCTCAACAGTTTAAACAACTTATAATGGTTTCTGGTTTTGATAAATATTTCCAAATAGCTCCGTGTTTTAGGGACGAGGATGCTAGAGCTGATAGAAGTCCAGGGGAATTTTACCAACTAGATTTAGAGATGTCATTTGTAGAGCAAGAAGATATTTTTAAAGTTGTGGAAAAACTTTTATCAAAAACATTTAAAAATTTTTCTGATAAAAAGTTACTATTTAATAATTTTCCTAGAATACCTTATTCTGAAGCTTTATTAAAATATGGGACAGATAAACCAGATTTACGAAATCCTTTAATCATTAAAGATATTACTGAAATTTTTTCAAGAGATGATGTTTCTTTTGATATATTTAAAAGATTGGTAAAGTCAGGTTCGATTGTAAGATGTATAGTAACAAAAAATACAAAAGATAAGCCAAGAAGCTTTTTTGACAATATAGATAAGTGGGCTAAGGATCAAGGTTCGTCAGGATTAGCTTATTTCACAATTGAAAATGATAATGGATTAGTAGCTAAAGGACCTGTAGGCAAATTTTTCGCAAAAGATGCTTTGGAAGAGATTTTAAAGAAAACAGAGGCAAAAGTTGGTGACAGTATATTCATGTCATGTGGTAAAAAAAAGCCATGTGAAAATATTATGTCTTTAGCAAGAGAAAAAATTGCAAGAGATCTCAGTCTAATTGATGAAAACGTCTTTGCATTTTGTTGGGTTGTTGATTATCCAATGTATGAAATAAATCAGGAAACAAATAAAATTGAATTTAGCCATAATCCTTTTTCAATGCCTCAAGGTGATCTAGAAAAAATTGATTTTGAAAACCCGCTCAATATTTTAGCATATCAATATGATATAGTTTGTAATGGAATTGAACTTTCGTCAGGAGCTATTAGAAACCACATCCCTGAACTTATGTATAAACTTTTTTCTATTGCTGGATATACTCAGAACGAAGTAAATGAAAAATTTAGTGGCATGATAAACGCTTTAAGTTTCGGCGCACCACCGCATGGTGGAATAGCACCTGGAATTGACCGAATTATAATGCTTCTAGCTAATGAAAAGAATATTAGAGAGGTCACAATGTTTCCAATGAATCAAAATGCTCAAGATTTAATGATGAATGCGCCCTCTGAAATAACAGATCAACAACTTAAAGAACTGAATTTGTCTATTAAAGCAAAGAAATAATTTATTTTTTACCTTTCAAATTTATTTTAACCTCTGACAAGTCAACTAAATTTTTTTTGTAATTATTTCTAACAAAACCTTTGCTAGTAATATCTTTAACAATTTTTAATAACTGATTTTGATCATCAGAATTATTTTGGTCTATTGAATTATCCGATAAACCAATAGATGGCGTGTGTGCTAAGTCCTCTCTGTTTTGATAAGAAATGGCTAATTCTCTAAAGATATAATCTAAAATTGAGGAAGCACTTAATATTCTGTCATTACCTTGAACTTTTCCAGATGGTTCAAATTTTGTTCCAACAAATGCATTTATGAATTCATCTAAAGGAACCCCATATTGTAACCCTAAAGAAACTGCGATAGCAAAGTTATTCATTAAAGCTTTTACTAATTCACCTTCTTTACTTGTATCAATGAATATCTCACCAATCTTACCATCTTCATACTCACCAGTATGTAAATAAACTTTGTGATCGCCTATAGTTGCTTTTTGAATATATCCTTTACGTCGATCAGGCATCCCAAATCTTTTACTATTCTTTTCTATGTTATTATTATTGGAACTAATCTGAGTCTCTATTATATTTTTATTAGGCTGTTTTTTTTCTAAAATTGCGTTAATTTTGCTTTCGCTAATATTTTTTTTATTATTAGGATCTAAACTTTTAGTTTTTCTATTATCTAATTTTACATCTAATACCTCAAATTTACCATCATCTCTTTTTTCAAGATTTTTTAACTCAGTTTCATTTATATCGTCTAAATAATGATTTACTTTAAATGTGCACGTATAAAAAGTCTCAACTAAATATTTTGCCATAATACTCCAATACTTTAATTTATTTGATTAATGAATTAATTTATTTATATACAAATTCAAATTTTAGTCTAATTCTAATTATACAATTTTAAATTGAAATAAATATAACTTTTATGTTGACACTTTTAAAAAAGATTTTTACTTGGTGGAATCAAGATACTTTTGGAACAAGATTAAAAACTATTTTCTTTGGTAAATTTGTTGGAAAAGACTCTTTTGGAAATAAATACTATGAAGGAAAAAATGGTAAAAGATGGGTAATTTATAAATCAGAAATTGATGCATCAAAAATACCTGTCGAATGGTATTCTTGGATCCATTTCATGCCAAATAAGATTGAAAAAAATCATGAATTAAAAAAATATGACTGGCAAAAACCTCATCAGCCAAATTTGACAGGAACAAAAAAAGCTTACTATCCAAATAAAAATAAAGATGCTATTAAAAAAAAATACAAAAGCTGGAAAATTTAAGACTTATTTTTCTATTATACTTTTTGTTACAACTTTTTTAATTACAGAAAGCTATACGTCTACTAATAATTTGGAAGGAAATAGCACAAGTATAAAAGTCTTGGATAAAATTAGTTCAAAAAACATATTGTTAACTTTGAAAAATGGGGAAGATGTGCAGCATAAAGATTTATTGATTAAAAGTATAAAGTGTAAAAACTCGGAATTCGATGATAATCCAGAAATTACTGCTTACATTCAAGTTAAAGACCTAACAAATGAAAATAAGGACGATGTTTTTGTCTTTAATGGGTGGATTTTTTCATCAAGTCCTTCAATAGCACCATTTGATCACCCGGTCTATGATATTTGGTTAGTTGGATGTAATTAAATTATCTTTTCAGTATCAAGCCAACTAACATTAAAGTCTGAGTCTATAAACTTTTTATGACTTAAAAGTTTTTTATGTAGTGGTATTGTTGTTGTGATCCCTTCGATTACAAACTCATCTAATGATCTATTCATTCTTTGAATGGCTTCTTCTCTATTTCTTCCATGACAAATAAGTTTACAAATCATGCTATCATAATACGGTGTTACTTTATAGCCTTGGTAAATTGCGCCATCTACTCTA
>MDSZ01105189.1_pt1 | contig 16326 bp, 13 predicted proteins | sample 811201 | NCBI WGS metagenome assembly MDSZ01 (sample SAMN05326647, study PRJNA326480) | marine metagenome | isolation source: seawater | place: Indian Ocean: North | collected 2010
AGAATTACCTGATATAGCAATAAAAAAAGCAGAAGAATTGGCACCTCTTGCAAAAGATAGAAAACATTATGCTGCTCAAAAAGAAATGCTCTATGGAGAGAATGCAGCTATAAACCTAAACCATGGACCAGCATATATGTTGAAAAATTCAAAAGATTTTAAATAATAATTTTTAAATTTTTATTCCTATTTCCTTTAGATTTTATTAAAAAAGCAATCCCTATGATCTAATAAAGTTATCAAACAGTTATCTATAACTTTGTTGAATTATCCAAAACATTATTTTGATGATAGTGATATTTGAGAAGTAAAATATCCTGACTCACTTAACCAATTAATCAGGTCTAAGTTAAATGGCGAAACATTATAAAAAAAGTCTCCATAAATTTTTGAAGGTTCTGGTTCTAACGGACTAATTACTTGTTTAAGTTTCTGAGTAAAAAATTCTGCAGTAAAAGAAATCTGATCCAAGTCAATGTTTAGCCCAACTGAATTATCAAAACTTACATAAACTGATCCAATGATATTTGAAGGATTGGATAAGTCATTAATAAGCCACCATCCCCTGTATGGATGATTTCTTACAAAATTTACATGATCTGTAAATTTTGGCAGACCATTATGGCTTATTCCAAAATTTCTTTTTCTTAACAAATCATATAAATTTTTTTCTTGATGAGTTGTAGGTATAACTTCTTCTAAAGAGAAATCATATAATTCTTTAAAGTTAGGTAAATCTTTTTCATCAACATAAGTTAGATCCATAGGCTCTCCAAAAGAGATATCCTTCAATAATTTAGAGCCAACTAAATGATCAAAATACTTTGGATGGAGGCCGAGTCCAGGTCTTATAATTTTTATATCTTTTTGAGTAATTAAATCACCTTTCTTCTTATCACAAATAGAATATATTGAGCGTCTGATATTGCTACTCTGATTTTCTGAAGAAGAGCGAGAAAAAGAATCTTCACCTAAGATTCTTTTAGAAAGATTAATTTTGTCTCTGAGTTGCATTAATTCACTAGGTGTTGCCGAGAATTCGGAATCTGGACCACCTATAGACCTATCGAAAATGAAATGTTTTTCAATTGCAACTGCTCCCATTGCAACTGATAAAAAACCAGCGTCTGTGCCTATTGTATGATCAGAAAGACCTACTAAAACTCCAAACTTGTCGCTTAAGTATTTTATATTCATTAATTGAGATTCTTCAGTTGGGGCTGGATATGAACTTATACAATGAAATAATAATATTTCCTCAGCTCCATTTTCTCGAGCAACCTTAACTGCTTCTGATATCTCGGCTAAGGAAGCAGCTCCAGTCGAAATAAAAAGAGGTTTTTTAGTTAATGCAACTCGTTTAATTAATGGCAAATCAATTATTTCAAAAGATGCAATTTTGTATGCAGGCGTATTGAGACTTTCTAATAACTCTACTGCGGTATCGTCAAAAGGAGTAGAAAATATCGTAATGTCACATTCTTTGGCATATTCAAAAAGTTTTTCATGCCAATCGTATGGCGTATGAGCATCTTGATATAAATCATAAAGGTGTTGACCATCCCATAGACCTCCATCCAAATAAAATTCAGGACGGGAAGACTTGATGGTCAATGTATCAGGGGTATAGGTTTGAAGCTTTACAGCATTTGCGCCTGAGGCCTTTGCAGCCTTGATTGTTTTAAATGCATTCTTTATGTCACCATTATGGTTTGCTGACATTTCAGCAATCAAATAGACTTCAGTTTCATTTGATACCTTATAACCATCTATAATCATAACTAGTTCCTATTTTAGGTGTTATTGGGTTCTTAAGTAAAAATAAAAGGCAATTATTTTAAAATATAACCATAGCACCAAGATTTTAATACACTCAAATTTAAATAATTAACCTTCCATTTCTAGAAACACGCCTAAATTAATTAGTGCCCAGGCTAATTTTCCTTTGACATTAGATTTATCCTTTAGAGTCCAATTAAAAGTTGTCTTAAAAAATGATTCTGATATTTCAATATAATTTTTTAAAACAGTATTATTTCTTTGTCCTTCAAACCACTCGTCGAAAGGGAAGTAAAATCCAATTTTTTCTTCATCAGCCTCATAGCTCTCAAAGAAATCCATAATAATTTTCACCAGAGAACTTTTACCTTTTCTTAAAGTGCCAATTTTTTGTTGATAACTTACAAATTTAAAAAGTTCAAAGTCTAGATATGCAGATCTTAATTCAATTGAGTTTTTCATTGAGATCCTATCATTACGTCTAAGTAATGATAAAAGATGTGTTTTCACCTCTAGATCTCTATAGTCATTATTTTTAAGAAATTCATTCAGTGAAAATTTTTTTAGCATATCAGTTTTATCATCGCCTTTAATTTCGAAGTATTCAGATGGATTAATATGTTCTAAAAAAGCAAAAGAAAAGTTCTTCTTTTTATGATGCTCATAACCATACATTAACTCATCTGCACCTTCACCGGTAATAAGAACTTTTCCTTGATTAGAAGTTTTTTCACTTATAACAAATAGCGCTAATGCGTGGGGATGACTTAATGGAGCTGCTTGAGCACGGACGGCTTTCTTTAACAAGGCCAAAAAGTCTATATCATTAAAATCTATAACTTCATGATTAATTGAAAATTTATCACATAACTTTTTTGATTTTGACAGTTCCGAGGGTCTACTATTAGAGCTAACAGTCAATGCTCTTTCAAAATGTCTGTTACAGTGATTGGCAACTAGTGCAAGCAAAGTTGAGTCTATACCTCCTGAAAGAGCCAACTGAATCGGCACATCCGCATTGAATCTTTTGTTGATAGCGTTAATTAAATGATCTTTTAATTGGGGAAGAATATTTTGTGAAGGATCATTGGAATTATTTTCTAAATTTTTAAACTTATAGAAAGGTTCTGAATAATAGTAATCTTCCCAAGAAATACTTTTGGAAAGAGACCAATTTTCAAAATCAAACTCTAATGAAGATCCAGGTGCAAGTTCATTAATATTATTAAAAAAGGTGTTACCAAAGTGCAGGTCTTTATATCTAAGGTAATGTGCTATTGATATTTTATTTAATGAAACGTCTTTTCCATATTCTTGAGCTAGTGATCTTACTGCTTTATCCTCTGATGCTACTACTAATAAGTCATCATCAAAATAATAGTAAAGAGGTTTTTTTCCAAATGGATCTCGTGCTGAAAAAAACTCTTTGCCTAAGTCATTTATAAAAATAAAAGAATAAAATCCACTTTGATTTTTTATCAATTCGAAATTATCTTCCTTTAATACATGAAACATTAATTGGGTATCGCTATCAAAGGATTTTAGAAAATTTTTTGATGAAATATTTTTAAAGTCATATAACTCGCCGTTATAAACTAGATGATGATCTTGGTTCGAAATAGGTTGATTAGAATTTGAAGTTAAATCTTGAATGCTTAAGCGCCAATGGCGGGTTCTACACCAACCAAGATCAATTTCTTTTGTATGATCAGGGCCTCTATGATGCATGAGATTAGTATTAATTTCTCTTGCCTTTTTATGCCGACAAGAAACAAATGCATATCCACACATTATTTCATTTCCATGAGCCAGTAATTTTGTTCAATAGGTTGAACGATTTTAAAGCCTAGCTTGAAATTTAAATTTATATTTATAAAGTTGTCTTGCTTCGTGACAGCAATAATTTTTTTTATTTCCTTTATATTTTCCTTTACGAAAGATATGAAACTTTCTGACATAAGATATGATATTCCTTGACCTAAATAATTTTCATTCCCTATATATTTTCCAATTTCAAATCCATAATCAGTTAAAGTTATATTTATTCCTCCTACATAATCTCCGTTATCTTTATTAAGAAGAACGAAATCGAATCTATGAAGTGAGTTATATTTATACAAAAAATCCATATGCATTTCCTTGGTTAATGGTAAAGAATTACGCATATTTGAAAGTACATGTTCTTTATTACGAATATTGAGCAGCTCCATGACATTAGACGATGGTAACCATATCCATTGAAAAATATTTCCTTGACTAGAAGTAAAGTCTTCAGGAACTTTCTCTTTTTTAATTAAAAATATCTTGGTCTTAATTATGTCTTGGTGAATTACGTCCTGTTTTGTTTTCACTTGAAGCCTCTATAAAAAGTTTTTACCTTACGAGTTTTAGTTTTTGTGACATTTTGCTAAGAGATCAAAAATATTAGTAAAACTTTTTAGAACAATCTTAAATAATCAGGATTAAATATGCTAATTAAATGGAAAAGATTTTAATAAAATAGTTATTAGAAACAAAATTCATTATTTTGTATGATGTAGATCTTAGTCAATTATTATTAAAATAGTTAAAAGTGAAGTCAAAAAAGTCTATTTATTATCATTTATTAGATGCAACCCTAGAAGTTGAAAAAAAATTAAATGATTCGCTAGAAGAAACATGCTCAGCGCTTGATAAAATGAAAGTAGACTATGCAGGTAGCGGGCTTGAAGCGCCTTCAGGTGTCACAAAAGATTATTGGTCTTCCTCTGTAAGATCAAAGCTTCCTAATATACTGGCTTACTTGGAAGTCTATGCTTTTATAATCTCTAACGCTATCCCACAAAACAAAGAATTTGAAGAAATTACCATATTGGACTATGGAGGTGGAGCTGGATACATGAGTCTTTTGGCAAAACAAGTTGGGATTGGTAAAGTCTTTTATCATGACAGAGATCCTGGAGTCCAGCGTCGTGCTCAGATTATTGGTGAAATAACTTCTCTAGAAGCTGATAAGTACTTATGTGGTACAGAAGATATATTACTCGAATACCCCGAAACATTTAATAGTATAGTTTCATCCGATGTTTTAGAGCATGTTTATTCTATAGAAAACGTGATTAAGTGCTGGAGCATAGCAGCAACCAAAGGTGCAAAAATGTTTCATCAGACTGGAGCAAATTATAAGAATTTACATCAGAGATGGTATCTTTCTAAAATGCATCGTAATGAAGAAGCTAGGTATATATTAAAATCTAGAAAAGATTTTATTAATAAATCTTTTCCAACTTTATCGGAAAAAGAAGTAAATATTTTAGCTGAAAAAACTCGTGGGCTTAATTCTACAGACATAAATATTGCGGTAGAAAATTTTTTGAATCAAAAGATTCTTCCAGAGCCAGATCATCCTACAAATACCTGCGAACTTTCTGGATATTGGATTGAGCGCTTTATGGAACCCAAAAAAGTTGCATCTGAATGCAGGAAACATGGCTTTAAAACAGAAGTAAAAGGTACCAAATGGGGAATTGGAAGGAGTTCGTTTTTACCTGCAACTATCAAAAAGTTTCTTAATTTATTAGCCGGCATTTCTCTTTGGTTTAGTTTGAGAGTTACTTTTTACTATTGTATTTCAGCGGAGAAGGAAACAATATAAATTAAATAGTTATTTCTTTTCAATGAAATACTGTTTATTAACATTCAATTAGTAACTTGTGTTCTTCCAGTTTTTCGCAGATATCATATAAATCCCAAATAGCTACATTGAGTTTGTTTGCTATCTGAAGAAGAGACGTTGTGCCATCGCAAAAACTAATAAAATCCATCATAAGTTTTACTTCTTCTGTAGATGTCTTTGTTGATAATGTTGGATAGAGCCCTCTTTTACCCATTTGTGGCTCGCCTAGTACAGAAACCATAAAGTTCTTGTTCCTTTCTATAGCCTCAATCGCACGTCTTATTGCCCAATATCCACCATCTAAACCTTTGGGAGTCACAACAGTTTTCAAATCATCAAGAGAAGTATGATATTCAGGATATTTTCCATATTTAGTGCGAATTATTGACGCAATCGGCAGATCAATTCCAGGTGCGCAATACTGTCTTTCATCACTTCCTCGATCAAGCCAAGTATATTTTTTGAAATTTGGGTCAATTCTATTAAGCACATGTAAAGCAATTTTATCGCTTATGGAATTACCATCTCTAGAAGGTATATAGGAATATGACCTATCATCTCCAACACAAGAAACGTTGAATCCGGCAAAAACCTTTTTTTTCATTTGCTCATAATGCAAACTTAGGTAGGAAATCGATCCTATAGTTTCAGGGATAAAAATAATTCTATAACTGAATCTTGGTTTTTTTATACTTAGTAACCATTTTGCAAGAAATGTTACAACCGTAGGTCCCGAAAGCTCATTATTTGCCATTGAAGGATGACATACATAAGTACTTAAAAATACTTCCTTCTCACTCTCTCCTTTGATTAAAAGCTCGCCATAATTTAGCTCTCCATTGAATAATTCAGTATCAATAAATACCTCATATTCTCCTTGTTTGAGATTCTTAAACTGTTCATGCGTTAAGCAAAACCCCCATCTTTCTTCGTAATAACTTGTAATATAAGGAATAGCATTAGGCTGTTCAGGTAAAGTGAATAAGTGTTCTTTGAGCTTATTTAGTGACAGCTTACCTTTGAAAGGAATACTATATCCTATGAGGTGTAAATTATTTTCTGAAAAACTACAAATCTTCACGCCATCAGGACTAATAATATAGGCATCATTAACTCTCCACTCTTTAGGTACAGTCCAGTCAAATACCTGTGTCCCAGAAGAAATGGAATTCATTTTTAGGGTTGGGATAATCTTTTGAATTTCTGACAGAGTTTCTCTAACTCCTTCTCCACTAATGCTTCTGTTAAGCGGCCACAGTTTTTGCGCAAGTTCGTGAATTTCTTTTCCTATCATACTAATCTTCTATTTTATATAAGTTTCCAAGGGCATCACCACAAGAAATAATGTTACTTACGTAATCAAAAATTTCATTAACACGAGCAATACGAAGTCCAGTTTCTTCATTTGGATAATCGCCTTTATAGATTGATGCTTCCCAAAGTTTTTTTCCTATCGGATCAAGTTCAGTTTGTACATTTTTTTCTAAATTTCTAACATATATTGAATAAGTTTTTTCCTCTTTCAATCCCTTTAAATTTATGTAGTTACCAGTGAAATTTTTCATATAACGATAAGGAACAGACATCATTTCTTCGACGTGATGATGGAAAGTCATACTTAAATTTTCTTCAACGTCCAGTACAGCGACTTTACCATCTAGCTTTCGAAGAATTCCAAATGGTGAGTCAATCCCATATCCACTTACATTGTCAACTCCTGAAAACTTATGAGATAACCTGCCTATTGCACAAAAAGAATAAACTGGATGACCAGTTCTTACAGCTTTAGGATAATTGCGTGCTGCCTCTGATAAAGCGCCCATATGAGATTTCGTTGATTTCATATCGAAGGCAATACCCTTAACGAAGTCAAAGTTAAATAAAGGAAAAAGTAAAGTTCCATCTTTACCAACGGAATTGATAAAACTTTCTAATAAAATTTTTACAGAAGGTTGAAACCCTTTTTGCTTTAATATCCTCAGCGTTCTAAGAATATTCGAGTGGAGAAGAAGAATATCTCCACTCTCAATTCCTGATGATCTCCAACGTGATTTTAACCATTCGATTGCTTCCACTTTAAGACTTCTTAAATCTATGACCAATGGTCACTGTTGCTATCTTAATGCGCTTTGGCATCATGTATTTTGGTAACTTCTTTTTCAGAAAGACTTTTAATTTAGCCATATCTAGCTCATGGCTAACTGAAGGTTGGATAGTTAATTCAACATGTTGTCCTGTAATAGGATTAGACTTTCCTTCTGCTTTTGCAAGTTCAACATGCTCAAATTGAAGCACAACTCTTTCTACCTCAGAAGCCATAAACTTAATTCCTCCAACATTAATTACTTCGCTTGTACGACCAGTTACTTTATAGAAACCGTCTTTCTCTTCAACGATATCTTTCGTGTTATACCAACCTTCTTCATCAAAAGGGCTATCTGCATTTAAGTAACCAAGCATTCTTGTTTTTGAACGAATTTCCAGAACATTATCTACTATTCTTGTCTCAACTCCTTCGCCGCCAATTTTCATAAAAAGACTATTACGCGATTTGCTTTTCACGCGAACGATGCCTAATTCTGACATACCAAAAGTTTGTCTAAAGTCTACATTAGGAAGATATTTACATAGTTCATCAAGTGTTGGCTGATCCATTCGTTCAGTTCCATATGTAATTATGCGTAATGTTTTCGGAACACCTTTAGGTACTAATCCGCTCATTAGCATCATTCGAAGAAATGTTGGGGTAGTAGGAAGTACTTCAATTTCATGTTCTTCACATGTGGTTAATATATCTTCTACGTTCCGTGATTCGGGAGCTACAACTGTTCCTTTATTGAATAAAGTGTGAAGGAGAGTATTTAGACCGCCAATGTGATCAAAAAGCAGAAAATTTAAGGTTTTCAAAGTTGGTCGAGGTGTTTTAAAACGTTGTATGAATAGTGAAAGGTCATGCAATATTGCCTTTGGACGTCCAGTTGTACCAGTAGAAAATAAAACTAATCCAGCATTTTTTGTTGATCTTAAGCTCTCAATAAGAATGTTTTTAGAGTTATGACTTATACGTTTTACTTGTCTTCCTTCTATAACAAAATCCACCAAAGCTGATTTAAAAAAATATTCATGCTGAGGCCTAGTATCAGCTGTTAGTGGTACAAGAATTACATCCTTATCAATTAGTTCTAATAATGTCAGTATGGACTGAGGATTAAAATCCCCAATAAGAGCTACTACATCGCCACTTTTAACCTCTGATAGGTCAACTGACTTTTGATCTGATATTTCACTAAATCTCAACGAATCATTTTTATACACAAAGAAAGGATCATCTATGCCTTGCCAGCGTTCGGTTAACGTCTCAAGAATTTTGATTAGACACCACCTAAATTTAGAACCTGTCCACTCAATGATGATGCTTTCTTATCTATTAGAAGTTCGACAAGATCGCATACATCAGACTTTTGAAATTGAATAGGGATTACTTGCTGAGCTGTAATTTTTTCGATTTGTGAATCTGTTACACCTTTTAGTAAATCAGTTTGAATGGGTCCAGGAGCTATACAATTCACTCTGACATTAAAGTCAGCCATCTCTCTAGCAAACGTTCTTGAGAATGATTCAACTCCAGCTTTTGAGGCTGCATATATAGATTCTCCTTTAAGAGCTAATGCGACGGCAATAGTAGAAAAATTTATAAAACTTCCAGATTTTTGGCGTATCAATAATGGAGCGAATAACTGAGAGCAGTAAATAGTTCCCACTAAATTTGTCTGTATAAGCTTCTGGACAGTTGATTGATTAGTTGTAACAGCCATATTCATAGATGCAACTCCGGCAACGTTAATAAATGCCTTTACTGGTTTTTTCATTCTCTTTACTTCTCTTGATGCATTTTTTACTGAAGCATAGTCGCTTACATCGCATTCAATCGCTGGAATACCCATCCCATCAGTACTTCTTACAAGTCCTAAAACCTCCTCTCCTCTCTTAACGAGACGTTCAGCTATAGCAAATCCTAATCCTCTACTAGCACCAGTAACAATAATCATTTAAGCCTCCGACTGTATAGCGAACTCTTCCGAAAGTGCAGCGACAGTTCGAAACATACTTTGTGACTTGGATAAGGCTGCCTCGGATGTCCAATCAAATTCAAAGCCATGTTCATCAGCTATGTCTTCTAAAGCTAAGCAGACTTCAACAAGGCCCATTGAGTCTAGAAGTGACTCGCTCCCTAAAAGCTGCATTTTTTCTGTAACTGGTATCTCATTTTCTAATTCAGCCTTTTCTAGGGCTTCATTAATGACAGATATAACTATTTCTTTGGCTTGTTTTATATTCATTATTTCTCCTTATCTAAGGAACTATTTATTGATGTTTTACTAAAAACTATCAATGATAAAAATTATACGATTTTTCTTGATTCATTAAAAAAGCGATTAAATTTAAAAGAAGTTTGCTTCAGAATTTTTGTTCATTTTAAGTTTAAATCTTACTGCAATCATTGATTAAGTTTAATAAATTTATCTAATTTATTTATTTTATGGAGGTGACGATACAAATCTAGATCGCTTTTAGTATCTATCTCTAACCAACCACCATTTGTGAATGCAGCTTCAACTTTTGTTCCAGAATTTATAAATTTCTGTAGGAAACTAGTCATATACATGTTGTCAAAGTTTTTGCCATCATAAGTTGCTTTCCTGTCCAATTTTTTCCAAGTTCTACAGAATTCTCCTATAAAACCTGATTGAACTTTTATCAGGCCGATATATTGTCCTTGAATATCTTTAAAATCATTCGGCTTTTTTCCAAGTTCTTGGACATATTTTCCACTACTTATTCTAAGGGTTTCTGCATCATCGAGTGGATTATCCATTCTTGCTTTCCAAAGCTCCATCCAGTTTTTATCAACACTTATTGCCAATGAAGTATTGGTATCGATTAGACTGTCTAGAACTCTTTCCTCGTAAATAATATCGCTATAAGCTATCAACAAGTCTTCTTCTTCACTCATAAATTCTTGAGCACAAAATAATGAAGAGACCATATTTGTACAATGGTACTTTTCATTTTTTATAATTTTAAAATCTTTACCACTAATCTTTTCAATGAAGTAACCACCAACAACTAAAATATCATTAAATCCTGCTGCATTTAGGATATCAATTTGATGATGCAATATTGGCTTGCCTGCAAGCTCAACCATACATTTTGGAATTTCGTTTGTATATGGTCTCAATCGATTCCCATAACCAGCTGCTAATATAATTACCTTCAATTAATTTCCTTAATTTGAAAAAAAATTTTTAATTAGTTGGATGTTAGATTCATCTTCTTTTGAATCTCCTCTCTCTGGATGCCACATAATTCCAACCCAAGGTAATTTATGGTGCTCTATAGCTTCAATAGTGCCATCTTTAGCAGTTGCCAAAGGGAGAAAATTAGAAGAAAGATCTGATTTATAAATGCCCCAATTATGAAAACTATTTACCTCTGTGTCGTTGGATAAATAGAACTCATCATTTAAGACATTTATTAGATGTTTATTTCCTGAATGCTTAGAAACTTTTGATAAGCTTCCAGAAAAAAAACAATTCATTAGCTGCATGCCCCTACATATTCCTAAAACTCTTTTATTGTTTTTTGAAGCCCATTCTAGAATTTTTCTTTCTGTTTCATCTCTATTTGGAGCTATATTTTTCGCATGGGGTAGATTAGATAAATCATTGCCTCCCGTTAAGATAAAACCACTTAGATTCTTTTTTTCCAGCCAAATTTCAAAGTTATCTAATGAGTTTGGCAACAACATAAAATCAATTCCAGCTCTACATAAAAGATTTGTCCATTTTTGATCTAGACAATCTCTTGTCTCGTTATAGTCTTTGTTAAATTCTACCCTTTGAGTAATTCCAATAGTCATTATGTTATAACCCTTATAATTCTTTTTGCTGGATTTAGTTCCAATCTAGATTTACTTGATAGATTCCGATATAAATTTTCTCCAATTCCTATGGCCGCTGGTAAGCCGAATTCTGCCGCTCTAATCGCCATATGTGAATTTGCACCGCCATACATAGTAATTAGCCCCGAAATATTTCTACCAAATAGCCAATCGAATCCTGGGTCAGCTTGAGGTATTAAAACTATCTTTCCCTCAACTGACTCTTCTACAGCTTTCGTACCCTGGAGATTTACACATGCAGTCAAAACTGAATCAGTTCCAATAAAGTTTGGTTTTGTTTCAGGATACAAAAATATTGAAAAATCATTTTTACTTGTTATGAGCGGAGGAAGTTCAATAAATTTTGTTTTATTAGTAAAGTCTTGATTTTTTTTTGCCCGATCTATTACCTGATCGACTTCAATAACTCTAGATGCAATCATTCTCAAGTCTTCTATGCTTACATGAGAAAGTGTCTCTAAATCAATATTATTTACCTTCCCCCAAGCCTCTATATTGTCTAAGGCCAAGGAAAGATTTCTTGTAAAAGCGAATTTTGCGTATTCTCTTCCTTCGATTGCAGATTTTATGAACCCTTCAAGTTGCTTATGAGAACCAATAATGCCAACTGAATTTAATTTATCAAAAAATCTATCTCTAGCATTTTTCCAAATATTGTTTTTATATTTATCAGAATTTTCTTTTGATTTTGCTCTATCGATTACTGGTTTTAAATAACTTGCTGAATCCTTTTTATAACTGGGAGACGTTATGTCATAAGTACCAGGTCTCAAGTGACCATATTTTTTTACAAAATCATCCCATGTAATTTTCTTTTTAGCGCAAGAGATTGCATCGCTTGTAAAATCATGGCTAACGGTATGAATTGAATTTAAAAAACTATCTCTTTCGTATGATGAAATTAATCCTGTAGATACTCCAGATCGAAGAAAGCTTATTGCGATAAAGGCACTTCTTGCAAGATGAGAAAAAGGAAGTGTTCCATATAATTTTGCGTCTTCAAGTAAGATCAATGCTTTTTCAAGAGGAGATATTTTTGTTCTGTCTATTTCCTTAAATCTTTTTTCAAGCTTCTCAATATTTTTAAAGTCTTCTTTATTTCTAGTAATGGCGTTATTTGTTATCTCTAACAAACTTTCTTTAATTTTAGAAACTTCGCTTTTTGAAAAAATACCGCTAGCTAAAAGGCGATTTTCCCAACGAGTGAAGTCTATATCAAAGCAAGTTGGTATAACATCAAACTCAACCTTATCATGTAGTTCGGGATGATTTTCTAGCCAATCTAGACAAAAATTTATTAATTTTTCAGCGGTCTTTTTTGATAATTTTTTTGGTATGAAAGAATTAAAGCTCGCCCTTATATCAATGTATGGATGACCTGCAAAACTTATTAATAATGGATGAGGTCTTACATCTCTGTAACCAAATTCCGCTCTTTGCTTCGCCCATATTTCGTTTAAAATAAGGTCACTATATAAGCTTGTTGCTAAAGAATTTGGTTTTGTTCCAATAATTTCAGCTGGGTTCCAATCAGGCATTACTCCAAATAATGCTTTTTTACCTAAAACAAATGATGATGGTTTTTGCTTTTCAGCAAAACTTTTTTCTGCATCTATCAGGATATCAAAAAGTTCTTGATCTTCAGATTGCTTGAAAGAATGCTCTACTGTTATAGGCCTCACCTGAAGAATATGTATTCCAAACTTCTCTGTTATAGCAAATTCAATATCTAGAGAGTCATAATTTAATAAATTTTCTATTTCCTTGATTGAGGACAGTATATTTTTGAGTTTTTTTGGTAAAAATTTTGTATCAGATAATACATCTCGTCTGATAATTAAAGTTTTATCATCTTGACTAGTTCCACTTGTAATTGATTCAGTACTGCCAGTGATATCGTCATAGTTAATCGTATAATAAGGTGTTCCATTCTGAAGACCTCTAGTGAAAACTACACCACTGATCAAGACATCGTTGAGCATTGGTTGAACCAATACTTCGTTATTATTATTCATATCAGGATATGATTTAATAACTTTATTGACGGCTTTTTTTAAATCGACAGAATTAGTGCTTTTAATGTCCAAAACGCTGGTATACATTCCAGCACTTGAAGATGAGAAACCATCTTCACTTATTGCGCTGCTTCGGACTATTAATGATTTTTTTCTGAAAGTTTTTTGAACTTTTTTTATTAATGATGAGTGATTTTTTTTCCAGTCTCTAACTGAAAAGCTAACTTGATCCTCGATCCGACTGTGTTTTATTATTTTTTTTAGATTATTTAATGTTTGCGCTTTTGTTCCAAGAATAAATTTTGCTAGATCTTGGGGTTCATTTAATTGAGCCCAATCTCCATCAATATCCACACAAGAAATCTCAAAGCCACGAATTCTTAATAATTCAATTAGAAAAGATAAATTAGCGTTTCTCAGAGAACTATCATTATCTTGTAGCTTATCTTTGATATTATTTAACTCTTGAATGGCTTTTTTTGAAAAATAAACCAAGCCAATAAATTCTGCATTTGCTGTTTCTGGGTCAATGTGAGAACCAAGAAGGTTTATTTTATCTTCAGAAAAAAATACTTTTTCGCATTTTTGAAGATCCTTGCTATCGCGACCTGAATATCTTGACCTCCATTTACTATCTATAGTTACAATGATGTCTTGATCTAACTTACAAATTTTGTTTAAAACTGTTTCATTAAAAACAATATCTGAATAAGAAACAAAAGTATTCTGAGAGCTTTCTGGTAGAGCGGTTAAGAGAGACCAACCTGCCTTAGTATCTTCCCAATCTTCATTTTCAATGTAGTTAAGGTCTGGATGAGAAGTCTTTATATCATTAGCTTTATAACCACATACAAAATAAACTTTTGTATTTAGATCTTTTATCGCGTGCAAGGTCCAATCTATTACTTTAGAGGACTTATTAACGCTAAGAAGTGAAGAATGTTGATCTCCGTAATGAGGTCTTCCTGCACCTAGAAAATAAAAACTAGATATTTTTTTTTTCATTTGAGCAATTATATATTTATGTGGTGTTTATAACTATTTTTCTCCTCTACTCTATGGTTGCCAGTTTAAAAACCTTTTGCAGCTCAAAAAGGACTACTCCCTCTAGTAGGTCTATCACTCTAAAGGAGTCTATACAATGCTTTCTACTTGTAGACTTTACAGTTACTAAGTTAAAATTTTAAGATGAATCTGCTCAAAAATACTAATCTCAAGTGGAAGCACTATAATGAAGGCGATAAATTTGATTATCCCATAAATTACTCTGAATCTATTCTAGATGCGAGGGAAGATGGGCGTTTGGAGATATTAGTTAAGTGGGAACCAAATTGTTATTGTCATTTTCATAGACATACTGCGGAAATTAGTTCTGTGGTTTTAGAAGGCGAGCTTCATGTCACCGATATTGATATTAAAACTGGAAAAGAGCTTAGTAGGCGAATAAGAGCTGTGGGAGATTTTGTACATAAAGAACCAGGTGATGTACACATGGAACAAGGAGGGCCAAATGGAGCTCTTGTTCTCTTTAACATCTATGCTCCTAAAGGCGAAGGGAAACTAGCAGAATCTTTAAAAAAAGATGGAAGTGTAATAAGCGCCTCAACTATGGCCAGAATTTTAAGAAAACGAAAATAATTGCTTTTAATTACTCCCACTCAATAGTAGCTGGTGGTTTGCTAGAAATATCATAGACAACTCTTGAAACCTTTGGGATTTCATTAATTATCCTATCTGAGACTTTATTTAATAAATTATGGTCGAGTTGCGAGGCTTTTGCTGTCATAAAATCAATAGTTTCTGCCGCTCTTAGGGCAATCACATATTCATAACGTCTGGCATCACCCACTACTCCTACACTTTTGATTGGTAAAAATACTGCAAATGCTTGGCTTACTTTGTCATAGAGATTAGCTGCTGAAAGCTCTTCCATAAAGATATGGTCTGCTTCCCTTAAGATATCTAATTTTTCTTTCGTGATCTCTCCGATTGTTCTTACTGCTAAGCCAGGACCTGGGAAGGGATGCCTGCCTATTAGAGACTTAGGTAAGCCCAATGATAAACCTATTTTTCTTACCTCATCTTTGAATAAAGAGTTTATAGGTTCGACTAAAGGCAAATTTAAATAGGATGGTAAACCGCCCACATTGTGATGAGATTTAATTACATGCGCCTTGCCGCCTTTGAGTCCAGAAGATTCAATCACATCAGGATAGATAGTTCCTTGAGCAAGAAATGAGACATCCTTAATTTTTTTTGCTTCCTTTAAAAAAATATCAATGAAGTTTTTTCCTATTACTTTTCTCTTTTCTTCGGGATCTTCTTTACCTTTTAAATTTTTAAGGAAAAATTTTTCGGAATCAGAAAAGTGAATCTTTATATTTAAAGCTTTTTTTAAATCTTTAAGAACTTGTTTGGCTTCATCTTTTCGTAATAATCCATTATCAACGAAAATACATTCCAGTTGTTTGCCTACAGCCTTTGATAAAAGTGCAGCAACCACAGAAGAATCAACTCCGCCAGAAATACCTAGTAGAATTTTTTTCTTGCCTACCTGTTTTTTTATATCATCAATTAGTTTTTCGACTATATTTTTTGATCTCCATTTAGTCTGACAGCCACATATTTTTCTGACAAAAGTTTTTAAAATTTGAGCACCCTTTTCAGTGTGGGTTACCTCTGGATGAAACTGTAGACCATATTTTTTAATTGAATTGTTTTCAAAAGCTGCAATTGGACTGTTTTTAGAAGAAGCAACTTTTTTAAAATCTTTAGGCAACTTAGTTACTTTATCCCCGTGGCTCATCCAAACATTGAGAGTAGAGATTTTGATATCTTGAAATAACTTACCTTTATTTAATTTAATTTCAGCATGGCCAAATTCTCTTTTCTTTGAAGTATTAACTGATCCTCTA
>MDSZ01223758.1_pt1 | contig 16325 bp, 13 predicted proteins | sample 811201 | NCBI WGS metagenome assembly MDSZ01 (sample SAMN05326647, study PRJNA326480) | marine metagenome | isolation source: seawater | place: Indian Ocean: North | collected 2010
CACACCTCCTCGAGATACATACTGTAGTACGTCTTTGTTTATATACATAGGTATTTTTAAAATCAGTTGGTATCGCCCCATCTAACGTTCCAGCGACTGGCCAAATAATGCGCGCCGATTGGACCTCTGGAACCGTACGGGTACAATTCTGGAGGGATGTTTTCGGACTCGATGGTTTCCAACAATGGCGTGAATAACTTCCACGCGGCTTCTAACTCGTCGTTACGGATGAACAATCTCTTATCGCCGTGAATGACATCCAGGATGAGACGTTCGTAGGCGTCCGGTAACTCGCCGACGGAGTATTTTGATTTGTACGTCAAATCTAAAACCGAGCGGTCCATTTTATGCCCTAAACCTGGAACTTTGTTGTTGATTTTCAAGTAAATAGCCTCGTCCGGTTGAATGCGAATGACCAATTCGTTGCACTGCGCGTTGGAGGAATTTCCCGTGGTACCTCCACCACCACTCGATTTCTTATCGGCGTAAATGTTCCCGGGCGCGTGTCGAAACTGAATTCGAATTTCGCACCCTCTCTTATGTAAAGCTTTTCCTGCTTTCATCAAAAAAGGAACACCGTCCCACCTCGCGTTATCGATGAACAGCGCGATCGCCGCGAACGTGGCACAGTTCGATCCTTTCGGGACGGTCTCGTCGTCCAAATACGCCGGAAACACGTTCGAGCCGCTCGTTTTCCCTTTGTATTGTCCCAATACGACGTTATCGATATCGATTTCTCGGATCGATCGAATTACTTTAACTTTCTCGTCACGAATATCTTCCGCGTCCAACGACGCCGGCTCCTCCATTGCAAACAACGCCATAATTTGTAACAAGTGGTTTTGCATGATATCTCGAATGATGCCATAGTTATCGAAATAGCCGCCTCTGCCTTCGGTACCGAAATTCTCGGAGAAGTTAATCTGCACGTTCCGAATGTAATTTCTATTCCACAGCGGTTGAAACATGATGTTCGAAAATCTCAGAACAGTTAGATTTTCAATCAACTCCTTCCCTAAGTAGTGATCAATTCTATACGTTTGCTTCTCGCTCAACTCCGCCGCCAACGCTTTCGTCAACGCTCTCGAACTTTCCAAATCTCTCCCGAACGGTTTCTCCACGATCACTCTCGTCTCTCCGGTTTTCGATTGCACGTTTCTGGAACTCATTTGTGCTACCGGGACAAAAATCGAAGGTGGGATGGACAAATAAAACACTCGCATCGCTCTCTTCCCCTCTTCCGTCTTTAACATCTCCGCGTCCAACTTTTGAAAATCTGCGTCTACGTCGTAGTTCCCGTGCACGTATTCGCATCGACTCAAGAACACTTCCATGAAGTCATCGCAGTCCGCGTTGGCTTCTATTCTGCATCCTAGGCTCATTCGTATTTTTTCTCGAAATTCTTCCGAGGACATTTTCGATCGCGCGTACCCGAACACCGAAAACGACTTTGGCAGCCTCCCTTCGTAAAACAGCGCCAGGAGCGACGGGTAAATTTTTTTCTTCGCGAGATCGCCGGATGCGCCAAAGACGCAGATCGTCAGGTGTTCGTGGTTCTCTCCCGAGGGCCAGTGGTCCACGCCGGCGTCTTTGGCCGTCGCCTCTTCATCTTTTCTCGAGGCTTGGAAGTCTTTCGAGCGACGTCGCCGTCGTCTGTGCGTCGTCTTAGTCGTCGTCGTCATCCTTTTCGATGTCGCCGTCGTCGTCGAGAAGGACGCTTTTTGGTCGTTGCCGGAACACCTTTGTTGTTGTTGTTTCTGGTGGTGCGATGGAAACCACCGCGATCTCATCGAAACCACGGCATATCTGCCCCTGAGGGTCTTCGATCGCGCCCCCATGATCGAGGACGATCTCACGGTGGTCGGGGGACATCGCGAGGCGCTTGTTGGTGTCGCCGCCGCGACCGCGCTGCGCATGATTCGATTGACTGTTACGAATGTACTACTAATCTGTCGTCTCCAATTCTCGGTATTATTATTTTTTGGTGGTACTTTTTGTGAAGCAAACAGCGCTTTTTTTCCCTCTTTTTTTTTTTTTTGATTTTTGAGTGAAAAAGGGAGGACAAAAAAAGATGGACAGAAGAGGAGGATTAATAAGAGGACTTTTTCTTCTTCTTCTTCCCAAAAGGTCTTCTTTTTCAAAAGTCCAAGGTTTGTTTTTGTAACGCTTCGTTTTTTTTTTTTCTCTTCAAAATTCTTCTTCAAAATTCTTTGTAGTTGAGTTGTTGTACGAACTCAAAGCACAGTGTCGTCGTCGTCGTAGTATAGTATCCGCTCGATACTCAAACGAAAACGATGAAGGGCACGATACACAGTTTGTGTCCGATGGACCCGATCGAAGCCGGCGAGACGTACCGAATGGAAAAGTATAAAGATTTAGAGTTTCGAGCGAGAGTAGTCAAAGGGGCGAAAGACGATCCAGAGATTCAACGCGCACTAAAACAGATTCGAAAGTTAACGGTGGAGCTGTCCGATATCGCGAAGAAAGAGAAAGAGGAGGAAGAAAAGAACGCGACGATGAGAGAGGCGAAAGTGGTGAGGGTAAAGGAGAAGAGAGAGTGGTGGAAGGACGGAGAATACGACGCGGAAAGAGCGGACAAGGCGAACGATCTCGGTTCGCGGTGTTTGAAAATGGCAAAGGAAAACAAAAATAAACGTAATAATTCTGCTCAAAGAATAGAGTACGAACACGCGTTCGAGGCGTACACGGAAGCTATCAGGTTAGAACCGAAGAAAGCGGTGTATTTTGCAAACAGAGCGTTTTGTGCGTTGAAGTTGGAGAGATACGCAATCGCCGCGGAGGATTGTGACATCGCGTTGAAACTCGATTCGAAATACGAAAAAGCTTTGCTTAGAGGCGCCAAGGCGCATTTGAAATTAAACAACGAAACGAAAGCGATTGAAATGTACGAGTTTATTTTAAAACACATCGATCGAACGCACAAAGAAGCCACGAAAGAACGAGAAGAGGCAAAGGCAAAGTTGAAGAGTAAAACGGAACGCGCTAATAAAATGAACGAGGCGACGTGCAAGGGCGAACTGAGAAAACCTCTCTTTGAAGAGACAGAATTTTTGAAAGAAAGCTCGGAGAAGAACGCAGAAAACTTAATCGCGAGTGAAGAAATGTTGCGACAAATTATCGCGCAATCGTCGACGTCCCCTTTTGAGAATAACGCGCGACTTGAGTATGTTGAAAATTGCATAAAGTGTCAACGCGTCTTATTCGCCCTAGACGAGTGCGAGAACAAACTTCCCAGAGACTCTGTCGATCGTTTGTACCTTCTCGCTGAGTGTAAGTGGAGGTTAAATGATGTGATTGGCGCGTTGAGGTGTTTAGAACCATCCAGCACGGAGCACGAGTGCGACGAGGAACATTTGAAACACTCGCAAAAATGCAAGACGCTTGCGACTCGATTGCGAGAACTCGAAACGATTTCAGAATCCATCGAAAGTTTAGTAGATCGGGAAGATTATCAGTTGTGCGTGGAAAAGTGCGATTACGTGCTGGAAAAAGTATCCATGGGTCGACAGCCAACGCGGTTTCGCGCGAACATCCTTGTTATTCGCGCGTCGAGTTTGGTAGAAATTTTAAAATATTCGCGCGGCGGCGCTTCATCGGGAACAAGTAGTAGCGACGACGACGCGTTATCCTCAGATTCGGATTCAACATCATCATCTTTTCTAAATGAACATGGATTTAAATATACAACAACGAATACCGCTGACGAGGAAAAAGAAAAACTCGACCTATCTCGACTGGCAAAGACGGCGCTGAAAAGTGCCAAGGAGGCGTTACTTTTACATGCCAACAACGTCGAAGCGCACGTAATCTCGCACGAAATTTATCTCCTGGCCAACAAACGCATGAAAGCGTTTGAATGCATCCGTTTAGCGCAAATGCTTTCACCGGAAGATGCGTTTATCGCTCGAAAAGTGCAAAAATTGGCCAAGCTCGTTTCCGCGATGAACACAAAAGCGGGGAGAAAGAAAAACGGACGCTATGGCTCCGACGTCGATTTGAACAACGACGACGACGATAACGATGACGATACCGGTGGCGAATCATCCAAAACTCCCAAGCTGTATAAACTATTGGACTGTCGCCAGACTGCTCGCCCGAAACAAATCGCCAAAGCGTACAAAGCGCAAGCCATGAAGTGGCATCCGGATAAACAATACTCGAAAGACGAAACCGCGAAACTCCAAGCGGAAACCAGGTTCAAGCAAATCGCGTTCGCGTTTTCCATTCTCAGCGATAAGAGGAAACGCATGGAATACGACGAGGATAACACGAAATTCGATCAGATGTGTGTGTAGATGTGTGTTGTGATGAGAAGAAAAATAGCTTGGCAATTTTTTTCGTACTCTTTTGCTTTAGGTCGCACCACCCCCCCAAAACAGCTCTTCAGTACACATCAAAACGACGTCACAAAATCCAAAAGACAGAAGGAAAGCACAATGGGCGCAACGCCCAGAGCAGGAGGAGGAATGGCGCGTCGAGGTAATAAAAATCGGAGCAAAAGAAGTCGTTCGTGCAGACTCGCGATGTGTGTTTCTCTTTTCGTCCTTCTCGCCGAGTTTCTTTTGAAGAAAGAAGGAAAAACAGACGATGGAAACGCTGATGGATTAATGATGCGCTTGGTCGGAAGTTTTATCGTGCCTTTTTCTTCGTCGACGACGTCCTCGTCGACCGACGGTCACGAGAGAGATACCACTGCTCCTCGAAAAAATGATATAGCGATGGATGCGAGCGTTTCAGAATCGACGTTAACGGAAATCTCCTCCTCGGGAGGGGCCGAATCAGATGAGGAAGATGAGTTGCACACAAGGGGAGGAGGAGGAGGAGAAGAAGAAGAAGCGACGACGGCCGGAGTCGTGGGAATGACGAGGAAAGGACGAAGAAGAAGCCGTTCGCGATCTAAAGGAGGGAGTAGTACTAGTGTCACTAGTTTAGGAAGTAGCAGTTATAGTAACGATAACAACGAGGAAGGAGGAGACGACACGGGTGAGGATGAGGGTACAGAGACCAACTCGAATACGTTTCTCCCGACCGCGGACCATCGCGCGGGTATGGCAGCTAAAGAAGCCATGGACTTGAATAAATTGAAAGAGTCGTTCGATATCGTCCTTCCACAGTTGTGGATACCGAAAACGCCGGAATGGAAGAAAGCGAACGTGAAGAGAATTTTAGTAACAAAGATGGAAAATAGCAATAAATACCATCCGAGCGGCAAGAACAATCCGGAAGTGTTACCGGCGGAAGATTTGCACGAGAAACAGTTCACATCCTGCGCGGTGGTTGGAAACGGTGGTAGTAACCTAAATGCCAACTATGGCGACGCCATCGACGCTCACGACGCCGTCTTCCGTTTCAACGATGGTCCAACCGTCGGATTCGAAAACAAAGTCGGTTCGAAAACCACCTTCCGAGTTATTAACAACGCGTGGACTCGAACGTGGTTGCGACGTAAACCAAGAGGTGCTTCCGAAGACGCTTTGCTCCTTTTCGGTGCCGGTGCGGCTAAAAGCATGGACGCTTTGTACAAAAAATGGGGCAGCGAAGAAAGCATTTACTTCATGGCGCCCGAGTTTGCCGGCGCGGCTCGAGGCCAGTACAAAAAAGCCTACCTCGCCTTTGCCGACCTCAAAGCCGTCTCGGTCAAAGGCCGCAACTCTCCGCCAACTGGCGTGGAAGGTTTATACTTCGCTATGCTTACCTGCGAATCCGTCGATTTATACGGTTTCGGCATCGAACCCGACCCATCGACTCCGTACCACTACCACGATAAAGTCAAAGGCGTCGAAGCCGCGCACTCGTTCGGGTTCCAGGCGGTCTTTTTGAGAATGTTAGAACACGGTGGGCACATGACCGTTTGTTTAGGGAAGAAAGGTGTGGACCCGCCCTCGTGTTACGGTGGTCGTCCCGGCGAAGGGTAGCAACCGTTAGCGTCTTTTAGCGCGAAGAAGAAAGGGTTTGTGTTTGAATTCTTTTTGTTTTCGTCGTCGTCGTCGTCGTCGTCCATACATATTTTTTTGTGTGTGGGTGACCACCACCTTTACCGATTTTGTGTGAAAATGCTCCTCCTTTTCCTCCTTTTCCTTCTCTTTTTCCTTCTCTTTTTTGCTCTTTTTGCTCTTCCATCTTCTTCTTCCCGCTCTTTTTTTCTCTTTTTTTTTCCTCCTCTTCTTTTTTTTTTGCGCCGCAACAGCGCTCTCTCATCACGAAAAATAATTGCCTCTCTCCATCCACCAAATACTGCGCGGGCTTTTGCTTTTCTTCTTTTCCTTTCGTCGCAAAAAACGAAAGCGGGAGGAGCTCGGTGGTCTCTCTTTTGTCTCGGAAACGGGTAGGGCAGATTTGATTCCTCTTCGAAGCGTTTTCGAACCGCACCGTTCGTCCGCGTTCACGGTTTGAAGAAGAAGAAGAAGACGAATCCGAAGAAGAAGACAATTACGTCGATTGATTGATTCGTCTCGGATCGGATTCTCTTTCTTCTCTCTCTCTCGCTCGTTCCGGAAAGCGTCTTTTTCTCCCGACACTCGCGTGGATCGCGGCGAGGTCGCGACTGCGTGCTCACGGAACGCGTCTCTTTTCTGTCTCAGAGAGTTGCGCGTGGTATCTATCGTCCGTCTTGGAAGAGAAACAACACCGCGAATCGAAGGCTTTGGAAGACGACGACGACGCGAGAGAAGAGAAGTAAAAACAAAAAATGACACGAAACGGCGGCGTCCGACCGGCGGAGAAAGCCGCGCAGGAGAAGGAAAAAGAACAAGCGGCGAAGGAAACGGCGGGAAAAATGGAATTAGGCGACGTGGACGAGGAATATTACCCAAGCGACGCGCGGCCGGCTGAAAAAGGCGAACTTTTGCTCTCCAGAACACTCGCCTTGAGATGCCCGAAAGGTTTTGCGTTTATCAAATCGAGCGAGTTTGAACAGTTTAAAGAGAACTGGCAAGAGATGAAAGGGAAGAAGAAAAGTCAAGGGTCGATGGCGAACGGAGGCGTGGACCCGATGTCGTGGCGGTCTGGGATTTTCGATCGACACAAAGTCGCCGTGCCGTATTCGGGAGGAGGACACGCCGCTCCGGTTGCGCCAGTTGCGCCCGTTCCGAAACAGGCAGTTTCTACGCCAGCTGTACCACCAGCAAAGAAAGAGGTGGATCCTGCCATCCTTGAAAAAATGGAGACGATTAAGGCGACGCCGGTGTTGGAGGTCCCATTAGCCGGTGGCGATAAGCCGGATGAAGAGTGCACAGAGGAAGAGTTAGCAGAGAGGAAAAAACAACGAAAAGCAATTAAAAAAAGAGAAAAAGAAATAGCAAAACAGGAGTTGAGAAAGAAATTGGAGGAGATTGCAAATGCAAAGAAACGGGTCGAGGAAATTGAGAGTCAGAAGAAGGAGTCTCGGGAAAGAAAACAGCAACAATTACGAGCGGGCGGCGCGCCAAAACCAGGCGGGTACGGGTTCAATCAGTACGATAACATGTTCAACGACATGTTACCGCCTACGGATAGTTACGTCGCGAAAAGGCCGGACCCGTACGCGAACAGATCGGCGAAGCCAAACTTGCAACTAGGTTCCAACCGCACGCACAAGAGAATGCGCGATGGACGTGTCATTACGAATCGACGGATGTTGAGAGAAGCGCAAATTGAGGACGAACGGCAAAAGAGGAAAAACGCGCTCATGAGGTCGTGCAGAGACGTTTTGAACCACGTGAAAAGAAACAAATTTCACTGGATTTTCGCACAACCTGTGGACGCGGTAAAGCTTGGTATTCCCGACTATTACGAGATTGTAAAGAACCCGATGGATCTCGGTAAGGTGAAGGAGAAATTGGACGGGAAGAAGTACCCGTGGCCGACAGACTTTGCTGATGACATGCGATTAATTTTCGATAACTGTGCCTTGTATAACGGAACGACGACGGATGCAGGACAAATGGGTGAAACCGTCCGCGCAGCGTTCGAGGAAGGGTGGGTAAAATACAACGTGGAACAAAAAATGAGCGACGAGGACGACGCTCGCACGAAGGAAGACATTGAAATCGCAAACACCCCAGAAGATCCGATTAGACAAGAAGAGGTCTTCGCGGAAGAACAGGCGAAAATGCTTGCAGAAATGAAGCGCGAATTGGCAGAATTAAAGAGACAAAAGGCTGGAGGACCTCCCCGAGACTCTCGCGAAGGATTGGACGGATTATTTGACGACGATTTTGACGCGAATATATACGACGACGATCCAGACGAGTACGCCCTCGCAAAACGTGCCCGGAGTGGTGGTGGTGGTAAACCAAGAAGTCGAGCCGGTAGCGGCAGCGGTCAACCGAAACCCAAAAGACCACGCGCGACTCCGCAAAGCAAAGTTACGAAAGATCGTGCGTACATTGAGCTCGACCAAGAGCCATTACCGACGAGAGAGATGACTTTTGACGAGAAGCACGCGTTGACGATGTCATTGCAAGAGCTTCCGGAGAGCAAACAAGAGATGGTGATTACGATTGTTCAAGAAGGACAAGCCGCGATGGGTAAAGCCGAGGGCGATGAGATTGAAATCAACATCGAAGAGCTCGATTCGAAGACGCTTTGGAGACTTCGAAGGTACTGTGATTCGCAGTCGAAGTCGAAGAAGAGCAAGAAGTCGGCATCGGCAATGGATTTGGTGAAGGAAGCGAAAGCACGAGAAGCAGCAGCCATGCGAGAACTCGAAGCGTGCGAAGCGACCTTGAAGAAAAACCCGAAGAAGAAAGCGTCGAATGCCGATTTGCCGGCCGCAGCGGGAGGTTCGAGCGAGAAACCCGCAAAATCGGACTCGTCTGATTCAGATTCTGATTCAGATTCAGATTCTTCGTCTTCAGAAGGCGGCGACTCGAATCCCGAGAAGGGCAAAGCCGCTGGTAGTGCCGGGAACGACGACGGGACTTCGAACATCCATCCAGTCTCTCGAGTCGAGCAGTCGACAAATCAGCTCTTACAACCCGCTGTGGATGAGTTGGGCATCAAACGCGACCAGAAGCAACCCGTCGCCGCGGTGCAAAATCCGGAAGGTTGGTCCGATCTCAACAAGAAGGATGACACTGCAAATACCGGTGCTGCGGCAGGTGCGCCTGGTGCTGCGGCGGTGGAGGCGAGCGCACCCATAGAAGCCGTCGATGCTGTTCCGGACGATTTATGGTCTGACTTTGAAGCCGCGGCGACGCAAAAGAAAGATATTGAAGCGAATCGAAACGCGGAAATTGAGAAGCGCGAAAAAGAAATCGCCGAAGCTGAACAAAAGTTGAAAGACGAACAAGCGCAAAAGGAGAAGGAAGAGCAAGAAAAGATCCAGAAACAAAAAGAAGAAGAAGAGGCGAAGATTTTAGCCGAGGAAGAGGAGCGAGAAAAAGCGAGAGCGGCGGCCAGAGCGGAATTGCAAGCGGAGACGAAACAAACGATCAACATCGAAGAACAGAGAGAAGCGATGAAGGAATTTGGAGGGGAAGGCATGGTGAGCGGCATGGAAAAGCACGCCGCTCAGATTAAAGAGGCGCTTGGAAACAATGGTAATAATGGAGAGCAGGCGTGATTTGAAGAACAATAACAGAGTTTTTTTTACACACATAACAACAACATTTAGTAGCAAAACGAAACGAAAAAGAATTTGAACGAAAATGAAACAAAGAACGAAAACAACCTCGAAACGACACGCAGAGACGATTTTAAAGAAGTATTTAGTTGTCAATAAAAAAGAAACATACGACATTGTCTCAAATACGATGGCTAAGATTGTCGTGCAGTACGCGTATACGTTGTTGTGTACACAATATAATCAACACAATAATATATATCTCGTTTCTTCTTCCTAACAAAATATTTAAAACGACGACAATATCAAGCGCGTGTGTTGAACGCCAAATGATGACTCTCCCGACCTCCGCTCTCTTTTTCTCTCTCGCTTATTCATGTTTGCTAAAACACTTTGTTCTACAAAAATTCTCTCCTTTCGTTCTCCTTCTCTTTATCTCTCTCCTACTTTTCTCTCTCTCTCTCTCTCGATGAAGAAAAATGGCGAACTTACAAGGCGGAAGTCAAGTAGATGGCGAGTGCACCAGAACCGATGACACCGGCGAGCGTGGCCGCCCAGTACAATAAGTTACCTTCGTACTTGTCGCCGTCCGACTTGAATTCATCCGGGGAGTAGATCGGGGAGTATTCGTCGACGTTCGCCTTGCCGTTGCGGAGACCCAAGGAGTACACGTAGCCTGACTTGCCGTCACGTCTCTTCGGGGCGGAACCGGCTTCGGTGGAACCCTTGTAGCCGACGCCCGCTTGGCCCCCCTTGGATTTGGTACCCTGTTAATTACGCGGAGAGAGATGATGCGACGGTAAGTCACACGGTTTTCGAGTAAAGGTGTGGTGGTCCGGAAAGGAATCGCGAGACGAAATCCTTCCCCGCCCCTTTGTCCTTCCACAGTGATGCGATCGTCTTTTGTCCTCCTCGATAAGGACCTACACAAAGGCGAAGCGTATCAAAAAAAAGACAAAAAAACAAATAATAATATTTCTCGAATTCCGTCGCGCGTCCGAGAGTGCACGGGGTTGAACCCCTGCGCGCGACGCGCGAGAGAACGCGACGCGGTGCGCTTCGCGCGAAACGAATATCTTCGAACGCATCGAGACCTCGCGCCCGGGTCGGAGGACGCGAAAGAACACCCCTCTTCGTTCATTTTCCGTTACCAAATTTTATTTGCTCTCAAAGACATCGGCCCCGCGAGTACACACCACAGGCGTACAAAAAAGAGAGAAAAAAAGAGAGAAAAATCTCGACTCGGAATTCGTACCCTCTTCGGTCCAGACGAGTTCGCTTGAACGGAGAACGCCGCTCTCTTGGAGACGGTGGTCGTTTTCGCGACGGAAACTTTCGCGCCGACGAACGTGGATGAAGTCAAAGCAGCAGACATGATGGTTGTAATATACGCGTGGGGTGATTTTTTATGAAGAGGACGGATGATTTCGATGTCGTCCCAAAGTCGCCCAAACCAAAAAAAAAGGGACTTTGAAAAAGATATCGTTTTTTGGTCGTCTTCTGGACCAAAAAGAGAGAGATCTTTGGGAAAGAAGAAGATCGATCGACTCAAAAAAAAAAACACGAGTGTGACACACAAGTCAAAAAAAAAAAGAAAAAAAAACTTTGATGTGCCAAGCCACCACCCCCAAAAAATTTATTAATGGGGACAAAGGAAGAAAAAAGAAGAAACAACAGAACAAAGACGACGAGACGCTTTATTTTATTCTTTCGAAGAAGAAAAAAGTTTTGGTCAAAATTTTGGTGGTGGTAAAAACGACGACCAAAAACAACACGAGAAAAACAGAATTCGCAATCAAAATTCGTGCGTCCAATTCACAAAAAATTCTTACACGTACACCTCTCTCTCTCTCTCTCTCTCTCGCACCATGAGCGCGACGACGAGGAGAAGACAAGGGAGGGAGAGAAAGAGACGCGGGTCTTTCGTTCGGGACGACGGCTGCTGGAGCGCGGCGCGTCGATTTTTCTCGATGACAAAAATTGCGATTTTGATGATGATGATGATGATGGTCGCGCCGCGTTGGGTGTTGTTCGATGACAATAACGAGAACGCGTCGTCTAGAATCGCGAGACGAACAACGCGTTCGACGAGTGCCGGGGTATTCGCGTTCGCGTCCGCGTCGGATGTCGGTGACGAAGATGACGATGACGACGAGCACGAAAATGCCTCCTCGAACGACGCGTTTCACACGGAAGTGACCACTTTGTACGACCCAAACACCTCTGGCGTTTTTGGATTCCAATCCTCGGAACAGTTCAAGGAGAAAGTGATGGAGATGAGAGACGTGTGGGTGGTCCAATTTATCGCGCCTGGGTGCCAACCGTGTAAAGATATGGCGCCATCTTTTTCACGAGCCGCGTTATCGTTAAAGTCGATGAATATTAAGTTTGGAGCGATCGATATCGCCGGGAATGAAGACTTGGGCCGGTCGATGCAAATATCGAGAGTACCGGCTATAGTCGGGTTTGGAGGGAAGAAGACGTGGAATCCGTACAGGAAAATTGCCCAAAAGTTATCCAACGAGTATCGAGGGGACGCGTTAACAGCCAGAGCGTTGAGAGAGTTTGCGGTCAAGAACTTACCGGACGATGAAGTCGAGCGAATTGATTCTATCGACGAATTGAAAAATGTCGTTTCTGATGACGTACCGACGCTTGTGTACGTGACGGATAAAAGCGAGACACCGTCCATGTTGAAAGCGTTGGCGTGGAACCAGAAGAATAGAATTCGCGTGGTGGAAGTGACGTACGACTCTTCAACGGACGATTTGTTGCCAACGCCGGTGCTTCCCGGGTTGGAAGCGCACGAAGACGAAGAAGATGCCGTGAAATTGGTTTTGTATAAAGACGCAGATTTGACGAAGAAACCAATTTTGTTCGACGGCGAAAGCATGAGTAAAGACGAAGTGTTCGCGTTCGCGGGAAAACACCTGGGACCGGAAGTTGGAGACTTGGAAGTGGAAGTTATTCGCAACAAGAAAGACGGCGAAAAGAGCTCAGACGGGGAGAAGAAAGAAGAAGAGGAAGAAAACAAGTATGATTCTTCGTTGTTCATTGAAAAGCAACCGAAAAGTTTTGAGCAAGACGTCACGGAAAAGAAAGAAGCGGTGGTGGTTATGTTTACCAAACGAACGGATGAGTGTAGTCTCAAAGTGGAGGAAGCCATTGATGCGTTTGTAAAGCTTCAATTTCAAGCGGAACTTTACGAATACGTCGTGAACCGAGACGGCACTGATATCTCAAACGCAGTTAAACTTGCCGAAACGCAAACGATGGGGAAGTTTCCAAACAAAGAGGATTGTTTCTCGTTGATGTATTACCCGTTCAGTGATAATAAGGAGGACGATGAATCGTACCCGTTCGAAGTTTCCGAAGACAATCCCGTGAACGATGCGAATTTGAAAGCGTGGATGTATGAAAACACGCCAGATATCGTTTTAAGACTCTCGCAGGATAACTTGGACCAGTATTTAGCCACGGATCCATTCACACCCAAATGCGTTTTGTTCTCTCAAAAAGATGACACGCCTGGAATGTATAAGACTTTAGCGGCAAACTTTAAGGACGATTTCCATTTCGGCTTCTTCCAAGCGGAAGATAAAAACGACCCAAACTTGCAAAAGTTCAACATTCCAAAGTTACCAGCGGTACAATTGTTGTTCATTAATCCCGCGATCACACCGCAACAAGAGGCGTCTGGAAACGTCCAAATGAACTCAGCGCCGTTTCCTGGACCGATGAATTACATTTATCTTCGCCAATGGTTGATGGAAGCCAAAAATCAAATCAAGAAGAAAGACGAGGCGAAATCGCCCGGGAAAGTGGTACCGCCGCCGCACGTCGCGACGCAAAAGGAGTTTCACGATGAGTGCGAGTCCAAAGGAGGTTTGTGTGCCATCGCGTTTATTCCTGGGACAAGTTCTTCCTCGCAATCCATGTTTGAAGACCGCGTGGAAAGAGCATTTGAAGCGGCAAAACTTACGAGCGGACGACCGTTCACGTGGATCATCGTCGACCCGATTGTACAAAAAACGTTTGCAAGAGCCTTCGACGTTTTACCGCATAATTCACCAACCGTGACGGTTTTACAACCACGAAAAGGAAGATACGCGACCATGAGTGGATCGTTCGACCCTCGTGAGCTCGCCAAGCATTGCGAATTAGTCTTAAATGGTAAAACGAGGACATTTATGATTCAAGACGTGCCGAAAATAATCGACGGCGGCGAAAGCGAAGATGAGAACGATTACGAACCCGAGGAACCAATCGAGGAAGAGTTTGATTTGAGCGATATCATGGGTGAAGAGACTGATGATGCCACGTTAGGACTCACGAGAGCGGAACTCGCGGAATTAGAGAGGAAGAAGGAAGAAGAGGAATTAGCGGAAGCTGAACGCATCAAAGAGGAGGAAAAGAAACAACAAAAGAGTAGCGGAAAGAAGAAAAAGAAGAAAGGCAAGAAGAAGAAGAAGAAGAAAGAAGAACTTTAATCTATCTGTTCTGTAATCTATCTATTAATCTATATATCTATATCTGCGTATCTGTGTATCTATCTAGACGCCGCGTCCGTCTCAAAGTGTCCTCACCAGCGACGCCGATGATATCCTGCTTCGAAACGGTTCATATAACCACGCTTTAAACTCGCACGGTGACCCGTCTTCGTGTTCCCAGTTTTCCGTGAAGATAGTATCCTCCTTGAATTCATATATGTGAGGTACGTGTGGTTGTATTCGTATCACGTCGTCTTTGAAGTATTCAATCGTCCTTTCGCCTTCGCCGACGGCAAACGGTTTCTTCGTAGTCGTTAACGACACTCTTCCGAAAACCACGTGATTCACCTGCGTGCATTTATGCACGTCACCCGAGCGCTTTGACCCCTTTTTCGAGAACACCACGTTGACGTATAAATTATTCTCGTTTTTATCGGTCGGTTCGAAGCGAAGATACGACCCTCGCTGGTCGGTAAACTGCGCGTTCGATTGGTGGGAGGATAGACTTGCCGGTGGTGCCTCTCGAACGCGTTCGTTGTAAAATCTGTTTTTGGTTTCCTCCTCTGTCGATGTTCTGCTCCCACTCTCGAAGAAGAAGACGACGACGACGACGAAAAGAAGAAGGAAAAGGAAAAGGAAAAGAACGGCTTTTGTCCCTCTGGGAAACGATGATACAGAACCGTCGCGCATGCTCAAAAGCTCAGGGCGCTTTGGAAACGAAACGACGATACTATGGATATCATCATCTGTGGGGAAAAGTCGATTTTTTTTTTTCTCCGGTTCGTGTCAAACATCGAACATCATCAAGGGCGTAAAGAAGAGGCAAAGAGACGAGAGATATTTTACGAGAAACGGATGATATTTCTTTTGAAAATGGATGCATGTGAGGGATGAAAAAATGAATAATAATAATAATAGATATGTGTACGCGCGCGCCTTCACACCACTTCGTTCTTCTTCTTCTATTTACGCGCCGGATCTTTCGATGTCCTTTTCGGCCAACGGATTCGCCGCGGTTTGGTACCCTTTGGTCCAGTCGGCGCCCGGGTAAAACACTTCCCACCATCCCGCCGCGTACTTGTTGTACGGCGCCGTCCATTTCGCCTTGTCCACCGGAGGAAACGCATCCGCGGCGATCATCTCGTTCGATTTTAAAAGCTCTGATCCGGTGCCTTCCACGGAGCCTTTGTACACTCGGTCCATTCGTAATTTAACAAAGGTGTTCCAGACCTCGTCGGTGGTCACGACCGCCACGCACGGTTGGCGGATTTTTTTCTTCACCTCTGGCATGGCGTCTAAAAACGTCGGATTGGGCACGATCCAAAAGTCTTGCGGCTTGTCGGTTTCTCGGTAAAAGCGTCGGCGTTCTCGCAAGATTTCCGGGAAATGTTCGCTGTTTTCGTCGTTGAGCATGAAATCCGCGTTCGCGACGCAAAAGTAATATTTGCGAGTCTGTGTGTTCGCGTTGTTGGTGTTGTTCGGAGGAGAGGAGAAGCGCACCACAAACGCAATCGGTGTCAACAAAAATTCTTCGACAAGAGGAGAGGAGGGATTTTATCCAAAATATCGACATCGCTCGACCATCATCATCGTTGCCTTTGACGACCCCGCGATCGTTCGAAAAGAAAGCGCCGACGACGACGACGACGACCCGATCTGGGTCGCGAAAGAGAGAAGGGACCAAAGGTTTTTTTTATCGTTTCGATCGAAGAAAACAAAGATGATGATGATGCTCACCTCGTTCATGTCGATAGTCTTTTGCGCTTCGGCCTGGACGGAGACGACAAAATTTCTCGTCTTGACGTTGGATCGCGATTGATGATGATGATTACAACGCAACGCTCTGTTCGTATTCGAAGGCGCGACCGCGTTCCTCGAGGCAACACTGCCAGCATTCATCGGGCGAGATGATGTCGCCGCCGCCGCCGCCGTCGTCGTCGCAAACATGATGATGATGTTTCTCTTCTCTCACAACTTTAAAACGACGACACCAAATACTACTAATAATGTGTGCAGATGAGGAGGAGGAGGAGGAGGAGGAGGGCGTTTTCATCAAGAGGGGAAAAGAGAGAGCGGAAAAAAAGGGCTCACCACCCCAAAAAAAAAGAAACCCTAAATTTGTGTGGAGGAAAAAAGTTTGCAAAAAAAAAGAGGAAAAAAAAAGGTCGTCGTTTTCATTATTATTATTCGTTACTCACAACACAAAGGGAGGAGTCCGGTTGCCCTCCACTTCTTCTTCTCTTCTTCTTCTTCTCCTTCTCCTCCAACCC
>MDSZ01061136.1_pt1 | contig 16324 bp, 15 predicted proteins | sample 811201 | NCBI WGS metagenome assembly MDSZ01 (sample SAMN05326647, study PRJNA326480) | marine metagenome | isolation source: seawater | place: Indian Ocean: North | collected 2010
CCTGATATATTTTGGATAATTTCTATCAATTGATTAATTGAAACTTGCTCATCACTTCCAATGTTTATAGGTTGAGAATAATCTGAGTCAAATAATCTTAAAGTACCTTCAATACAATCATCTATATATAAAAAACTTCTTGTTTGCTCACCATCACCCCAAACCTCAATTGTATCTTTTTTATTTATTTTTGATTGTATAATTTTTCTTGAAAGAGCGGCTGGAGCTTTTTCTCTTCCCCCATCATAAGTTCCATAAGGTCCATAAATATTATGATATCTAGCAATTCTTACTTGAATTCCATGATCTTCCATAAAGTGTCTGCACATTCTTTCGCTAAATAATTTTTCCCATCCATATCCATCTTCAGGACTTGCAGGATAAGCATCTTCCTCTTTTAAACCCTCTATAAATACTTTGTCTTGCTTTGATGAATTATAAACACATGCACTGGATGAAAAAAAATATTTTTGAACTTTTTCCTCTTTGCATGCAATTAATAAATTTGTATTAATTAATACAGACTCCATACATTCTGCTTTATTATTTTCAATAAATCCCATGCCACCCATATTGCAAGCCATGTTAAAAACATAATCGATACCTTTTGTTAATTTTCTACAATTAGCAATATCTTTCATATCCATCGAATAATGATTTTCAACCTCATCAAATTCTTGGAACCAATATTTTTTTGGTTTTATATCTGTTGCAACTATTGAGTTACCATTCTCTAAAACTCTCTTTACTAGATGTCCTCCAATAAAACCTCCTGCTCCTACTACTAATATTTTTTTTTTCTTATCCATTTTTATATTAATCTAACTCGAATTTGTTTTTATAATTTACTTTTAATTTCTTATCTTGTTTATTTTTTTCCAAAAAGCAATTCCCGATAACTAAATTGTCTAATTCTGTACCCATGAAGCATTTAAATGCATCCAAAGGTGTATTTACTATTGGTTCTCCTCTAACATTAAAAGAAGTATTTATTAAAACAGGACAATTAGTTTTATTGTTAAAATTTTCAATTAATCTGTAATATTTTGGATTGGTTTCTTTTGTAACTGTTTGAACTCTAGCTGAATAATCTACATGAGTTACAGCAGGGATTTCAGATCTTTTAATATTTAATTTATCAATACCAAATAATGTTTCTTCCTTTTTTGACATTTTAATTAATTTATCTGATTTTACCTTCGCGACTAAAAGCATATATGGAGATTCTTTTTCTAATTCAAACCATTCGTTCACTTTTTCTCTTAAAACAGATGGAGCAAATGGTCTAAAACTTTCTCTATATTTTACTTTTAAATTTAAAATTTTTTGCATTTTATCTGATCTTGGGTCACCTATTATTGATCTACCTCCTAACGCACGTGGGCCAAATTCCATCCTGTCTTGAAACCATCCAATTGCATTCCCATTTATTAGTGCATCAGCAGTTTTGTCCATCAATTCTTTCTCGTCTAATATTTCATATGAGGCACCAAATTTTTTTAATTCATTTTCTATACTTTCCTGATCATAAGATGGTCCTAGATAAGAACCTTGCATTTCATCAATATGAACATCTTTTCTATCTTTTTTTAATTCTAGATACCAATAAGCAAGAGCGGCTCCTAAAGAACCTCCTGCGTCTCCTGCTGCTGGCTGTATCCAGATATTATCAAATAAATTTTCCTCAAGAATTTTCCCGTTTGCAACACAATTTAAAGCAACACCGCCTGCCAAACATAAATTATTAACTTTATATTCTGATCTTAAGGATTTTACTAACTTGATCATAATTTCCTCAGTAACAACTTGTATTGAAGCTGCAATATCCATATGAAATTGTTCAATCTTCTCTTTGTCAGGATTTCTATTTTTTCTTCCAAATAAATTACAAAATTTTTGATTAATCATTGTTAAACCAGTGGCATAATTAAAAAAATCTTGGTTTAAATTGAAAGATCCATCATCTTTAACATCAATTAAATTGTTATATATTTTCTCTTTAAATTTTGGTGTACCATAAGGAGCTAAACCCATAAGTTTGTATTCTCCACTATTAACTTTAAATCCAGTAAAATAAGTAAATGCTGAATAAAGCAAACCTAAAGAATGTGGAAAATGAATTTCTTTCTTAATTTCTAAGGAATTTTTTTTTCCTATCGCAACAGTAGTGGTTGCCCATTCACCTACCCCGTCTGCAGTTAATATTAAAGCTTCATCAAAAGGAGATGGATAGAATGCGCTTGCCGCATGACTTAAATGATGCTCTGAAAAATTAATTTTTTTTGTATCATTAAAGTTTTCATCATGCCTTTTGAGCTCATTCATTAACATTTTTTTTTGGAATAATTTATCCTTTAACCATACAGGCATTGCCTTTGAAAAAGAAATAAACCCTTTTGGAGCAAATGCCACATAAGTTTCTAACAATCTTTCAAATTTTAAAAAAGGTTTTTCATAAAAAACGATATGATCAATGTCTTTTAAATTTAACTTTGAAAAATTTAATACAAATTGGACAGCATTAAATGGGTATGAACTATCATGCTTTATTCTTGTAAATCGTTCCTCTTGTGCCGCTGCTACTATTTTTCCATCAACCACTAAAGCGGCAGCACTATCGTGATAAAAAGCTGAAATACCAAGAATTGAGGTCACTAAAAAATTGTATAAATAAATGGAGCAACAGCAGACCCTTGAGATAAAATAATCAATCCACCAAATAATACTAAAACTATTAATATTGGAAGAAGCCAATATTTTTTTCTAATTCTCAAAAATTGCCAAAATTCTTTTAAAAATTCCATGTTTAAAACTGATTTTTCATACTACTATCATAATTAGATTTAGTCTTCCAATATGTGTTACCATTATTTTTTTTAAGAGATAATACATCTTTACCAAATATTTTTAATATTAAAGAAATTGGTGTTACAACTGCAAAAAAAATTACCCCCATGACAATTGGAGAAATTAGGTTTCCTAATAGAATTCCGAACCTAAACCAAAGCTTGTTTAACGGATATAAAATTTTTGAATTAAAAATTCCTAATACTAAAAAGATTATTGATATAACTAATGACCAAATCCTAATATTTTCATTATTTAAAATTGGCCATAGTGAAACAATTAAAAATACAATAAAAAATACTATTCCAAAGCTTCTATTTGATCCAATTTTAATTTTCATATTTTTATTTTAATTTAAAAAACTAATTCCAAACTATAGATATTCTACAAATGATTCATGTCAATAGTATTCTGTTTTTTTAGATTGAAGAGTTATTTTCAAATTACACAAAGAAAAATTAATATTTTATTATATGAAATTCTTCTTTAAATTAATCTTTTAATAAATAAGCTATTTTTTTTAATATAATTATAAATCAACTAAATGAATATTTTAATAACAGGAAGTTCAGGATTTATTGGTTACTCTTTAGCTCTTAAATTGCTTAAAAAAAAAAATAATAAAATTTTAGGTTTTGACTCAATAAACGACTACTATGATAAAAAATTAAAAATTTCTAGAAACAATATTTTAAAAAAATATAAAAATTTTCACTTTGTAAAGGGAAAATTAGAAAATTTAAAACTTTTGAAAAAAAGTGTATCTAGATTTAAACCAAAAATAATTATTCATTTAGCGGCTCAAGCGGGAGTTAGATATAGCATTGATTATCCTGAAAAATATATATCCTCAAATATCATTGGTAGTTTTAATATTCTTCAAATAGCTAAAGAACTTAATGTTAAACATTTACTAATAGCGTCAAGTTCATCAGTTTACGGATCAACGAAAAAGAAAGTTTTTAAAGAGATTGATAAATCCGATAATCAGATAAGTGTATATGCCTCAAGCAAAAAATCAATTGAGAGCCTATCTCATTCATATTCGTATCTTTGGAAGTTGCCGATTACAATTTTAAGGTTTTTTACAGTTTATGGTCCTTATGGTAGACCTGATATGGCATATTATAAATTTACAAAATCAATTTTAAATAAAAAAACAATTGATGTTTACAATAAAGGTAAAATGTACAGAGATTTTACATATATAGACGATGTTACTAAATCAATTGAATTATTAATAAACAAAGTTCCAAAAAATAAATCAAAAATAAAATACAAGTATGACAACCTGTCAAAAGTGGCACCATTTAGAATTATTAATATTGGAAATCAAAAAAAAATATTTTTAAATAAATTTATAAATTTATTAGAGAAAAATTTAAAAATAAAAGCAAAAAAAAAATATCAACCTTTGCAGAAAGGTGATGTTAAAGAAACATTATCTAACACCAATTTATTAAATAATATTACTAAGTTTAGACCAAATACTTCTTTTAAGTTTGGGATAAAAAAATTCATAGATTGGTATAAAAATTATTATAAAATAAAAGAAATTAATTAATAATTATATTGTGCTTCCTAAAATTTTTAAACCTTCAGGACTATATGACTTGATTAGAATTGGAAAGAATAATGATGGTGGTTATTTAATTTGCAAAAATAGTCTTACTCAAAGTGAATATTTAGTTTCATTTGGTATAAATAATGATTTCTCTTTTGAGGAACAATTTTTTAAATATAAAAAAAAAAAAGTTATTGCTTTTGATCCAACTGTTACAAATAAATTTTTTATAAAAGAAATTTTATTGAGTTTTGTAAAATTGAATTTAAAATCATTTCTATTCAGCATCATTAACTTTTATAAATTTAAAAAATTTTTCAATTTAGCAGAAAATAAATTTTTTTTAAAAAAAATTGGCAAAGGCGGAAATGTTAATCAAGATTATATTTCTATTGATACCATAGTAAAATTAGTTGATAGGAGAAAAAACATATTCTTTAAGATTGACATAGAAGGTTCTGAATATAGAATTTTAGACGATATTTTAAAATATCAAAATATAATTAGTGGTTTGGCTATCGAATTCCATGATGTTGATTTAAATATAGAAAAAATTTCAAATTTTCTAACAAAATTTGATCTTAAATTAGTTCATTTGCATGCAAACAATTGGATGGACTATGGTTTAAATAATATACCAACTTGTTTAGAAATGTCTTTTTCAAAAAATCCAAGTTTGATATCTGATAATTTCAATATTCCACACAAACTAGATCAAAAAAATTATGAAAATGGAAAAAATATAAAAATTGAGTTTGAAAATTAGTTTAGAATTAATCTTACACTTTAATCATTATTTGACCTGATAATTTATTATGATTAATCCTATAGTTTTTTTTTTTAAAATAATCATTTGTTGCTACTTGTACACCTTTAAAATTATTAAAATTATCTATTATCAAAACACCTCCTTTTTGAATTTTTGGAAAAAGAATTTCTAGTTCAATTTTTGTGCTATCATATAAACATGTATCTAATTTAAGAATAGATATTTTTTGTGGGACATTTTCCTTATTAATAATTGTTTCCTCTGTTTTTCCTTTAATTAACTCTATATTTTCTAAATCTATATTTTGACTTATTAGGTTTTTTTTAACATCTATCAATGAACAGTAATTCCAGTTAGATGAGTCTTTTTTTAAATATAATTCATCAAATCTTTTTTTCATTGATTGACCTTCTGATGTAAAATCATTTTTACCAGGTTCAGGAAAACCTTCAAAAGTGTCGTAGCCATAAATTCTTTTATTCTCAATATTATAAAAATTAAGAATTTTTTTAAAAAAAACTAAACTTATTCCTTTCCATATGCCGCATTCAACTATATCACCTTCAATTTTTTCGCGGACCACCTGTCTTAAAATAAAATAATTTATCCACAAGTCATAAATTGTAGATGTATTAAAATCTAATTTATTACAATTATTTATTAATTTAATTATTTCTTTATTTTCTTTTTGCGAGTAATAAAAATGAAGAAATTTAATAATTAAAGATTTTTTCTTTCCTTTGATTTTTTTTAATATACTTCCTTTAAACATTAATTTTATAATTTTTTAAAATTTGAATTTCAGTTTTAAATTCACTTGCTAAAAACTTTCTTATTTTTTTATCTAATGGCTTTATTGGTCTACCAATCCCAAGAGTTTTAATATTTAATATTTTGACAAGTTTATTTCTTAGTTTTTTAGAAAAGTTTGAAGATAATAGTTTGTTAATGATTTGATTGTTAATTTTTAATGATTTATTAACTTTTTTTGAAATAATTTTTTCTTGTTTTATTTTTAGGAAATTAAAAGTTTTTTTTAAAACCTTCTGATTATTGTTCTGTAAATCTTTGTAAGAGAGTATTAATAAATTTTTACTAGGTATAATTTTTTTTACTCTTTTAAGCTGTGTTCCCAAAGAACAAATTTGTTTATACTGAAAAACTTCATTATATTTATTATAAAATTTATCCCCAGGTTTACTTTTTTGCCTATTCTCTTGCATTTCCCAAGCTTTCATAAAATCTTTTTCTTTTTCCCTTCCTTCAAATGCAAACATATTATGTAATGAGTACGACATTGTTACTGGATTTCTTATTAAAGCTATAAACTTTGCATTCGGATTAAACTTGAGAATGTTTTTAATTGCAACTTTTGAATAGAGATAAAAAGGGGATCCTTCGCCAATATATTTATAATTTTTTTTTTTAAAGTTAAAGTATTTTTTGAGATAATCGTTTATATTTTTAGCTTTGCTTAGTTTATAAAGAATTTTTATATCTTTTGCGAAATAATCTATTTCTTTATGGCTAGCCCATTTAATTTCACTGTGTTGTTTTAATAAATATACAAATGCTGTTGTTCCACATTTTGGGCCTCCCACTAAAAATAAATTAGGCAATGCTTTCATTTTTATTTAAATTAATTTGTTGTATTAAAATAATATCAAAACATCACTGATAATGATAAATTAATATTTATGATACTAACTAATAAATACATTGAAAATAAAACTGTATTTAAATCAGATATTTGTATTGTAGGTTCAGGAATCAGTGCTCAAATCCTAGCTTCTTCAATACAAAATAAAAACCTAATTTTAGTTGAAAGCGGAAAAATAAATTTCGATCAAGAATCTCAAGAACTTAATATGTATGAAGAAATCGGACTTTTATTTAGAAATGGTCATGTAAATAGAGTAAGACAACTTGGAGGGTCTGCTAACCTATGGGCAAATCAACTTATGACTTTAGACGAAGATGATATAGGAAATAGAGATTGGGTAATAAAGGATTATACGTGGCCTACAAACTATAGCACATTAAAAGAATACTATAATAGAGCAATAAATTTAGTATATTCAAAAAACTTTAATAAATCTATCTTTGATTTAAATTTTCAAGAAAAATTTAATGATAAAGATGTTGATAATTATTTTAAAGAAGACAAAATATTTGAATTTAAAAATCACTTCTGGTCATCAGATGTAGAAAAATTCAACATTCATTCTAAATTTACTAAAAAATTACTTAATTTTAAAAATATTAAATTTATTGAAAATTTTACATGCACGAATTTGCATATTGATAAAAGTAAAAATGAGATTGAATTTATCGATATAAATTCAGACTCCAAAAAGTGCAAAATATACTCCAAAATATTTATTCTAGCTTGTGGAGCATTGGAGAATGCAAGAATAATTCTTAATAATGAAAAAAACAGTAATTTATTCCAAAATAAAAATACTGGTAAATATTTTATGGATCATCCTAGAAGAAAATTAGGAACGTTAAAAATTAAAAAAAAATTAGATATCAATAGTTTGTATGGAATTAAAAAATTACATAATGAATTTAGGACAAGTTTAAAACTTTCATCAAAAATTAAAAAAGAAAATAAAATACTTAATTCACATTGCTATTTGGACCCAATATTTTCAAAGCAAGATATTGTTTTATTTGAACAATTATTATCAGACATTAAAAATATAATTAAATTTAAAAAATTTCCAAAATTTGAAATTCAAAAATTTAATTTAAAAAAGATTTTTCAGCTTATTTATTTTATATTACCCAATCAAATATCGAAATCCTATATAAATGAGTTTATCTATAACTATTTAAAAATAATGAAACCAAATTTAATTTTTGATGAACTGGAATTAAATTACCAATCGGAGCAATTCCCAAATTTTGATAGTAAAGTTTTCTTAGGGGAAAAACTTGATAAATTTAAACAAAAAAATTTGATAATTGATTGGAAATTGCATGAATTGGATTTTAAAACAACTGAATTATTTATAGAAAAGATAAATAAAAAGTTAAAAAATTCAGGATTTTATGATTTCAGTGAAAAAAAAGGTGAAATAATTTCTGATGCGAGTCATCACTCAGGTACTACTAGAATTTCAAGAAATAGAAATGATGGTGTCGTTGATAACAACTGTAAATTTCATGATATAGGAAATTTATTTATTTCTGGAAGTTCTACATTTAGGATATCAGGAAGTGCCAACCCTGGATTGACAAATATGGCAATGTCATTAAGGTTGGCGGATCATATTAATAAAACATATGTTTAAATATCTTTTGTTTATAAAAATAACTTTACTTAAATTTATTAATTTAAATGTTTCTTTATTTAAGAGAGAAATTTCAGGATATCCAAGTCAAGTAATTGATTTTGAGAAAAATTTTTCAAAATATATTGGAAAGAAATATGGAATAACATTTTGTAACGGAACATCTTCAATTGAAGCTGCAATATTTGCTCTAAATTTGGAGAAAGAATCTGAAATTCTTATTCCTTCTAGCACTTTTCATGCAAGTATAGGGCCAATTATTAATCAAAATTTTAAAATTAGATTTGTCGACGTGGAGGAAGATACTCTGACAATAGATTGTGATGATTTAGAAAAAAAAATTAATAATAAAAGTAAAGCTTTAATAATTGTACATCCCTGGGGTTACCCGTGCAAAATTTCTAAGATATTAGAAATTACAAAAAAAAATAATATAAAATTAATTGAAGATTGTTCCCACGCTCATGGAGCCTCTTATGAAAATAAAAAAATTGGATTCTTTGGGGATATAAGTTGTTTTAGTCTTCAAGGTAATAAAGCTATAGCAGCTGGTGAAGGTGGAATATCTGTAACTGACAACTATGAATATTTTATAAGAATGTCAATATTTGGGCACTTTAATCGACATGAAATAGATATAAGCAAAAATGAAAAATTAAAAATGTATAGTAAAACTGGAATTTCAAAAAAATTAAGAGCGCATCCATTAGCAATATCACTTGCAAAAGTAGATTTTCAAAATATAGAAAGAATAAATTCATACAAAAATGCTGTCTATGAAAAAATTGATAAAATTTTAGAAAGCGATAAATTTTTAAAAACTATTCAAATAAATGAAAATTCAACAAGAGGTGGTTTTTTTGGTGGCTATCCAATAATAATTAATAATGAAAAAAATATTACAAAAATTTTAGAAATTTTCGATAATTTTAATTTAAAACTTACAAAATATCCTTGGTTACAACATCATAAAATGAGAATTTATTCTAGTGACAACATAGAATTAAAAATTACAGAAAAATTATCAGAAAAATTATTTTTGTTAAATATTACTTACTTGCTTAATTTTAAGTACAAAAATTTAGAGCTATGTTTAAAAAAAATATCTAACGAACTACATTAATTTACTTTTTAAAAATAAAACAAAAATTTCCCATCATCAAATTATGAGGAAGAAAAAAAACAAGCAATTTATAAATATATCTTTTAAATTTATTTCTAGGCAAAGTAATAAAATAAAATTTTTTGTATAATTTAAAATTAAATTTTTTGCCATAGTTTGACAATATTGAGAGGGCTTTGTCATGTTGGATAAGCCATTGATGTTTATGACCAGGTTTGGTTCCTACCATTTCTAAACCATGGGTGGGTATATTTTTACCGAACAAAAAACGCAATCTATTTAACAAAAAATATTCATTAGGTAGACCTACCATAACGAATCTATTTGATTTATTGAGTGCAATTTTAAATAGATCAACAAATGTATCTGTATGCTCCAATACATCCATTAATGCTACACAATCATATTTTTTTTTTTGATTTTTTAAAAACTTTTCAGTCATATTTGCATTTGCAAAATATTTTATATTTTTATTATTTTTTTTTTTATAAATTCCTGCGTCCGCATCTACACCTAAGTATGTAATACTTTTGCTCATTAATTTAATCAGATTTCCACTTCCACATCCAATATCTAAAAAACTATTTATTTTATTATTGAATTTAAAAAACATTTTTACATACTCAAAGCCCTCTGATGTTTTACCAATAGAAGTTATAGTGTTGTTTTTTATAAATATGTTTTTTTCGTGTTTCATAAGAAATTAATAAGTTATAATAATAATATCATTTATTTATAAATTATAATTAAAGATTTTCTTATGTTTTTTAAATATCTTTTAAAAAAATTCACAAAATTTATTAAAATAATTTCCAATAAAACAACAAGAAGAGGTTTGTACCATAATATACCTGCAAGCGTTGAGCTAGAAGAATTGTTAAAAAATCTTGAAATAAATACAATTATAGATGCAGGTTCAAATAGAGGTCAATTTGTACTCTTAGCTGATAAATTATTTAATAATATTGAAATATTCTCTTTTGAACCAATTTTAGAATTATACAACAAACAAAAAAAATTTTTTAAAAACAAAAGAAATATTAAATTTTTTAATATGGGGCTTGGATCGAATAAATCTAAAATGATTTTAAATATTACAAGAAAAAAAGATAGTTCATCTTTTTTAAGAATTAAAGATTCAAATTTACTTGGAAGAGAATTTGATATTATTGAAAAAAGAGAGATATTTATATCAACATTAGATAATGAATTAAGTAATTATAATCTTAAAAATTCAATATTATTAAAACTTGATGTTCAAGGATATGAACTAGAAGTACTTAAAGGATCTAGTGGCTTATTAAAAAAGATTAAATATATTATTATAGAAATTCCAGAAAATCAGATTTATCTTAATCAAAATTTAGGAAATTCAATTCTTAATTATCTGCAAAAAAAAAATTTCAAAATTTTAAAATCATGCAATCAATTTGATATAAAAAAAATTAATTATTCTCAAAAAGATTTCCTTTTAGTGAATACATCAACTTAAACTAAAATGATTAACAGATTTTTTTCAATTTTTAACACAAGAGAAAAAAAAAATATAATTTCCTCACTATCCAATATTTCATTCCAGACGTTAACTCAATTTTTTTTCCCTCCATTAATGATATTAATTTGGGGTGCTGATTTATTTGGAATTTGGATATTTTTAATTTCTATACCAAGTATGTTTCTATTATTTAATATACAATTTAATGATGCTGCTATTCAACAAATTACAATACATCAATCAAGAAATGAATATAAAAAAGCTAACATATATTTTTCTAATTCAATAGTATTTATAATATTTAATTTATTAATTTTTAATGGATTAATATTATTTTATTTTTTTAATTTTGAACATAATTTTAATACTCTTAATAATTTTAATAAAGAAGACTTAAAAATAATAATTTCTTTATTAATTATATCTATAAATTTGAAAATTATAGAAGGTATTTTTCATACAGGCATATATTCACAAGGAAAATTAAATATTTTATTTAATCTATCAACTAGTTATGATTTTCTCTCGAAACTTTTAATAGTTTTTTTAGGTTTTATTTATAATAGCTTAATATATGCATCAATTGTTATTTTACTATTTTCCTTAATCAGTTTATTGGTGCATATTTACTATTTTAGTAATATTAATAAAATTTTAAAATTAAGTCTAAAACAATTTTCAAAAAAAATTATTAAAAAAATTTTTATTCTCTCTATAGGGCACAACGCAGAAAGAATAAGTTTTTTATTAAAACAAGCTGGCTTAATTATTTTAATTGGTAAATTTTATGATCCATACGTAGTTGCATATGTATCAACAACTTTTACTTTATTTTATTTCTTTCCAAAGAGATTATTTGGAAGAATATCCAATGTTTATATTTTTGAATTAGCAAATTTATTTGGTAAGAAAAATATCAAATTATTAAAATCAAAGCTTAAATTTTTTTTGAAATATAATTTTTTTTTTATAACTATTTTTTCTGTGTTTTCTGTATTTATAGGTCCAATAATTTATAAAATTTGGACTAATTATAATTATCAAATAATATATTTTTTATTTTTTCTGATTATAATAGATGCATTTATTGAGGTTGTTAAAATATCCCTTTTTACAATATTTAAATCTTTAAATAACTTTGTTCAGTTAGGTTTGATTGATATGATGAGCACATCTTTTGGGTTTGTAATATTTTATATTACGCTAGAATTAAAAACATTTAATTCATTTTCAATTAGCTACATTTTTGTTGTACTTAGCAATAGTGCTATATTGATATTAACTATCTTAATGTTTAATAAATTTTATAAATCAAATTTTAAGAGAAAAATTTAACAAATGAGTAATAAATTAAAATATATATTATCACTATCGGCAAAATTTCATAATTTTGAAGTAGCTAAAATATTATACAAAAATAGTCAATTATCTAAAATAATATGTGGTTATCCGTGGTTTAAATTAAAATATGAGGGGATTCCAAAAAAATATGTTTCATCAAATGGAATTTACAATATTTTAAAATTTCCTTTCCAAGATGTTTCATTTGCAAAAAAATATTTAGACTATTTGGGAATTCTTAATAAAAAAAATATTGATAAACAAACACTAAAAATTATGCAGAAATGTAATGATTTTGATGTATTGTTAGGGTTGGCTGGTGTAGCGCTGAGGAGTGCTCAAAAAATTTTTAATAGTGATAAGATATTTATTTGTGAAAGAAGTTCGTCTGAAATTGGTTTCCAAGATAAACTTTTATCAGAAGAGTATAAAATTTGTAATTTAAAATTTAATAATACTAACCCCTGGTTCATTGAAAGTGAACAAGAGGAATATGAGTTGGCTGATGTTATTTTAACACCTTCTAATTTTGTTAAAAATTCATTTGAAGAAAAATTTCAACACAAGGTAAAAGTTATAAATTTTGGGGTAAATACAAATAACTTTTATAAGGATAATTCAATAAATAAAAGTGATAAATATTTTGATATTTTATTTATTGGTCAAATTTCTTTAAGAAAAGGACTTCATTATTTAATTGAAGCATTTAAAAATCTCAAACACACGCATAAAAGATTACATATAGTTGGATCCCATACACTAGACAAAAAATTTTTTAAAAAAAAACTTAATACAGAAAATGTGATTGTTTACGGTCATATCAATCATTTAAAATTAAATAATATCATAAACAAATGTCATATTTTTGTACTTCCAAGTATAGAAGAGGGGTTTGCAACAGTTATTCTACAAGCTCTTTCGGCGGGCTGTCCTGTTATTGTAAGTGAAAATACTGGAGCTAAAGAATTTGTTACTGATAATAATTGTGGTTTTGTTGTGCCAATAAGAGATTCTAAAGCAATTCAGGAAAAATTAGAGTTAATTGCTGACAATAAAAATACAATTGAAAATTTATCATACAATGCAGTAAAAAAAATGAAAGATCAAAGTTGGGAAAACTATATCAGTAAACTTAATAGTATTGTTAGTGAGTCTACAAAATTTAATAACTAAACTCTGATATTTATTTTATTATGAAAAAAATAGTTACTAACATATGTTTAATATTATCTGCTTTAATTTTCATATTTGTTATTTTGGAGATAATTTTTTTTCTTTTAAATCCTAGTCTAAAAATAATTAAAAATCCTAGTAAAAAATATAATACATTTAAAGATAAATATCCTAAATACATGACATATAATGAAGATTTAGGATGGATGCTTAAACCAAATTTTAAAAATGAAAATATCTCGATTAATAAAAACGGTTTTCGATCTTTTTTTGAGGAAGATTTTTATACCTCAAATCAACCAAAGATTTTAATGTTAGGGGATTCTATGGTATTTGGAAATTTGTTAAATCAACAAGATTTAATATTTTCTGAAAGGTTAAATAAAGAACAAGTTAAATATTCATTTATTAATACGGGTGTGTCGGGATGGTCTACTGTTCAAGAATATTTAGGACTAACAAAATTTATTAAAATACCAAATATTAAAAAAATTATATTATTTCATACTGTATCAAATGACATGTGGACTAATTTAAAAAATAACAGTTTTTTTCCATATGTAGAATTAACAGATGATAGACTTGTTTTTTTTAAAGGAAAAAAAGAATTTAAGATACCATACTATAAGACTTTAATGATTTATCAGTTTATTGATGAAAAATTTTTAAAAGGAAGAGATCTTCAATATATTTATAATAAAGTAGATTTTTGGATTAGAGGAGAAAAGTCCAATGTTTGGAAAATACACTTAAAACTTCTTGAAAAAATAAATTATATAGCCAAAAAAAATTCTATACCATTAATTATCGTTGACATTCCTACTCAAAAACAAATTAAAAATAAAAATAAAATTTATAAAAGGCAAGGTTTGATGAATATTTTTTGCAAAGAAAATAAAATAATTTATTATAATTTGCTAGAGCATTACCCAAAAAATGCATCAAAATTATTTATTAAAAATGACAGTCATTGGAACATTTTAGGTCATGAATTTATGTTTAATTTTATTATGAAAAATTTATTAAATTAAAATATGTTTTATTATGCCATTATTTAATAGAGATGTAATGATCAAAAAAATTATGATTTAACTTTATCCCTAAATATTATTCTCAGGAAATAACGAATAAAAATAAAAAAAATAATTGTTTGCGGAATAATTCTAAATGGTAATTCAATCCAATTTGAGATTTCAGTAGAAGCAAAAAATTTTAATACACCATATCCTGTTGTATAAAAAAATATTAATATAAAAGGGCTAAAAATTTTTTTTTTCTTATCATAAAAAGAATCAAAGAAAATAAAAAATGGAATAAATAAGAAAACGCATAGTATAAAAACCCAATAATCAAAAATTATGTACAAACTTATTAAAGAAGAGCCAATAGCTAGAGAAGTATAATCTTCATAGTATTTATTATAAAAGGTACTTGCAGTAGAGTTGATATAATCGAGTTTATTAAAGTTATTAGTAAAAGTATTAATTAAAGATTGTGGTAAAATTGATATTACTTTATTTTTTTGTAAATCAATAAATTCTTTTTTTTGGTTATCTGTAATATTTTTTTTAATAAATAAAAAATTATCATGTATTAATAAAATGTTAATTCTATTTAAAATTTGACTATCGTAATAATTTTCAGCAAAAAAAAATGAGTTTTTATTTTCTTTGTACAGATTGATAATATCTGAAGTATCTTCTGAAAAAGCTGAAATAAAAGATATAACATTTTGTATTGGTGTTCTTTCTTGCATATAAGATCTTTCTGAAATAAATGTTCCAGAAACTCTTTCAAGAAAGTTAATAAATGGAATTGATAGAAATATTATTATTACAAATTTAATAAAATTTTTTTTTAGATTAATTTTTTCAAATATAATTAATAAAAAAATAAAAATAAAAATAATAATAAATACATCAAAAAGATTTGATCTATTATTTGTTGAGAAGGATATGAATAAAATTGATAAAATGAAAAAAGCTAAAAAAAAATAATTAATTTTATATTTTTGATTATAAAAATATTTTGAAAAAAAAATTATAATTGGCATATACAAAAACCAACTAATTCCTTTTACTAAATCTTGAAGAATATTAAATTGACCTTTCGGGATATTTCTTTCGACACCTGTTGTATTAAAATCAAAAAATGTAACTCTCATTAAAATTACAAATATTGATACAATAATAAAATGATTTATGTTTTGAAGATTTATTAAATTTATATTATTTAGTTTAGTACTTATTTTATCTGATATTTTAATTGAGGTTTTACTATTTCTATAAATAAAATGACCTAAAATTATAGAAATTGTTATCGATGATAATATTAATATTGTATCAATCGGATACTCTAACTTTTCAGTAATTACTGAATTTTCAAACGACTTAAAAAATAATGATGATCCCAAATTAATAAAATGGGAAAAAAAAATCATCAATAAACTAATAGGATAATCAAAAAAAAATTTAGAATTAAAACAATAAAATAAAGTAATTATATTAGAGATAAATATTATAAATATACAAATTATATCAGTTAAATTTTTAGACAAATAAAGTTGAAATATAAAAAACAATAAAAGTAAAAAAGAATAAACAAAAACAAATCTATTTATATTCTTTGATTTAAAATTAATCATTATTATTTTAATTTATAGTAAATTAAATATTGTTAAATTATAAGATAAAGATAGTAAATTTAATTGTCA
>MDSZ01231411.1_pt1 | contig 16324 bp, 16 predicted proteins | sample 811201 | NCBI WGS metagenome assembly MDSZ01 (sample SAMN05326647, study PRJNA326480) | marine metagenome | isolation source: seawater | place: Indian Ocean: North | collected 2010
ATATTTCTGTATTTATTTAAATCTGTCATGGTTATAGATATTGAAAAAATGCACTGTTAGCATGTTGGTAATGAGTAATTATTTTAAAAATTCAACTTTTTTTATGAAAATTTAATCGCTGGGGTAGACTTGGCTGGGGGTATTATATGCTTGGTAAATGTCTTTGTTTTTTAGATCAGATTTAAAGACTGGGTTTGCAATATTATTGGGTAGCGCTTTAATCTGGTAGTGTGTCTTGTAGAGAAACAATTAATCGACCGCTTGTTGCCGTTGCTGGTGGGAGTGGTTTTGTTGGTTCCCATTTGAGGCGAAAGCTCAGCTCGGATTTCTGCTTTCGCGGGCTGACTCGTAGTACGAACATTGCTCAAGAGAATACGGATAAGCATTCTACCGAGTGGGTAAAATGTGATCTCTACTCCTTGCCGAAGGTGACGGAAGCACTGCAGGGCTGTCGTTTCGGTATTTATTTGGTGCATTCTATGGCTCCATCAAGCCGATTGCGACAAGGGCATTTTCGGGATTTAGATTTATTGTTAGCAGATAATTTTATTCGTGCTGCCGAGGAAGCTGGCTTAGAGCATGTGATTTATCTCAGCGGAATTATGCCTGATGAGCCAGAAGATCGATTGTCTTCTCATTTAAAAAGTCGCCTAGAAGTGGAATCAGTCTTGCGCAGTCGGAGCGTCAAAGTGACTGTACTGCGGGCAGGTATTATTTTTGGTCCTGGGGGCTCATCTTTTTCTATATTGATTAATTTGGTACGCCGTTTGCCGGTAATGATCTTTCCCGCTTGGACGCATTCGATGACTCAATCAATTGATATCAACGATGTGTGTCGCGCCTTTCGCTTTTCTTTATCGGAGGCAGACTTTCAAGGGGATACCTATGATTTGACTGGACATCAACCGATGAGCTACAAAAAATTAGTACACCGAGTGGCTGAAAAGCTAGGGCGTTCTTTTTTTGCTTTCTCTATTCCCTACAATTTCTTTTTTGTCTCAAAGCATTGGTTGTCTTTGCTGGGCGGGGTGCCTTTGGCCTTAGCCGAGCCCTTACAAAAGAGCTTAATTCATGATTTGCGTTCCCAGGAAAATCCCCTTTCTAAGGCTTTAGAGCCTGGGTTAACTTGCTTTGAGCGTTCTTTTGAATTGTCGGTGACAGAAACGGGAAGCCCTAAGCCTAATCCGAGGAGTGTGACTCAAAAAAAAGATGTGATTGAATTGCAAAAGGAGTGCCGGGTCCGTTCGGTTCAGCGGATGCCTTTGCCCTTGGGATGGAATTCACAGCAAATAGCTCGTGAGTACAGTGAATGGCTCACTCGAAAATTTGTCGGAATTATTTCTGCAAAAAATACAGCGGATGGGAGAATCTGTTTTTACTTTTTGGGCTCTCTTCTTTTGTTGGAACTCACTCCTACTCCCTACAGCATTTCCAATCTAAAGCGCAGTGCTTTTTATATATCAGGCGGGTGTTTGATACGTTCGGTCGAGCCGAAAGGGCGATTTGAATTCCGGCTCTTTCCTGAAAATAATTGTTTGATCGCCGCTATTCATGGCTATGCTCCTGTTCTTCCTTGGTGGATTTATTCTTCCACGCAAGCGGTATTGCATTTGCGGGTGATGCGTTCCTTTTCTCGGCATCTCAAAAGGCATAATGCCTCGTTAAAACAATGATTGTATTTTCTCTAGATTCTTATTCAATGGCGAATTCTTATAAACTATACTTCAGTTAGTCATGTCTAAAAATCTTGTCGAAATCTATGATACTACCTTGCGAGATGGTTCTCAGGGTGAGGGTGTCTCTTTTACGGTTGCTGCTAAGTTACGTATTGCAGAAAAGTTAGATCAATTTGGCATTGATTATATTGAGGGCGGTTGGCCGGGTTCCAACCCTCGGGATATGGCCTTTTTTGAAGAAGCCAAACAATTAAAATTAAAGCACGCCAAGATCGTAGCTTTTGGTTCTACTCGCCGAGCAAGTCTCTCTGCGGAGGAAGATCCGCAATTAAAATTATTACTGGATGCGGACACTCCAGTCGTGACTATCTTTGGTAAATCTTGGTTGCTGCATGTCACGGAAATTCTTAGGACCACTCCAGAAGAAAATTTGAAAATGATTGAGGATTCGGTGCGCTTTTTGGCTGAGCAGGGCAAACAGGTTATCTACGATGCCGAACATTTTTTTGATGGTTACAGAGACAATTCTGAATACGCGATTGAAACACTTAAGGCTGCACAGAGGGGAGGGGCATCTAATTTGTCTCTGTGTGATACCAATGGGGGTCGCTTAGTTGAAGAGGTCAAAGCAATTGTTTCAGAAGTGCAGGCTACTTTACCAGATAGTTCAATCGGAGTTCATTGTCACAATGATTCTGGTCTAGGGGTTGCCGTTTCTATGGCGGGTATTGAATCAGGGGCGGTGCTAGTGCAAGGTACTGTCAATGGAATCGGTGAACGTAATGGCAATGCGAATTTGACCACGATTATTCCAAATTTAATTTTAAAGATGGAGCGTTTGCTCAACTGCTCTGAAAATTTGAAAGACCTAAGAGCGCTGTCACTCTTTGTTGACGAAATGTCAAATCAGTCTTCAAATTCAAAGGCTCCATTTGTTGGCATCAGTTCTTTTGCTCACAAGGGCGGTGTGCACGCCGACGCTGCGGCAAAAGTGAAGCATAGTTATGAACACATCGAACCAGAGCTAGTCGGAAATAAAACTCGCGTCCTCGTTTCGGATATGTCGGGTCGCAGTAGTATTATGATGAAAGCTAAAGAAATTGGCTTCGATCTAGATGCGCGCTCACCCGAATTGAAGGAATTTTTAAGTAGCCTTAAGGAAATGGAATTTAAAGGCTATGAATACGAGGCGGCGGATGCTTCCTTGAAACTGCTTTTGAATAAATATTTAAAGGGGGAGGAAAGTGCACTGGAACTAATTGCTTATCGGGTCACGGTCAGCGATCAAGTCGACCTGGGTCGGATTGTTTCCGAAGCTTCGGTGCGAATTAAAGTAGGGGATACTGTTCACCATACGGTGGCGGAAGCGAGTGGTCCAGTAGATGCACTGAGTGAGGCCTTGAACAAGGCGATTGCACCTGTGTTCCCCGAAATAAAGGATGTGCGTTTGCGAGATTTTAAAGTGCGTATTTTAGAGAATAAAGAGGGAACGGATGCAATTATTAGAGTGCATATCGAGTCTACTGATGGTGAATCAATTTGGGGTACGGTGGGTGCGAGTGATAACATCATCGCCGCTGCTTGGGAGGCTTTGCTTGATTCAGTAGAGTACAAGATTCAACTCAGTAGGAGTTGACCATATAAGTGTGCAGGATAAAAGGGTGGTTTCTTTTGCCCAGATGACTATCTTTTGCTACCCAGCTATGCAAGGGGGTGTAAATTAATTCGACTATTTGGAATTTATCGATTCTCGAATTCTTTCCTTTAATGCCGCTTTTCTTGCATCTTTTAGGGATTCATGCGCGTAACGACTGTCGTTTACCGAAGCTTCATTTTCTTTGAAGTGTTGGCACATTGTGTGATTATCTATAACCTGGTTGTTATATTTGCCGCAAAAAACACAGAGTTTTACATGCATTTTGATCATGCACTGCTTCCATTTGGGCAATGTATAAAAATGCGTCTTATTTAAAGATTCAGAAACTTGTTTACAAGTAAACATGATAATTGTGTCAGTTTGAGTCTCGTTTGAGCCATTTATCGGTGAGCAAATTTTTTAATTGTTCACGAGCTCTGTGTAGGAGAACCCATAGATAATTCGGGGAAATATCCATTTCCTTACAGATTTCTTCAGTTGATTGATCTTCGAGCATTTTAAGCACGAAGGCTTCTTTTTGTGGGCTTTTTAGATTTTCCACGCATTCTTGAAAGACGACCCAAAATTCTTGATTATCGTAGTGTTTTCTGGGATTGAATTCCCACGGGTCAGGATTGGTAGTGGCAATTCCGCTGTATTTGAACCAAAAGCTTTCCATTAGAGCCTCATCTTCTTTATCGATATCGACCATTTGAGAGCGGATAGATTTCCTGATTTGATCGACAATTTTATTGCGCATAATTCCCCTCAGCCAAAATTTTATGTCCAAGCGACCGTCAAATTTTTCGAGGGATTTGATTCCAGCTAAAAAAGTATCTTGGACGCAATCAGAAGCAAGGTCAGGGTTTTTTAGCCTAGAGAGGGCGTAACGATAGAGGTAATCGCCATAGAGATCCACCCATTGTTCGGGTGGAGTGATCTTAGGGTTTCTGTTCAAGGTGATTTTCGAAGGCAATTGAGCTGCATCTTGGGACGGGGATTCCGGGCTTTCATGCTCGACATCAGGCATTTTATGAGTGTTATGATAGTTTGATGCTGGGTCAATACTGCAGTGTACAATCTATATAATTAATAGGTATTATTATTAGCTAGGAATCTTTTTTTGCTACAGTGTGAATTCTAATCCGGAAACAGCCCGATCGGGCTTGCAAAAACCCCTCACCATTTGGTTGTTTAAAGATGGTAAGCCGGGTCATGAAAGCCAAATAGATGGTTTGGTAACTGCATTGAATAAAGTGCAAAGACATAGGGTGCATAGCCTGCGCATCGATGATGGCTTTTGTTTGTTCCTATTGAAATTAAAATGCTTTTCTTCCACGCGGTGGCCTTGGGCAAATCTTCCCCCTCCAGATTTGTTAATTGGTGCGGGCCATAAAACGCATCTATGGCTCTTTCTCGCACGGGCACTATTCGGAGGGAAATCAATACTCTTAATGCGCCCCTCGCTGCCCAGTGCATTATTTGACTTACTTTTAGTGCCTGCACATGACTGTAAAGGCTCGAGTAGGCTGAGCACTCGGTCCAATATATGGGTTACGATGGGAGTATTGAATAAAATTCAATACTCAAATGATAGCCTCCTCAATCGAGGCCTTATTTTAGTTGGTGGTCCATCTAAGCATTTTCACTGGGATGAAGTATCTGTTCTTAAACAAATCTCTACTTTAGTCGAAGCTAATCCAAAAATCCAATGGGAATTATCGAGTTCTCGGAGAACGACTCCTACGATCGAGGAAGCTTTGAGTTCATGGACCTATCCGAATTTTCAATTCACTGCTTATGCCGATACAGATCCGTCTTGGGTACAGACTCGCATGAAGATCGCCAGTCGTATATGGGTGACATCGGATAGTGTATCCATGCTTTATGAGGCGATGACTTCTGGAGCAGAGGTGGGCTTGATAACGCTCAATGCCCTTCGTAAAAAGAGCCGTATTTTCAATTGTGTGCAAAACCTAACTGAGAGATCGTCTGTTCTGTTGGATCCGAACTTGGATCCCAATGTTTTACAATCACATCAGTACTTAAATGAGGCGGAGCGCTGTGCGTCTGCAATACAGGAGCAATGGTTTTCAAATGGTAAGATTTCGGAGGACTGAGGAATGAAGCAAGCGGGGTCTACACGCAAAAAAAGAGGGCGCATTAGAAGCGTATGTATCTTCTCTATATTTTACTTGGTGCATCGTATACTGATTACCTTGCCTTTGAGGCTCAGTCTCTCAATAGGGCGATGTTGTGGCCACATACTCTTCCACTGCTTTCCCCGTCGCCGAAAAATAGTTTTGAAAAACATTCAAATCATGAAGGCGTGGGCTCAGTCTAAGGGCTTATCCAATAGTTCTTTCGAGGGAGAAGCGGCTGATCTAGCTAAAAGTATTTTTGTTCAGAATCTAGAAAATTTCATTTTCGCATTAGTCATGATGTCGAAGCCGCAGGCAGTGATTAAACAGCATCTTCGCTTTAAAAATTTTGAAGTCATTGAAAAGGCGGCTCAAGACAATAAAAGCCTATTAATCCTATTTGCCCATAAGGGTCCTTGGGAGTTGCTAACGCTTACATCTCAATTATTGCCCGATGATCTTTTGTATCGAAAACGCGTTGGAGCCATCTATCGCCCTCTTACAAATCCTCTTGTGGACAGATGGATTAAGCAGATACGAGAGAAAAACGGTGCCCGACTATTCAGTCGGGAGGATGGGTTTCTCACTATGTTTCGTTTTCTCAAAGCGGGGGGCGCACTCTTTGTCGCCGTAGACATGCGTATGCAGCAGGGTGAGCCAGTTCTTTTATTTGGGAAGCCCGCGGCAAGCACGACTATTCCTTTGAAATTAGAAAAGATGACTGGTGCGCTCCCCTTATTTTTTGTTCTCAAAAAAATTAACCCTAGGCAATGGGAAATAGCCTTCGAGGAATTACCACCTGTTGATGTGCACACGGCTGAAGGAGAATTTGCGTTTTTACGGAATATGAATGAATTTCTCGAGCACATGATTGCAGATAATCCCATAGACTATTTTTTCTTTCAGGATCGCTATAAGCAATGAAGTAGATCTCTGAATTTTCATTGCATGATTAAAGAACCTAGTTCTAATGAGAATTGAAGGCTTCACAAATTAATTGCTATGGAAGCGTTAAAAAGATTTTTCCCATATTTTAGATACCTTAAATATGTTTGGGGGCGTTTTGCTCTCGGCTTAATTTTTGGGGTGCTTTTTTCTCTGTCTAGTGGCTTGGGTTTGCCAATTATGGCAGAAACCGTTTTTCCCATACTCTTTGGTAATACAGAGAATGCCCCCAAATGGCTTTGTAGAATCGTCGAGACTTATTTTGCCAATGATGTGAGTGGCGGATTTCTCTTACTCTGTTCATTTGGTATTCCCGCAACTATCTTAATTCGCGTTCTTTCGGGCTGGGCGAATGGCTATTATATGAATTATGCAGGCATCTCTGTGGTGCAACAGCTACAAAAAGATGTTTTTTCAAAGATACAGGATATTCCCTTCGCTTTTTTTAAAAAAAGTCAAACTGGTGAAATTATCGCCAGTGTTTTGAATTATCCTAATGAGATTCGTCGCGTTGTCGTCGATATGAGTAATGACATCATTAAACAACCGCTAACTCTCATAGCTGCGGTCAGCTTTTTGATTTACAAATCTTTCACCAGTGAAAGCTTTTCCATGGCGTTTATTGGTGTACTTACCGTGCCCATATTGATTTTTCCCATTCGACAAATTGCTAAGTATTTGTCGAAACGTTCAAAGCAGTTGGTAGCGGTTGGGGAAACACTTAATTCCTTGGTTATTGAAACCGTACAATCGCCAATGGAAGTGCGTGCATTTAATTTAGAAAAGCGGCAGAAAGCGCGATTTTCTCAACTCCTGGATACATTTTTTACTTTTACCATTAAAAGTGTTCGCTCGAGTTTAATGATCTCTCCAAGTATTGAATTTATTTCTAGTGTTGGTTTTGGAATTGCTTTGTACCTAGGCGTTAAAAATGGAATGCAGCAAGAGGAGTTTTTTGCTCTTTTTATTGCTTTGTACATGGCCTATGGCCCAATTAAGCGTTTAGGGCAAATGCATGGTCTGCTACGTCAATTAGAGGGACCATTAACGCGCTTAGAATCCATTCTGAATTTTGAGGATAATCTTAAGGCAGGGGTAAAATCTAAAGCTATAGTAAAAGAGATTCCGGATAAAATTGAAGGTGAAATTGAATTTGTGAATGTCTCTTTTTCTTATGAAAAAGGGGAAGCAGTGTTTGAAAATTTAAATTTTAAAATAGAAAAAGGGAAAGTTTTTGCCTTATCAGGTAAAAGCGGAGTTGGTAAATCTACTCTTGTAAACTTGATTTTGCGCTTTTACGAGCCTACTAGAGGCCATATATTGTTAGATGGAGAAAATCTTGCACATTTTGATCCTAAGGAGATAAGGCAAAAAATCGCTTACGTGCCTCAAATGCCTTTATTATTCAATGATAGTTTAATGGAAAATATACGTATCGGTAATCCAAATGCTTCAGATAGAGATGTTATAAAAGCCGCAAAGGAGGCTAATGCATTAGAATTTATTGAGAATTCACCTAATGGCTTTGCTACAATAATAGGAGAAAAAGGTAGTACTTTATCTGGAGGACAAAGGCAAAGAATTGCTATAGCTCGTGCTCTTTTAAAAGATTCTCCAATTTTAATTTTTGATGAAGCGACTTCCGCATTAGATGAAAATAATAGAGATGTTTTCTATGAATGGATCAAAAAATGTAAAGATAAGAGCATAATCATAATAGACCATACTAAGTCTGCGCAAGATTTTCCAAGAGAGTGGATAAATCTTAAATTTTGATAAGTTCTAAGTAGAATTCTTAGTTTTATTTAAATTAGAATTTTTGAATAGATATATGCAGGCTTAATTTTTAAGGCTTTGCACAGCATTTTTTAATTTCCCTCTAATTTTTTGGGATATACAAGAGAATAGGTTATGCAATTTATTCCGAATATTATGTCGGCTTTCGATAATCCATGGATCTGAAGGCTTTAGGCTTTGATAATGCTTCAAATTGATTATATTCGATATAGAGATAAATAAATTATACTCTTCAAGAACTCGCTTCCGAGCTTCTATGATATGAGGCAAGCGTTTTTCAAATTGATTAGATTCGATAGCTTTTTCTATTATGCTTATTGCTTCTCTGGGATTATTTATATCTATTTTTATAAAACTTTCTTTTGGAAAATATTCGTTTAAATTAGGTGCCCCACAATAAAAAGGTAAAGTGTATCCTAAATATGCGTCTGCTAATTTTTCAGTCCACCAGTGAAGGCAATTGTGGTTTTCAATAACTATATGGTATTTATATACATCAAGCGCATGGGCTTTATTTTTTATCTCATTTACCCCATGTCCATACCAATCCATTTCTGGAAATGCAGCTTGCATACTTTTAATGAATTTATATCTAGCCTTATGTTTAGTGTGGTTGTTTTGTTTGCTTGAGCAGACCGTAGATAAAGATTTTCTTTTGTCAGGAAGCTCTAAATTATAAATCTCGGAAAATTTTAAATTAGGGTTATAAAACCACCTTAGGGATGGTTGTGAGTATATTTTCCCAGGATGTTTTAAAGCCCAATCTTCTTGACCCGTAAGAACGTATTTAAATTGTTCTAAATATTCTCGTTCATAGATTTTTATAGAGGATGGCTCTGTGGTAATTAGTATAGTATTATTTTTGTGGCAATTTACATACGTTTTTCCTTTAAATTCATCATACACTACAAGCCAATCATAGTGCTCTTCATTGTTATTAAAAGTGAAGCTACATTTGCATAGCCCAAGATTTTCATTAGGAATCAAATTGAGAAAATGTTTTTCCAATTTATTTTCTTTTGAGTTTTTAGTGATAAATTTTACTAAAATCTTATCCATGTAAAATATCTATAATTACTAGTTAAGCAAGTGTACGAGCAATCGATTTATCGCCAATGTTCAGTGATCCACTTTGCTGGTTTTATATATTTATAGATCTTTTTCCACTTCGCCTTTACTGGCCAAATTCCCTTTAATGCTTGATGAGGATTTGGAACGCCTGGGAATGCAACAATTTTAGATTTTTTAGGCAGTTTTGGGGGTAGAATAAAATTTAGCGGCCAGTTTCTAGTACAATTTATTTTAAACAATAAACACCATTCATCTGGCCAAAAATTAAGCTTTTCAATGTTTTCGCTAACATATGTTTGAGAGTTTGGATATTTATTTAAAATTTCTATGCTATTTTGCTCTAATTCAGTCAAAAGGTGGATACTGGTCCCAATTTTAAATCTGAAAATTGAAGTGTTTCCTATCATTTTTTTAGGCTGACTCCAATTTTTCATTACTATAAAATTATCATCAATTTTATATTCAAAGAAAGCATCAATATTAGATATAATCACAACGTCTAAGTCTAAAAAAAGCCAATTACCCTTAAGCCCAAACAAATTTCCTGCATCAGAAAATAGTGTTATCTTTCTCCAACCTAGTTGATTTTCTGGAGATTTAATCGAAATGCTAGGGCATTCGTAAGTTTCGATTTCTGAGTCTAAGTTTTTTGGATTATCAGTTAAGCAAACAAATCTTACAGGACCTGTAGTATTACGTTTAACCATGTGGTAGAGCTTATTAACATATTCATCATTATAAAGATCGCCCCACTTCATGCAAATTACGTTTTTCATACTTTTATTTGTTAATTGTTAAAATGTAATTACTTCTATTTTTAAGTTCCACAATGTATCCATATTTAATTAAACTTTTTATTAAGTCATCTTTCCATAATTCACTATGGTTATGTTCTAAAACTATACATTTTGGATAAAGTTCTTTTGGGCATTCTTTAAAAAATTGCTGAAGCGCAATATTTTCCATACCCTCAATATCAATTTTTATAGCATCAATTTTTGTTATATTATGTTTCTGAATCGTTTCTTCCAGCGTTTGGGTTTTTAGGGTAAAACTTTCGTATTGTCCGTCATCGCTTTTAAAAAGGCTAACAGATCCTAGATCGCCACTGCTGTGAAAGGTAGAAACTTCATTCTCTCCGATGCCAGATCTTTCAATTTTTATTCTAGAATCGAGATTATTTGCTAAAATATTAAATTCGAGGATTCTGTAGGTTTTAGGATTGGGCTCTATCGCTAATATCTGACAATTTTTTATTTTTTTTGCAATTAGCAGTGAATAATAGCCGGTATTAGCACCGATATCTAAGAAATAGTTTCCCTTGAGAAATTTACACAAAAATTCTAGTTCATCTTTTTCATAATCTTTAGATGTGGTCAAAATCTTGGCATCCGTATTATTATTTTTTATACTAAGTCTAAATTTACAGCCTAGGTAATTATAGTCTACATAAAGAAATGGATGACACTTGATAATTATATTTAAAATAATATGTCTTAATTTACCTCTAGATAGTCCTAAATATTTGAAAACTAGTAAGCTCTTTAGAAAGAAATTTAGTCTATAATTTCCCCATTTTTTTTTAAGGTATTTACATTCTTCCATTTTTGTTTGTTTATTGGTCAGAGTTATCGATAAATTTTTTATAGAGTTTGATATAAGCTTTAGTACTCTGTTTCGATGAAAATTTTGCTACTGCTTTTTCTCTTAAATTTTTAAAATTGAATTTCTCGAAATTTATCAGAAGGTTCGCTAAAGTGTGCGGGTCTCCAGGTTTAAATAAAAAACCGTTTATGCCTTCTTCTATAATATCTAATGGGCCTCCGTGCTTAGTAGCAATAATTGGTTTATTATGCAATTGTGCTTCAATTAAAGTAAGCCCAAGACTTTCTGGTTTAATTGAAGTTGATACAACTACGTCGCTAAGAGCGTAAATTGTATGCATGCTGTGTGAGGTTGTTATAATTGAAACAGTATCATTAAGGCCCAACTCTTTGATCATCCCTACTATGCGTTTGTAGTATTTACGTTTTCTCTTTGGAGCATATCCTTTGATAATCCCTTTTATTTTGGGATTCTCTTTCTTAGCTATACTTATTGCGTATAAAAATGTTTCAAAATCTTTTAATTTCGTGAATCTTCCAATTGTTGTAACAATAAATGCATCTTCTAAATTATATCTTTTCTTTAAATTGTCCTTATCTTCATGATCTATATTTTTAGAACTAAAAATCTCTTCATCAACTCCACAATTTATAGTGGTTACATTTTCTGGTTTTTGTCTTTTGTAATTATTTAAGATAAAATGTTTGAGGGCATTACTGACGCATACTACATGATTTGCTCTAATCATAATTTCACTATAAAAGCTAATATGGTTAAAGCCATGTATTGTGGATATTATGGGTATCTTTAATTTATAATTTGCAAAATATGTTAACCATGCAGGAACTCTACTATGTACATTAATTATGTCGGGCCTAATGTGGATTAACGTATTTTCCAATAAAGATTTTCTTTTAAAAAAAGTTAGCAAATTTTTTGAACGCACATCTAATCTTATGTGAGTACCTCCTGCCTTTTCTATCGAATTTGCCAATTTCCCTCCTGCTGAAATGACATATGATTTTAAATCATTCTGCACCAAGTTTTCATTTAAGGAACTAACAAATGATTCAATGCCCCCTGTTTCAAGCTCTGGTAAAATCTGAACAATTCTATATTCTTTTGCCATTATAATTTATATTGATTTAATTAGGTATTAAGCAAATAAAATTCTTTGCTATTATAAGTCTGCTAATTTTTTTAAAATATTGTAAATTTTTAAGTTGTTAGCTCATTTTAATTTTAGTTTAAAACAATTTATATTTGATAAGTGTTTGTTTTGTAAGTTTTATTTCGGCTTTAAATTAATATATTTCCGATTTTATGATAGATATAAAATTATTAAGGGATAATCCAGATAAAGTACGTAAGGCTTTAGCTAGAAAAAAATTCAACGTAAATTTAGACAAAATTATTGAGCTTGATTTAGAACGTAGGTCTAAAATATCCGAATTTGAAAATGTTAGGTCAGCACAAAAAGCTGCTAACATTGCTATGGCGGAATTTGCTAAGGGGTCTCCTGAATTTTTAGAGAAGCTATCTGATATGAAGTCTTTATCCTCTCGAGCTAAAGCTTTAGAAGCAGAAGCTAAATCTGCAGATAAGGCTTTTCAAATAGCATTCTTGGATGTTCCCAATCTACCCGATGACTCTGTACCTAATGGTCAAGGTGAAGAGGATAACAATGTTATCCATTCCTGGGGTGCTCTCGACTGCTTTCCGCATGCCCGCCCTCATTATGATATACCTTGGTTTGAGACACATATCGATTTTGCTCGTGGAGTTAAAACTACTGGCGCAGGCTTCCCTTTTTATGTAGGGGAAATGGCAAAAATGGTACGAGCGCTGGTTAACTTTTTTTTGTCTGAAGCTGAAAAGAATGGGTATGAAGAGGTTATGCCACCGATCGTTGTCAACGCGGAAAGTGCTACGGCAACTGGGCAGCTGCCTGACAAAGAAGGACAAATGTATTTCGATGTAAATGAGGGTTTTTATTTAATTCCCACTGCTGAAATTCCGGTTACTAACTTTTTTCGTGACGAAATATTAGCCCTGGAAGATTTGCCTATCTGTCGTTCCGCCTACACGCCTTGTTTCCGGAGGGAAGCGGGAAGTTGGGGAGCAGATGTGCGTGGTCTGAATCGCTTACACCAATTTGATAAGGTTGAGTTGGTTAAGTGGACGCGAGCGGAAACGAGTATGGAAGAGTTAGAGTCGCTTAAAGAACATGTCGAAGGCATTCTAAAAGCCCTTGATTTGCCTTATCGTGTTCTACAAATGTGCGCTGGCGATATCGGGTTTCCCCATGCAAAACAGTATGATCTAGAGGTTTATGCAGCCGGACAAAAACGATGGTTAGAGGTTTCTAGCTGTAGTAATTTTACTGATTTCCAAGCAAGGCGTGCGGGAATTCGTTATCGCGACGAGTCGGGGGTAACTCAGGTTGTGCACACTCTCAATGGATCTGGATTAGCAATCCCACGAGTACTTGCCGCGATTTTAGAAAATAACTTGCAGGCAGATGGGCTAGTACGTATTCCCGATGTGTTAGAAAAATGGATTGGAAAAGATTACATTGGAGTGCCTTTTGAGTCAAAGTAAATAGAAGAATATGGAGGAGATAATCGAAAAGTTTTTTCAATCATTGCAAGATGGGAACCCCCTCTATTGGGCGGGTTTTTTAGTGGCACTGTTTTTTGCCTTCAAGCTATTCAAGAGCATGGGAAAAGTACTGATTGTACTGCTCATTCTTGCGGCAATTCTTTACTCTATTCATTATTTCAATCCTGAATTGTTAGAATTATTGATTAAGTCGTTGCTGGAACGCTTCAATTAACCCCACATTCTTTTTATGTCCTCGAAACAGCAAACGGCAATTAGTCCGACTCGTTCGGAAAATTATCCCGAATGGTACCAACAAGTGATCAAAGCAGCCGATCTCGCTGAGACTTCTCCAGTTAGAGGCTGTATGGTCATCAAACCTTGGGGCTATGCCATTTGGGAGAACATTCAAAAAGAACTCGATCGTCGTTTTAAAGCCACAGGGCACAAAAATGCCTACTTTCCACTTTTCATCCCCATGCGTTATTTGCAAAAAGAGGCGGACCATGTGGAAGGCTTTGCCAAAGAATGTGCTGTGGTGACCCATTCGCGTCTAGAACCCGATGTCGATGGGAAACTTCAACCAGCAGGTCTGCTCGATGAACCGCTCATTGTACGACCCACCTCAGAGACAATCATTGGAGAGCTCTTTGCCAAGTGGGTACAGTCCTACCGAGATTTACCCCTGCTCATCAATCAATGGGCTAATGTCGTGCGTTGGGAAATGCGGACGCGCCTGTTTCTGCGCACGGCGGAGTTTCTCTGGCAAGAGGGGCATACCGTTCACGCCACGGAAGCAGAGGCGATGGAGGAAACCCGTACCATGCTCGACATATACGCTGATTTCTCGGAGACTTTCCTAGCAATGCCGGTAATTAAAGGAGAGAAAACCGAGGCAGAACGTTTTCCCGGAGCGGAATCTACCTATTCCATAGAAGCGATGATGCAGGATAAAAAGGCACTCCAAGCGGGTACATCGCATTTCCTTGGTCAGAATTTTGCCCGATCCAGTCAAATTAAATATTTAAACGCGAATTCCGAAGAGGTTTATGCGTGGACCACCTCTTGGGGGGTGTCCACTCGATTGGTAGGCGGTTTGATCATGACCCACTCCGATGACGACGGCTTGGTCTTGCCTCCAGCAATCGCCCCCGCCCACATCGTTCTCTTGCCAATTACACCAAAGGCAGAGAGCAGAGCAGCGGTTCTTGAATATTGTCAGTCCCTGAAGCATGCATTAGAAAGTCAGACCTATTTAGGCGAAGCGGTGCGAGTAGAACTGGATGACCGCGATATCCGAGGCGGAGAAAAGACCTGGTCTTGGGTGAAGAAAGGTGTTCCCATTCGTGTAGAAGTCGGCCCGCGCGATATCGAAAAGGATGCCGTATTTTATGGCCGTCGTGATCAATCAGTGAAAGACAAAGTGAGTTGTCTACGCGAGGCCTTTATCACTTCTATTTCGGAAACCCTCAGTGAAATTCAAAACAATTTACTCAGGAAAGCAAAAGTCTTTCGCGATAGTCACACGCAAACGATTGAAAATAAAGATGACTTTGAAGCTTATTTTGCCGATGCCGAAGCTGGCTTTGCCTCCGTCGGCTTTTGCCTAGATCCCCAGCTTGAAGATGAATTGGCAAAGCGCTTGAAAATCTCCGTCCGCTGTATCCCTAATGATAGCTTAGATGAGCGACCGATCTGCATCTTTACTGGAAAAGAAGGGAAGAGGGTGCTCTTTGCTCGATCCTACTGAGCTTTTAGTAACTGCAATTTGGGTCGAATGACAGTCCGGCAGTAGGGGTGTTCAGGGTTCTCGCGATAAAAGTTTTGGTGGTGGTTTTCCGCGGGATAGAATGGACTCGCCGGACTAATTTCAGTGACGATTGGATCGGCGAACTTACTTTCTGTTGATTGTTTTGAGGATTGAGCTAAGTTGTATTGTTCATCGGAATGCGTAAAGATTGCCGATCGGTATTGCGTACCCACATCAGCACCTTGGCGATTCAAGGTAGTCGGATCATGAACAATCCAAAAGCGTTCAAGCAAAAGTTCATAGCTAATTAGTTCTGGATTATAGTGAATCTGAATGACTTCAGCATGCCCTGTGGTTCCAGTGCAGATCGCTTCGTAGCTTGGATTTTTAAGAGAGCCACCCATATAGCCGGACACTACGGAGTGGACACCGAGCAGCGATTCAAAAACTGCTTCTACACACCAGAAACAACCCGCCCCGAAAGTGGCCACTCTCAGTGCTTGCGCAGTTATTTCAGTTGAAATAGTAGAATCAGCCTCAAGGGCATACGGGTTTTCAGACATGGGCAAGAAAGAATAAAGCAACAACAAAAATACGATAGTGCAAGTAGCGACTAACAAGAAAACCTTAAATATATGTCTCATAAGGTGATAATGCCTGGGATTTTTTCCATCAGTCGATAGAGGGCGATTACTTCGTCTGAGGACTGAACCAGTTTTTCGCAGGAAAAAGAAACAAACCGACCTTTGGCAGAATATTTTTCCTTTAAGTTGGTGTCATCGAGCAATTCAATTACTTGGTTTGATTGCTCTCGGGGAACAATAAACTTAAACAGGTAAACGTTCGGCCATGTATAATGGGCATCCAAGCGCTCTTTAAGGCTTTCGTAGCTATTGCTGTCTTTAGGAGACATTAAGTGATTATAGACTAAAATTGTAGAAAAGTCGAAGCTAAGGACACTTTTTTAATATCGAGACTTGCCAGTAAGAAAAATGCTGGCAAAAAAGAGAATACTTACCCTTAATCACTCTATTCAGATGCCTAGGTGGTGGAATGGTAGACACTCGGGACTTAAAATCCCGTGCCGGCAACGGCGTGCGGG
>MDSZ01036822.1_pt1 | contig 16319 bp, 16 predicted proteins | sample 811201 | NCBI WGS metagenome assembly MDSZ01 (sample SAMN05326647, study PRJNA326480) | marine metagenome | isolation source: seawater | place: Indian Ocean: North | collected 2010
CGGTCGGGAAGTATGGATGATGTAATGAATGTTGTTCAGGCCATGGAGAAAAAAACATTGAAAACGCACGAATATTCTCAGTTTGAGGATCGGTATGAACTATTTCTCGCTTGTGCATTTTTTTTCTTTGCAGCTGATTTTTTCATACCAACACGCCGGAAAGGAGAAGAAGAGTGGAGGGGTCGTTTTGTTTAAGTGCGTACTGTTTATATTAAGTTTATCAATCTTTCTTATAGGGCAGCAAATTCCTGATGGTGAGCCTCTGTTGCTGAAATCTCCCCGTGAAGAAGTAAGTCGTGGTTTATCTTACTATGAGAATATTTTGCGAAAAAATCCAGATCTTCCGGAAGCCCATTTCGGGGCGGGTCACTCCGCCTATTCAATTGAAAACTACGAGCGGGCGCAACAAGAGTTCAAAACTTCTTCTCAATCGGAACGAAAAGATCTTCAGTCAAAATCACACTACAACCTAGGCAACACACTCTACCAGCAAGGTCGCCTTGAAGAAAGTCTTATGGCCTTTCGGAAGGCTATACAGCTTGACCCCTCAGATATGGATGCGAAGTACAATTATGAACTGACTCAGAAAATGCTTCGGCAGATGCAAAGCCAGCAACAATCCAAACCTCAGCAATCGGATCAGGATCAGAATGATGAAAATAAAAAACAGGATCAACAACAGCCTCAGCCTCCTCCGGACCAAAAGCAACAAGATCAAAACCAAAGCCCTGAGGATCAACAAGAACAGGAACAGCAACAACCCCAACAGGATAAACCCAATGCAGAATCAATCTTGGATGCTCTAAAGGCTGACGAAGAAAATTTAATGAAACGGAAACTGGGTCATGTCCGCTCTAAAAAACTTACAAAGGACTGGTAGATGATATACCGGTTGGTAATCTTTTCATTTCTATTTGCTCAATCCGCATGGGCGGAGATGAAGGTTTATGCTACTACGGACCAAAACAGAATTGTTCTCAACGAAACTCTTTCGCTTAAAGTGACGGCAGAAGAATCGAATGATTTTCCAAAACTTGATATCAGCGCTATCAAAGATTTTACCGTTATCTCAGGGCCGGGGCAGTCCAGCAGTTTTCAATGGGTGAATGGTAAGATGTCCAGTTCCAAAACACTTTCTTGGACTCTTATTCCAAACAAACCAGGATCGTTGACCATTCCTGCGCTAACGGTTGAAATAGACGGTAAACTGATGCAAACAGAACCTATCGTTGTGACGGTGTTACAGTCAGATAATCGTTCTACACCAAATTCTGGAGATCAACCTTCCCAGAAAGAACCACAGGCACCACTCATTTTCCTTCTTGCCGAGCCTGACAAGAAGGAGGTTTTCCAGGGTGAGCAAGTAACGATTCACTATAAACTATACACGCGCGTGAACTTGAGGCAATACGCCGTAGAGTCAAAACCACAGGGAGTTGGCTTTTGGCAAGAGGAGTTGTATGCGCCCAAGCAGCCTACATTGAGAGAGACTAGTGTTGACGGTGTTCGTTATCGTATCGCTACGCTCTACAAAGTTGCCCTCTTTCCCACAACGCATGGAAATCTCACCCTTGAGCCGATGATCCTGAACTGTTCCGTGGAAATTCCGTCACGTAATCGGAAGTTTTCGCTGTTTGACGATTTCTTTTCAGATCCATTCTTTTCAAGGACAAAACAGCAGATCGTCCGATCAGACAAGTTAACATTTAATGTGAAGCCGGTGCCAGAAGTTGGTAAATCGGCTGATTATACAGGTGCCGTTGGTGATTTTCGTCTTACATCAAGTGTGGATACAGCTTCTGTGGCTGCAAATCAGGCGCTGGCATTCACTGTTGAACTTTCAGGTACAGGTAATCTTGGCCTCTTTCAGCTACCTGAGCCCGAATTTCCCGGTGGGCTGGAAGTTTTCAGTCCTAAAACATCCATGGACAAGGATCCGTTCAGAGATGAGATTTCGGGAAAACGGTCGTGGGAATATATTCTCATTCCCCGACGGGAAGGTCAAGTCATACTCCCTTCAGTAGGACTTATCTATTTAGAGCCGAAAACCGGGAAATGGCTTACCACGGAGACCGATCCTATCCCCGTTCTTGTGACCCCTGCTGTAAGCGTCATTGCCGAAAGCAGTGGTTTGACGAAAGAAGAAATTGCCCTTTTGAGCCAGGATATTCGTTACATCCGTCAAGATCCAGTTCGGATACGAAGTATCTCTAACCGAATTGTGCCCCGGACTTTCTGGCTTATGAATCTGCTGGCTGTTGCCATGTTTTTTGCCCCTAATGTTGTGGAGTTGGTTCAGAGCAATCGGGTGGAGCGGCAGGGAGCTATTCGCGTGCGGGGCACTCTACGGCGGGCAAAGAAGATTCTTTTGAAAGTGGGGGACAACGATTATGAGAAGGTGGAACAGGCCATCTACAGTTATTTCTCGGATCGGATGGGGCTGCCGGGTGTGGGCCTCGATGGACGAATTCTGGAACAGAAACTTCAAGGTGCGGTAGATCAGTCGACAGTGGAAAAGCTATCAGCGCTTCTAGATGTTTGCGATATGGGACAATTTTCACCGTCAGTTTCTGACACTTCTGCTTCAGAGCTTGCTTATCGGGCAGTGGACTTGTTGCGGGAAATAGAGAGGCAATTGTGAAAACTGTCGTGAGGCTCATATGTTTTTTGACTCTCACCACAGTAATTCGGGCAAATTCTTATGCTGACTCGCTTTTTTTGGAAGCCAATCATTTCTATAGTAATCAGTATTACAGCGAGGCTGCAGACCTATACGATCAATTGATTAATCAGGGATACGGTCATATAAATCTTTATTACAACCTCGGTAATGCCTATTACCAGCAAGGACACTTGGGGAACGCTATATGGGCCTATGAGAAAGGTTTGGAACTGAATCCCAGGGATAGCGATCTTAAGTTTAATCTCACTGTTGCCAATGCCAGGATTGTGGATAGAGTACGTGTGCCGGAACCTTTCTTTTTGCTGAAATGGTACGGTGCCCTGAAACAATCCTTTTCACCGTCTCAGTGGCTGATGGCTATCAGCTCAGTTCTGCTCGGCAGTGCCGCGCTGTCCACAGTTGCGAAATTATGGGAAAATCGTCTTTCAAAGATTTTGATGACGGTCTCTTCAGCTGGATTGATGTTGGTGATACTATTTTCAGCTGTTTTTGCCGATATCTACTTTGATATTTCGGACACAGAAGCAGGTGTTGTGATTGCCCATGAGGGACGGGTACACGCGGCTCCATCCAAAAGTAGCAATCTTCTATTTGTTATCCACGAAGGGACGAAAGCGGAGATTTCAAGCCGTCAATATCCGTGGATTGAAATTGAACTCATTGACGGAAAGAAAGGGTGGCTCGACTCCAATTTGTTGAGGCCGCTGTAGAATGAAACGAATCATCACACTTCTGGCCGTCATTTCACTTCTTTCTGCTCAGAAAAAGAAGATCAGATTCGATGAAAGTTTTGATCCTGCCACTTTGAAAGAGCCGAAGATCAAATTACCTGTTATGCTAAAGCCGGACGAGCCGCTTCCACCTCAGTTTTCCCCGGTGGAAACGGACACTGTATTTGACGGTTTTCGTGTTCAGGTGATCTCCACGCAGGATTTAAATGAAGCAAATCGTTTGATGATGGAACTATCCTCCCTTTTCGGGAATGAGGTATATATTATTTTTGATTCGCCCAATTATAAGGTGAGAGTGGGGAATTTCAGATCTCGGGGTAATGCTGAAAAGGCCCGGCAGCGAATAGTCGATCTGGGTCACCGTGCAGCGTGGATCATACGTTCGAAAGTGAGGAAAAACCAACCGCCCGGTCGTCGATAAGATGCGGGAAAAGAGTTGTCCTCCAATTGTCACCTGGATAAATTTCTGCTGTCTTGTACTTGGAAACATCGACCTCGGAGCGGTGTATGGCCTTATATACCTTTCCGCCTGATTTTCTCTTCACTCCTTTCATCAGGGCGGGTTAATCGTGGCCGGGCATTCTAAATGGGCACAGATCAAGCGCAAGAAAGCCGTTGTGGATGCAAAGCGCGGACAAGTGTTCACAAAGATCATCAAGGAGATCACAGTTGCCGCCAGGTTAGGTGGTGGGGATGAAGATGCCAATCCCCGGTTGAGACAGGCCGTCCTTTCTGCGAAAGCAGCCAACATGCCGGCCGACAATGTTAAGCGCGCCGTCCAAAAGGGAACTGGTGAACTTCCTGGTATTTCCTACGAGGAGGCACTGTTTGAAGGTTACGGTCCCGGTGGCGTTGCCATTATGGTGGAAGTGACAACCGATAACAGGAAGCGGACAGTGGCCGAACTGAGACACCTCATTACCAAGCACGGGGGCAATTTGGGTGAAACAGGATGCGTGGCGTGGATGTTCAATAAAAAGGGGTTAATCACTGTTGAGAAAAACGGTGTCAATGACGAATCACTTCTGGATTCCATCCTTACTGGTGGTGGTGATGACTTTTCAGATGAAAATGATGTTTATGTGGTTGAATCGACTCCCGATCAAATGATATCAGTCCGTGAACAGCTGGAAGCTGATGGATTTTCAGTGATATTATCAGAGATAATGCTGACACCTCAAAATAGTGTGAGCGTTGAGGGTGAGACCGCGAAAAGGGTGATTCAACTGTTGGAAGCACTTGATGATCACGATGATGTTCAAAAGGTTTCAGCCAATTTTGATTTTGATGATGCTGAAATAGAAGAGGTGAGCTGAATGAGACGTATCATCGGTGTGGATCCGGGTATTTCTACCACCGGTTATGGTGTAATAGAATCAGACGGTGATGCCATCAGTATGATTACATGGGGAGCAATCTCTCCTCCGTCAAAGAAAACAATACATGTTCGACTGGGTGTTCTTTATGACGGTATTAAAGATATTATTGATCGTTACAATCCTACTGAATTTGCTATCGAGGAAGCGTTCTATAGAAATAACGCCAAGACAGTTCTAGTGTTGGGACAAGCACGAGGCGTTGTGATGCTAGCGGCGGCTCATCAGGATCTGCCGTGCTACGAATATTCACCGCGGAAAATCAAAATGTCCGTTGTGGGAAACGGCAATGCATCCAAAGAACAGGTCCAGTATATGGTAGCCTCTATTTTAGAAATGGAAAAAACTCCGGAAAAGCACGACGTCACTGACGCTTTGGCCACGGCCCTTTGCCATCTCCATCAACCAGAGGCTATTGCCGCATGATACATTCTTTGCGGGGGAAAGTGAAGTCAAAATCTGCTACAGAGGTTGTGGTGGATGTTAGCGGTGTTGCCTTTTACGTGGTACTCTCTGTTCCCACTGCTGATCACCTTCCAAAGGTAGGTGAAGAGGTGGAAATCCGTACCTACCTCAATGTCAGAGAAGACGCCATGGAACTTTACGGTTTCGAAGACGAAGAAGAACTGACCCTGTTCAAGATGCTTATCGGTATTTCCAAGATCGGACCCAAGGTGGCCATGGGAATACTGTCCGGTACTAATCCTGGTGAATTCAAGAAGCGAATAGTAGCTGGGGATGTGGCGGCCCTGACGGCGTTACCGGGTATCGGGCCCAAAACAGCCAAACGGATTATCGTAGAGTTGAAAGATAAATTTGTGGTAACTGGGGATGACGATGTGATGACGCTGGACGGAGAAGTGCCTGATCAGTTTGCTGATGCCTTGGCTACGCTCACTGCTCTCGGTTTCCACCGTTCGGACGGTTTTCGCGTTCTTTCTGATATGCAGAGGAAAGATCAGCTTAGCGGGAACGTTGAAGAGATTGTGAAGATAGCGTTGACAAAACTGTAGGAGCTGAAATGCAATTTGCTGCGAGACTGGAAAGTTTGGGAACCGAATCAGCCTTTGAAGTGGCACGACAGGCAGCTGAATGGAAGGCGGCGGGGAATGAAGTTTTCCCGTTCCATATCGGTGATTTCAACATACCGACACCGCAGCGGGTAGTTGATGCCATGAACCGTGCAATTGAAAATGGAAAGACCGGGTATTGTCCTCCGCCCGGCATTCCCGAACTCCGGGAAGCGCTAGCCGATGATGTGGGTAAGCTGAGAGAAATCAATTATGCCATGGACAATGTTATTGTCCAACCCGGCGGGAAACCCACTATAGGCAAATTCATTCTTGCTGTTATGGAACCAGGAGATGAAGTACTCTATCCCAGCCCCGGTTTTCCCATTTATGAATCGATGATTGAGTTCCACGGGGGCAAGGCTGTACCGTATACTTATATTGATAATGGAGGAAAGTTTTTGCTGGATTTGGATCAGCTTAAGTCAAACATCACATCGAAAACTTCCATACTGATATTTAATAATCACCACAATCCCACAGCGGCAGAATCTCCTCACGACGAACTGGAGGCGCTGGCTGAAATTTGCATGGAGAATGACCTTTGGGTCCTCTCCGATGAAGCCTATTTCGAAACAAGATATGAAGGTGAGTCAGAGTCCATAGCTTCAATTCCTGGAATGGCAGAACGTACCGTCATATTATATACCTTTTCCAAGCGGTTCGCCATGACAGGATGGCGCGTTGGTGCATCCATCGGACCACCAGAAGTGATGGAGATTATTGGTCAACTAAACGTGAATGACGAATCGTGTACAAATCATTTTGCCCAGTGGGCCATGATCGAAGCCTTGGAAGGTGGAACGGAAATGTGTAAACCTATTACTGATGAACTTCGCGTTCGGAGAGACGTCGCCCGCGATTTGCTAAACGGTATTAAAGGTGTTTCTGTGGGATCTCCTTCATCAACATTTTATCTTTTCCCGAAAGTGACGGAAGTGTTAGGAAAAAAAGGTTTACGGAACAGCACCGAATTACAGGAAGCTGTTCTAAAGGATACAGGTGTGGCATTCTGCCCAAGGAGCTATTTCTGCAGACCGTTACTTGATGAGAAAGAGCATTACGTCAGGTTCGCTTATGCCGGTATCGGACTGGATGACATTCGCGAGGGAATGGCCCGCTTTAAGGCCTATTGTGAGGCTTGATCTTGTGGGTGAAACTGGGAAAAAAACTTCCCTCTATGACTACCATCTGTCCCTAGGTGCAAAGATGGTCCCTTTTGGCGGGTTTGAGATGCCTGTACAGTACTCTGGCATCATAGATGAACATTTATCTGTGAGGGAAGCAGTGGGTCTTTTTGATCTATCGCATATGGGCGAATTTGTTATCAGCGGGAGCAGAGCGGCCTCTTTCTTACAACAAATGACAACCAATGATATTAATGCTGTTCAGATCGGTCAGGCTCAGTACACAGCGATTTGTAATGAAAATGGTGGAATTATTGACGATTGTGTTTTGTACCGGTTTAGCGACCACTACCTTTTGGTAGTGAACGCATCCAATATTGAGAAGGATTTTGGATGGCTGGAGAGCAATATCCAGGGCGAAGTATTACTGAAAGACAGATCTGATGATTTTTCACTGATAGCTATTCAGGGACCTCATTCACTGGATCTTATATGTCAGGTAGTGAGTAACCCGGAAGAGGTGAAATCCCTACCGTTCTACTGGCACTGTGAATCTGTTGTTGCTGGCGCTCATGTAATCTGTGCCAGAACGGGATACACTGGAGAGCTTGGTTACGAGATCTACATTAACGGGGAAGAAGCGGAGCCAGTATGGAATATTTTGCTTGAAGAAGGTGCTTCTCTGGGCGTCAAACCTGTCGGTCTTGGTGCCAGGGATACACTCCGTGTTGAGATGAAGTACTGTCTTTATGGAAACGACATTGATGAAAATACAAACCCCATTGAAGCGGGGCTTGGATGGATCACCAAACTAGAAAAAGGTGACTTCGTTGGCAAAGCTGCCATAGCCAAAGTGCAGTCAGATGGGCCTGAACGTAAGCTCATCGGTTTTGAGCTTTCGGACCGAAGCATCGCTCGCCACGGTTATTCCGCCATATGTAATGGGAACATAATCGGCATTGTCACCAGCGGGACACATTCTCCAACCTTGGGTAAGTCCATTGGGATGGCCTATGTGGACAGTTTCCATGCTTCAACCGGTACGGAACTGGAAATAGATGTTCGTGGAAAAGTAATACCGGCAACTGTGGTGAAGACCCCTTTTTGGACGAAAGGTACAGCCACGAAAATAGTTTAAAGGGCAATATGGACCGAAAGAGAGAAATAATAGGGATACTGCTTATTCTGGTATCGCTTTTTGTTTTGCTTAGTTTGATGACCTACGATGCAGCGGAAGAGCCCACTATTTCACCTAACATTGCCATTTCAAACCGGGCGGGAATCTTTGGTGTTTATATTGGTCATTTCTTCATCAAGATGGCTGTCGGTTATGTTTCTTTTATATTACCTATTATCGGCATTGCTTGGGGATGGTTTTTGTTTAGCAGAAAGATACCCCAATTTCTTGGAAAACTGACTATTCATACACTCCTAATGGGGCTCATTGTCTCTGTATTATTTGGATTGATGGCAGTTACCAGGGATGCAGAAAGCTACCAGGCTTCTGGACTTGTTGGTGCCATGCTGGCAAAACTGTTTCACGATTTTCTTGGCACCATCGGTACTGCAATTCTTTTACTGGCCAGCTCATTTGTGGTTATCCGGGGATACTTTAACTGGAATTTCTACGATCAAGTGGAAAAAGTTGGCACTCTTTTATCAGGTGTTGTTAAACGGGAGCAGAAGATTAAGACTGAAAAAAGCGTAGAGGCCCAGAAAAGAGAACACACGGAGAAACTTTTAGGTCGTTTGCAGGAAAGACGGGAATTCGAAAATGAAGCCTTCGCTCCGCCTGATGAGCAAGTGGTAGAAAAGACAGAAGTCTCGGAGGAACCAGAAGAAGAGACTATTGCCGAAATAGAAGAGACTGAAACCACTCTATCAGTGAGAGAGGAGACACCTTTTGGTGAGAGTGAGCCGGAGACGGAAATTGAGAAAGAGGAAAAGGTTTCTGAAGAACCGCCGGTGTCAGCAACGGGCGAAGAGCATGGGGGGGACTATACAATTGGACAGGAAGTAATTGAAGAGGAAGTCGATTTTGATGCCACTGTAGAAGGGGTACCGAAAAGAGCTTATCAGCTTCCTTCTGTCGATTATCTTGATCATTACGAAGAGATTGCCCCCAGCGCCTCCGATAGCGAACTTGTTGATAAGGCTGAATTTCTCACACAATCTCTGGCGACTTTTGGCGTTGAAGGACATGTGGTAAACATTGCTCCAGGTCCGGTTATTACCCTGTTTGAGGTTGAACCGGCTGAAGGTGTTCGCGTCAATAAATTTGTTCAGCTTTCAGATGATTTGGCTCGGGTCATGAGAGCACCGAGAGTGCGCGTGATTGCTCCCATCCCCGGCAAATCTTCAGTCGGCATCGAAATCCCTAATGAAAATCCTTCCATTGTCTATTTGCGTTCCGTTGTCAATTCTGAAAAGTTTATCTCATCAGCCTCCATATTGACCGTAGCTCTTGGCAAAACGACCAGCGGGGAGAATTTTATTATTGAACTGGATAAACTTCCACATTTGCTCATAGCGGGAACTACTGGCTCGGGTAAGTCGGTCTGCATCAATACAATAGTTTCATCGTTACTTTACCGCTCAACGCCTCAGGAAGTACGGTTCATTCTGATCGATCCAAAAAAGTTGGAAATGGCGGCTTATAGATCGCTTGAAAAACATCACCTCATTACAGCGGAAGACATTGATGAATATGTAGTTACTACCCCTGAAAATGCTGTTCTTGCTCTTCGTGCCGCTGAAAAAGAGATGAGTCGAAGATATGATGTTCTGGCTGACGCTGTAGTGAGAAATATACAGGAATACCGAGACAAGGCGGAAAAAGACGACAACCTGGAAAACATGCCCTACATTGTGGTGATAATCGATGAATTGGCTGACCTGATGCTAAGGGCGCCGAAAGAGGTTGAGCAGTCCATTGCCCGTTTGGCTCAGATGGCTCGTGCTGTGGGTATTCATCTTGTACTGGCAACACAGCGTCCCTCTGTGGATGTCATTACCGGTGTTATTAAGGCAAACTTTCCGGCTCGGATCGCGTTTCAGGTTGCGACAAAAATTGACTCTCGAACAATTATTGATATTAATGGCGCTGAAAAACTGCTGGGCAGAGGTGATATGCTTTTCCTACCACCCGGCACATCTGATGCAATCCGGCTTCACAATTCTTTTGTTACACTTGAAGAGATTAACAGGATCGTTAAGCATATTGAGTTACAGCCTACAGCCGATGAAATTAAACTGGAAGGTACAAAGACACAGTTAGGTGTAGAAGGAGGCCTTGGCGGACCTGAAGAGGGTCAGGATGAATTGCTCACAGAAGCTATTCGACTTGTGATCACTCATCAGCAGGGATCCATTTCACTCATCCAGCGGCGTTTCAGGGTTGGATATTCTCGGGCAGCTCGTCTTATTGATCAGATGGAACAGCTCGGTATTGTGGGTCCTTTCACCGGCAGCAAGGCGAGAGAGGTTCTTGTTGACGAATCCTATCTTCAGGTGCTGGATGACGATGAATCTCCCTAAGAAAAACTTGTTTTTTCTGAAATATTTTCTCGTTTCCATTGTGGGCTTTTTCCTTGTAAACAGTACCGCAGCTTTTCAGGTTGATGAAGAAATCCTGTACCAAATATCAGCCAGTGTGCTTGATAAAAAGGGCCATACCTTTGAGGTGTTCTGGTTCTACCGTTTAGATGAGGAGTCTTGGAAAGGGAAGGGGACATTAACAATATTTGGTAAAGATTATCTCAGCCTTGACCTTCCTTTTATGAATGTATTAATACAGAAGTCTGTTATGAGTGTGAAGTATCCGGAAGAGGATCAGGTACTCATCGATTATTTCAACCGCCGTGATCCATCAAACCTTTTCGCCGTACTGTTAAGTGAGTTCAACGGCTTCATAGTAGAAAATATAGATGCCAATAATGAGCAGATTAGTCTAAGCCTTGTTCCTGAATCGCTTGTCGGTTTTGACCACCTCTGGATGACAGTAAAAGAAAACGAGTGGATTCCCAAAACCATAAAGGCAGTTTCGGGAAAAGAGATGGAGATCAATGTGGATGTTCTGTCAGTGGGGCCTCTTGTAAACCCGGATGATCTTATCATGGGGAAACTGACTGCTAGTGAAATTATAGATTTGCGGGAGTAGCGTGAAAAAAGTAATAATCGGAATCTTGTTCAGCGTGGGAGGCATCTATCTCGCTTTTCGTCAGATGGATTTTGGAAGCCTTGTGACAGTCTTAAGGTCTGTCGATTGGATATTGATTCTTATTGCTGTTGTAGTGATGATCTTTAGTGTCTGGGTAAGGGCTCTCAGGTGGCGCATTATCCTTTCTCCTATAAAAGATGTGAAAACACACCCACTCTTTTCCGCTACTATGATCGGCTATTTTGGCAACTCCGTTCTTCCATTAAGGTTGGGGGAGTTTTTAAGAGCTTATGCTCTTAACCGTAACGAACGTGCTGTAACCTTCTCCACAGCTTTTGGTACCATTGTTGTTGAGCGTGTTGTAGATATGCTGGGCATCATGATTTTGATGCTTGCGTTATTTTCATCTTATGATATTCCACAGTGGCTGACAAACAGCGGTCTCTCTCTTTCGGCGGTTGTGATCATTGTGTCGGCTGTTCTCTTTTGGATTTCTGCCTCACACCACGATTGGGTGGAGAAAATGGAAAATATAGCTTTTCTTCAGCATGGTGTTGGGATTCGCCTGAAGCAGATGTTTCATTCATTTGTAGGGGGATTGGTGACGCTCAGAAGAATCAAGCAACCTGTATCTCTGGTTTTCTATTCAGTTTCTTTATGGGTAATGTACTGGGGAATGGCTTGGCTTTGTGCGAGATCTATAGGTGTAGATCTGTCTTGGCTTCGGTTGGGAATTCTTATGGTTTCGGTCACAATGGTCATCACGCTCCCTTCGGCCCCCGGTTTTATAGGGACATACCATGCCGGTGCAGTTTTGGTGCTGGTGGAAGTTTTTTCTGTGGCACAAGCTCCTGCACAAGCATATGCCATCATTAACCATGCTGTCGGTTTTGTTCCTCTTGTTGTGGTAGGTGCCTACTATTTTCTGAAAAGTTCTCTCAATCTCAGCGATGTGAAATCTATGAAAGCGCCTACGAATGCATGATTCAGAGAAAAAGGGGGCTATTTTTCTTGACAGAGATGGAACCTTAAACCCGGATCCCGGTTACATTGATTCACCAGACGATTATGAACTTTATCCTGAGACTGTCCGCGCGCTAAAGAACCTGTCCACCACCGGACTGCCTTTTATTCTTGTAACCAACCAGTCGGGTATCGGCAGAGGTTTGATTAAAGAGACGGCTCTGGAAGCTATCCACAATAAGCTTGAAACTTTGCTCAATCAGCACGGACTGGTGCTACTTGGCATATACTTCTGTCCGCACACACCTGAGGAAGGGTGTAATTGCCGAAAGCCGTCCACCGGCATGTTTACACAGGCAGCAGATGAACAAGGGGTTGATCTCACATCTTCCTACATGATTGGCGATTCGGTAGCGGATGTGTTAGCGGCAAATGCTGTTGGTTCGCAATCAATATTAGTCAAGACAGGCAACGGCCAGAGGACTGAAAGAGAAATCTTAAATGGAAAACTGTCGGCCGATTTTGTTGGTGGCAATTTAAGCGAGTGTGCTGAATACATTGTTAATTTTGAGGCACAGCGGTGAAGATTGCTGTCCTTATGGGCGGAAACTCTGCCGAACGAGAAGTTTCTCTTCATAGTGGCGAAGCTGTGGTCGAAGCTCTTCAGCGGAGTGGGACAGATGTGTTCGCCTGTGATTATGAAGGCAACATCCGGAATTTCCTTTCGAAGCTCGCCGAGGCTGACGTTGTTTTTATGGCCCTTCACGGTGGAGAAGGTGAAAATGGAACTGTTCAGGGTGTTCTCGAAGAAGAGAGCATTGTATACACCGGCTCAGGGCCTGATGCATCCGCCCTGGCAATGGACAAAGTGGCTTCAAAAAAGCTGATGGTAGAGAATGAACTTCCCACTCCGGACTGGATTTTTTTTACTAGTTGTGAAGACTTTGAAGCCTCCGGTGAAAAGAGCCGTAACTATCCTTTGATCGTAAAACCCAACGGTGAGGGGAGTACCGTGGGACTCACAATTGTGAAATCAGAAGCTGAACTGTTGCCAGCTGTGATGACAGCCGAAAAGTGCGGCAGTGGTATTTTAATGGAAGAGTATATTCCCGGCCGGGAACTCACCGTAGGCATATTGGGCGAAGAAGCGCTTCCGTGCATTGAAATCCTTCCATTGCACGATCATTATGATTATGAGTGCAAGTATACAGCGGGAATGTCTAATTACATTTGCCCGGCGGAAATATCTGCAGCCCTGGCCAGTCAATTGGCTCAGTCTTCTCTTGCCATTCACAACCTCCTAGGCTGCCGCCATTACAGCCGTGTCGATTACAGGCTTTCTCCGGAGGGCAGTTTCTTCTGTCTGGAAGTCAACACTCTCCCCGGGTTGACAGACACAAGTCTTGTGCCAAAGGCGGCAGCAGTTGTTGATATCTCTTTTGAAGATCTTGTTCTGAAACTTTGTACAATGGCACTCCATGGAAGATAACGGTAGAGAAAAACATTGGTTGGCTGTCTATACCAAGCCACGGCATGAAAAGACAGCTGACAGCGAGCTTATGAAGAAAGGAATCGAATGTTATCTTCCGCTTGTGAAACGCCGGAGATTTTGGAAAGACCGAAAAAAGTGGGTCTGGATGCCCCTTTTTAGAAGCTATCTCTTTGTCCGCATTCCGTTGAGGGAGACGCTGTATGTACTTCAGACTTATGGTGTTCATCACATAGTAAAAATTGGGGGTAAGTATGCTGTTGTTCCGGATGAGCAAGTGGAAGCTGTCAGGAAAATGCTGGAGGGGGGCTATGTTCCGGACGCACACGACTATTTTGATATCGGTGATGAAGTTGAGATTGGTGGTGGTCCCTTGGTGGGCATGCGGGGAATTCTTTCGAGGAAAGCGGGCGAAACTCGCTTTGTAATCCGCGTGGATGGTATTCAGCAAGCCATCTCAGTCCACATCGATGCCGATATGCTTAAACCTGTTAAGCCGTTTTGAGCCTCAAACTATTTAATACACTTTCCGGGAAGCCTGAATCTTTCAAGCCACTGGATGACAAGACTGTTCGGATTTATTCGTGTGGGCCTACCGTTTATGATGCCCCTCATATAGGGAACTTCCGTGCCTTCCTTTTTTTCGATCTCGTGAAGCGCTACCTCCGTTTTCTAGGTTACGAAGTCAATCATGTAATGAACATTACGGATATAGATGACAAGATTATTGCAAGGTGCGGTGAGGAGGGGAAAACTCTTTCTGAGCTGACAAACGAGTACCGCGCAGCTTTTGAAAAAGATGCCGTATCTCTCCGTATAGATTTACCTGATACCATGCCTGCGGCTACCGATCACATTGATGACATGATTGATCTCATCAAACAGCTTATAGACAAAGATTACGCTTACCTTACAGATGATGGGTCTGTCTTTTTCAAGATTGGCTCGTTCCCGAATTATGGTAGGCTTTCCAATATTGATACCTCGCAACTCTCCAGCACTGAGCGGGTAACGGACGATGAATACGGCAAGGAAAATCCTCAGGACTTTTCCCTTTGGAAGGCATGGAAAGAGGAGGACGGAGAGGTCGAATGGGAGTCACCTTGGGGGCGCGGCAGGCCTGGTTGGCACATAGAGTGTTCAGCCATGTCCATGAAATATCTTGGCGAGGAATTCGATATTCATTGCGGTGGTGTTGATCTCATTTTTCCTCACCATGAAAATGAGATTGCCCAAAGTGTCTGTGCTACTGACAAATTATTTGTCAACTTTTGGCTGCATTGTGAACACCTATTAGTGAACGGAGCAAAAATGAGCAAATCGCTTCAGAATTATTATACTATCACTGATCTGATAAACAGGGGATACACCGCTTCGGCCATTCGATACCTGCTTACTGCTTCACACTACAGACATAAGGTAGATCTCACAGAAGAGCATCTTCTGGCGGCAAGTCAGGCTGTTAACCGGTTTCAGGATTTCAGACGCAGACTGGAAAAACTTGCAACAAGTTCTTCTGGACATGAGGCTGATCTTCCTGTGCTGGATGAATTTAGGAAAGCGATGAATAACGATCTGAATATAGCTGAAGCAATGGGAAAAGTTTTCGACTGGATAAGAGAAGTAAATAGAAAAATTGATTCAAATGATCTGACAACTGAGGAAGCCGGTAGGTTTATTGAGGTGTTAGACAAAATTGATAGTGTAATCGCTGTCGTTAGTGATGACAAACCGGAAATAACTGACGAGGAGGCGACAATGATCGATGAGAGGGAAAAGGCCCGACAAGAGAAGAACTGGTCTAGGGCTGATGAGATCAGAGACTATTTTCGATCCAGAGGTTTTGAGCTTGAAGATACGCCTGATGGAACCATTTTAAAGCTTTCAAAAGAGGGTTCAGATAAGTTGTAAAATAAATCCACTTTCTCTTCTATAAATATATTTGATTTAAAATACTTTCAAGTTAATTTTCGGGGCTGTGCGAAATGCGTACCATCGAAGATTACTTACCTCCAACTGCCCATCTGATGTGGTTCAGGTGGCGGAGCTGTATTATGCAGGTGTGCCTCAAGATTTAGCCACCGTAGCTCAGTTGGTAGAGCAGCTGATTTGTAATCAGCCGGTCGGGGGTTCAAGTCCCTCCGGTGGCTCGTATTGTTTCGAGTAGGATATCTTCGGCGCGAGAGTCAGTAATAGGGTTCACCTGGAGCGAGATCGTGGGTTCGAAACCATCTGTTCAAGTTGTTAATAATATTCAAAATCGTAATATGAGAGACCCTCATGGATATCTGGGGAGATGGCAGAGTGGTCTAATGCACCAGACTGTAAATCTGGCGGCGAAAGCCTTCGGTGGTTCAAATCCATCTCTCCCCACAGCTAGCGAAAGCAGCCAGAACAACCGGATGATTCATGATGGTAGCAACTATGCGGTGGTAGCTCAGTTGGTAGAGCATCAGCCTTCCAAGCTGAGGGTCGCGGGTTCGATCCCCGTCCGCCGCTCAGATTCGTCTGGCTGTAGCACTTGGGCAAACACCTTACAAGTTGCCTACGTAGCTCAGTCGGTAGAGCACGTCCTTGGTAAGGACGAGGTCACCGGTTCAATCCCGGTCGTAGGCTCATTAATGATCTGTCAATCAACATAGGAGATTTTCTCATGGCAAAGGAGAAATTTGACAGGACCAAGCCCCACCTTAACGTGGGCACCATCGGTCACGTAGATCA
>MDSZ01103400.1_pt1 | contig 16317 bp, 17 predicted proteins | sample 811201 | NCBI WGS metagenome assembly MDSZ01 (sample SAMN05326647, study PRJNA326480) | marine metagenome | isolation source: seawater | place: Indian Ocean: North | collected 2010
CATGTACGCGAAAGCGTATCGGCGGATTTTCGACCGTCTTTTGGCCGATGACCGGATTGTTATTCACTGCACCGCCGGCAAGGATCGGGCGGGCATGGCATCGGCGATGGTGCTAACAGCCCTCGGCGTGTCGAAGGACGTGGTTCTCTCGGACTATTTGCTGACCAATGAATACTGGGATCGGGGCGGGCGCGAACGTCCCGACATGGATGCGGACACCGTCGCGATGATCTTTGCGGCCCGGGAGGAGTATTTCGACGCGGCCTTCGCCGGAATCGGCGAGCGCTACGAATCGCTCGACGAATATCTCACAGCGGAAGTCGGCCTCACGGCCACGGACCGCGCCCGACTGAGAGAAATGTATCTGGAGTAGCCCGGCGGCCTTATCGGAAGACGGTATACGCGAGAACCAGTTCCGCTTTCGGGCCGCCGTTCCGGAAGGGCAAGAAGACCCGCTCCATTTCGACGAAACTCTTCTCATGCATCATCAGCGGTTGGCCGCGCCGGTAGCTGAGGCCGTGGCGCTCCGTCACGCTTTGTAGATCGGCCCGCGTCGCCGTCGCATGAAAGTGGTCGAAAGCCTCGTCGAGATAGCGCCCCTTGTAGCTCTTCCCGTGATAGCGGTTCATCCGCTCGCCGAGCAGCCGGAAACGGAAGCGGAAGGGGACGCGCTCGACATCGATCAACGCGATTCCCGGAAGAAGGCGGGGGAAATCGAGTGGGTCTATCTGCGATCGGTCCGGCAACTGGCTGCCGTCATGCAAGGTGCGCCAATGTCTGACGATCTCGACGACCGTCTCGTCGGCATCGGCCGGAAGGGACGCGCGGCTCGACACCGGTATGCGGACAACCTCACCGCCGATATAGCGAACGGCCTTGCCGCGCGGCCGCGGCGCGAAGGCGACGATGTTGTTATCGGTCGGTTTGGCGGTGACGGCGGAAGAGGACATGCGCGCAGCTCGGGTTCTCAGTGGGTATTCGGGTATGTAACAGAGAAGGAGATATACGCGGCGTTCATTACGGCAATCTGACCGACCGTCTAATCCCGCACATCGAATAATTGTATGGGTGACAATGTATCGGTTGCCGGCGGGTCCCCCGCTGTGAAATAGAAACCGAAAGAGAGAGGAGTCCTGTCATGCCAAACGCTTGCCCAAACGGTTCGCAATACACGGCGCGGATGATGACGCATTACATGGCCTGGGCGAATAAGGTGATGCTGGCTGGCGTCGCAAAACTCCCGGATGCCGAAATCGTCAAACCGCGGCCCGCGCTCTTCGGCAATATCGCGCACACGTTCAACCATATCCTGGTCATCGAGAAAATCTTCCAAGCACATCTGGAAGGCACATCGCATCCCTATCGCGCCCGCAACACCGAAACCGCGCCGCCCTTCGCCGAAGTTCGCGACGAGCTGGAACGCATGGACTGGTACTATATCGATCTTGCCGCGCGCTTGAGCGAGGAAGATTTGGCGACGGTTATCGACTTCGCATTCGTCGACGGCGGGACCGGATCGATGTCGCGGTTCGAAATCCTGTTGCACCTCGCGAACCACGCGACCTATCACCGGGGCTTCATCAGCGACATGCTCTACCAAATTCCCCACCAGGCGGGCGCCAACGACTTTACGGTGTTCTTGCGGGACGCCTGGCCGGCGCTTCAGGACGCCGCATAGCGGGCCCCGACGCCCATCCGCGAAAATTGGAACCGGGGGGTGACCAAGCCCGCGTGCGCGACTTATCTTCCCTGTAACGCAAAAAGTTCGATTGGCGCATATCGAGGAGATTCCCATGCCGTTTTACGAAAGAGGCGACGTCCGCATCCGTTACGAAGAGGCCGGCAGCGGCTTCCCCCTGCTCGTGACGCCGGGCGGCGGATTGAACTCCCGGCTCAACTATTGGCCGAATTCCGTGATCAACGCGTTCGAAACCTTCCAGTCGGACTTCCGCTGCATCACCATGGATCAACGCAATGCCAACGAGGGCGAGAGCACTGGCCCGCTTGCCATCGACGACCCTTGGGGCGGCTTCGCCGAAGACCAGCTGGGATTGATGGACCACCTTGGGATCGACAAGTTCGCCTATATGGGCTTCTGCATCGGCGGCTGCTTCGCCGGCAAGCTGCTGGAACAGGCGCCGGACCGGGTCGTCACCGCCGTCTTCTGCCAGTCGGTCGGCCATTGGCCGGAGGACCCGGACGTCATGTACCGCTCCGGCAAGGAAATCTGGGCGCCGGCCCTGCAGCCGAACCGGCCCGACATCACCGACGAGATGGTCGATCAGTACCTGCACAATCTTTACCGGGTGAACCCGGACTTCCTCTACAGTGTCTCGCGCGACTTCATCGCCGGCTGCGAAACGCCGATCCTGGTCCTGCCGGACAACACCCCGGCCCACCCGCATCAAACCTCGGTCGACGTCGCGTCCTTGGCACCCAACGCCGAGATCACCGTCTTCCCCTGGACCGAGCCGGCGGAACTGAAGGCCCGCACCATCGAGCGTGTGCGCAGCTTCCTGAAAACCCATACCGGCTAGGGTCGGTTCGACACAGAGGGAGGGACCGCCATGGCCCGCGTTCACGTCTATCAAACCCCCGACGAGCTGGAAGGCGAGGCCCGCCGGATCGCGGAGAAGATCGTCGACACCCGTAAAGCTCTCGACGGGCCGTTCTCGGTCTGGATGCACGCGCCGGAATGGGCCGAACGGGTCGCCCATCTCGGCACCATGATCCGTTGGGAAGGCACCCTCGAGCTCCGCACCCGGACCCTCGCCGCACTCGTCGTCGGGCGGCATTTCCAGGCGCAATACGTCTGGGGCATCCAAGGCGTGATCGCCGAGGAGCGGGGCATCCCCCGCGCCACCGTCGACGCCATCCGCGACGAACATTCGGACGGCATCGCGCCGGAAGACCTCCAGATCATCGACTTCACCCGCCAGCTGCTGTGCAACAACCGGGTCGAAGACAGCCTGGCGAAAGCGGTGATGGACCGCCTCGGCGCGGACGAATACGTCCAGCTGACGACCTGCATCGGCTATTACTGCATGCTGGCGATGACGGTGAACGGCGCCGAGCTGGAGCCCAACCCGGCGCACGAAGAGCTCAAGGTCTAGCGGCCGGCCCCCCGCGATTTGGCACCGTTCCGGGCGCCGCCTGGATTCCCCGGGCCCCATCCGCTACCTTGTAGATCGATGGGGGAAAATTCTATGGGCGCCGTCGCGCCGCCATCCCAACATTTGATTCGGTCCCGGCAACCGCCTCAAGGGCACACGCCGAACACGGCACCTGCCGCACACACGCTGACCGAATGACCATCCCGACGGCGCTTGGCGTCTAAGCGCAGACCGTTTCGTGCTAGGCCGTCCCTGCCGTGAAGATCCGTATCCCAGGCTTCTCACACGAGGAAGGCGCGGCGCCGGGGCGTCGTTGAAATCAGGTTCTCGGGAGGTGTTGTCCGGTCCGGGTTACCCGCAGCGTGGTATGACGCTCGGACCCTCGGGCACCCGTAGTGCGCCCTTTATATGGGGGTACGGCTGTTGCCCCACAATAGACATTATGTCTTTAATTGGGTCGCAAGCTCGTACCCAAAAGAAATCGGGGGTCGGGGAGAATTTTATCGAAAGAGAATAAAATGGCGCGCCCGTCAGGATTCGAACCTGAGACCTTTAGCTCCGGAGGCTAACGCTCTATCCAGCTGAGCTACGGGCGCGCGGCGATAGGCGGGGCGCAATTTAGGGCAAGGGGCGCGGTTGCGCCAGAGACTTGTTTGGACTCCGGTTCTTTTGCCGCAACTTGATCCGCCGCGCGGTCCGCGCCCGACGGCAGCGCCGTCGCCGGGTCGCCGATCCAGGCAGCGATGTCGGCCAGCACGGTCGCGGCCTGCAGGTCGCGGAGCAGCATGTGGAAGCCCGCCTGGTAGCGGGCGACGCGCACGCATTCCGCCTTCGGCAGGGCGGTGAGCAGGGCCTGCATCGCCCCCTCGGGCACGATGTCTTCTTGGCTCCCGAGCAGGATCAGGGTGCGGCCCCTCGTCTTCGGGGCCGCGTCGAGGGCCGCGTCCATCAGATCGACGAGGCCGTAGAGCGTGTCGATCCGCGTGTATTTGATGACCAGCTTGTCGCGCCCGAGCTTTTTCAGCATTTCGATATTGTCGGACGGCGTGCGGTTGAAACCCTGCCCCGTCACATGGAAAAGCGGGATGGTGTGGGCGAAGAACTCGAGGCCGACGCGCTGCCAGACCGGCATGACCCGGCGCCCCCAGACGGCGGGGGCCGAGAGGATATAACCGTCGGCTTTCGGCGGCCCCGCCCTCTCGCCCATCGCGGCCAGGACGACGGCGGCCCCCATGCTTTCGCCCAAGATATAGAAGGGACGGTCCGGATGCGCCGCGCGGACGAGGCCGGCGGCGGCACGCATGTCGCCGGTCATGCCCGCCACGCTCGACCAGAAGCCGCGATTCGGCGCCGCACCGAAGCCCCGCTGATCGTAGGCGTAGACCGCGATCCCCGCCTTCGCCAGATGCGCGGCCGGGGCCTGGAAGGCGCGGGAATAATCGTTGAAGCCGTGCAAGGCGAGGACGACCGCGCGGGGCGGTCCCGCGGGCAGCCAGCGGCGCAACGGCAATGCCGCCCCGTCCGCCATCGTCACGTGGGTCGCCGAGAGCGCCGGGGCCACGGTCGGCGGGCCCGGCGGGCGGTGCCACGGCGCGCAAGCACTGCCCAAGAGGGCGATCAGGAGAAGTCCGCAAAAGGCGCGCGCCATGAAGCATTCCGCGTTGATTACCGGCCCGCATTCGGTATCATCCCACCGTCGGCGCGGTCAAACCGCGCGCGGCGTTCTTGAGATGGGGCCACTGAGATGGGGCCACTGCGATTTGGCCATTGAGATAAGGGTGGAGCGAGCATGGAACCGGCGGAGACGATCGAGGTCGAGGATACACGCGTGAGCTGCGACGGCGGCGGCGGGGCCTTGGGCCACCCGACGATCTATCTGAACCTCGGCGACGGCGGCATGGTCGATTGCCCCTATTGCGGCCGGCGCTTCGTCCTGAAAGAAGGCGCGGCACCCGCCGGACATCACTAAGGCCGCCCGTCCCGGGCCTCGTTAGGCCCGCCCCCGCCGCCGCGAGGACAGGCTTCAGCGGGAAACGCGCAAGCAACCACATTCCAATTCCGGCTTCCCGGTTTCACGGGAGTGACAACGCGGCCCATCTAAATCGACAATTTGTCTCTTTTGTGTTAAGGTCGCGCCGGCCTGCATGGCCCGTTCTTTGACATCGTGTATCCCCGCCAAACCGCGCCCGCCCTTCGCTGTCGACGATTTTCGCCACATGCCGCCCTCGCAGAAACCGGCTTTGCGGCCCCAATAGGTCGCGAGCCGACACCCAAGTGCGGTATTCTATTACGGTGCATGGGGTTGTTTTCCGGAAAAAAACAATCCGCGCCCGCCCTCGTCCTTCGACAGGCTCAGGATGAGGGGGGAAGATGAGGGCTCAGGATATGGGTGAAAGGTCGGGGTGAGGGCTACCCGGCACAATCCTCATGCTGAGCCTGTCGAAGCATGAGCCTGTCGATGCATGAGCTTGTCGCAACATAGACGTGCAAATTCCCGCCCTATCGCTTGCCCTCGCAGGGCCGATTGGGCATCCTGGATCGTCCCGATTTTCACGCAGGAAGACCGCTATGGTCGAGGCGAAACCCCTCAAGCATCTCTATCTCGTCGACGGCTCCGGATTCATCTTCCGCGCCTTCCACGCGATCCGCCCGCTGAACCGCCCGGACGGCACGCCCGTGAACGCGGTCTTCGGTTTCACCCGTATGTTGATGAAGCTGCTGCGCGACACCGAAGCCGACCATATCGCGGTCATCTTCGACGCGGCGCGGCGTAATTTCCGCAACGACATCTATCCCGATTACAAAGGGCACCGCCCGGACGCGCCCGAGGAGTTGGTGCCGCAGTTCCCGCTGATCAAGCAGGCGAGCGAGGCCTTCAACCTCCACACGATCGAGATCGAAGGGTTCGAGGCGGACGACATCATCGCGACCTACGCGCGCCAGGCGACCGAGGCCGGGGCGGAGGTCACCATTGTCTCCTCCGACAAGGACCTGATGCAGCTGGTCAACGACAAGGTCGGCATGTTCGACGAGATGAAGAACCGGCGGATCGGCCGCGACGAGGGGTTCGAGCGCTTCGGCGTCGGGCCGGAGAAGGTGGTCGAGGTGCAGGCGCTGGCCGGCGATTCGGTGGACAACGTGCCGGGGGTGCCGGGGATCGGGGTGAAAACGGCGGCCCTCCTGATCAACGAGTACGGCGATCTTGACGCGCTGCTGGAGCGGGCCGGCGAGATCAAACAGAACAAACGGCGCGAGAACCTGATCGAGTTCGCCGATATGGCGCGGATCTCGCTGCAGCTGGTGACCTTGAAGGACGACGTGCCGGTCGACCTGCCGGTGGACGAGTTGGAAGTGCCGCCGCATGAGTTGACGAAGCTGGTGCCGTGGCTCGCGACACAGGGCTTCGATGCCATCCTGGCGGAGCTGCGGAGCGCGCTCACGGACGAAGAGATGGAGAGCTTCGATGCGATTTTCGCCGAGGCCTTCGAGACCCTGCCCGCGGACAAGCGGGACCGTGCGTTGCGCAAGACGCTGGCCGCGATCGAGGAAGGCGGCGGGGCGAGCCTCGCCGGCGCGCCGAGCGATCCGACGGCGGCCCCGGCGGAGATCGCCTATGAGCTGGTCCAGGACGAAGCGGCCCTGCAGGCCTGGGTCGACCGGGCGCGCAAGGCCAGTGTCGTCGCGGTCGACACCGAGACCACCTCGCTCGACGCCATGCAGGCGGAGCTGGTCGGCCTGTCGCTTTCCGTGCAAGCGGGCAAGGCCTGTTACATCCCGGTCGCCCACAAGGCGGCGGGCAGCCAAGGGGCGCTCGATCTCGGGGACGGCGGCGAGGCGGGCGAAGAAGCGCCGGCGCAGATCCCGCGCCAGAAAGCGCTCGATATCTTGGCGCCGCTGCTAGACGATCCATCCGTCCTCAAGGTCGGGCAGAACATCAAATACGACGCCCTCATCCTGTCGCGCTATGGGGTCGAGGTGACGCCGGTCGACGATACGATGCTGCTCTCCTTCGTGCTCGACGGCGGATTGCACGGCCACGGAATGGACGTGCTGGCGGACACGCATCTCGGCGTCTCGACCGTAAAGTACAAGGACGTCGTCGGTACGGGCAAGAAACAGATTACCTTTGATTACGTGCCGCTCGAAGCCGCGCGGGATTACGCGGCGGAGGACGCGGACATCACGCTGCGGCTCCACCAGACGCTGAAGCCGCGGCTCGTCCAGGAGAAGATGACGACGGTCTACGAGACCATCGAGCGGCCGCTTGTCCCGGTGGTCTGGGCGATGGAGAAGGAAGGTATCGGAGTCGATCCGGAGAAACTGCGCGGCCTCAGCCGGGATTTCACCCAGCGCCTCGCCGGGCTCGAGGCGGAGGTGCACGAGCTGGCCGGCGAGGAGTTCAATATCGGCTCGCCGAAGCAGCTTGGTGAAATCCTCTTCGAGAAGATGAGCCTGCCCGGCGGCAAGAAGAATAAGAGCGGCGGCTACGGCACCGACGCGAGCGTGCTGGAAGACCTGGCGGCCGGCGGCCACGATCTGCCGGCACGGGTCCTCGAATGGCGCCAAATCGCGAAGCTCAAGAGCACTTACTCGGATGCATTGCTGGAGCAGATCAACCCGGCGACGGGCCGCATTCACACATCTTATGCCATGGCCGGTGCGCAAACCGGCCGCCTGTCCTCGACCGACCCGAACCTGCAGAACATTCCCGTCCGCACCGAAGAAGGGCGCAAGATTCGGGGCGCCTTCGTCGCCCGCGAAGGCTGGAAACTGCTATCCCTCGACTACAGCCAAATCGAGCTTCGGGTCTTGGCGCATATGGCGGGAATCGACGCCCTGGTCGATGCCTTCCGCGACGGCCAAGACATCCACGCGATGACCGCCAGCCAGGTCTTCGACGTGCCGATCGAAGGCATGGACCCGATGATCCGCCGGCAGGCGAAAGCGATCAATTTCGGCATCATCTACGGCATCAGCGCATTCGGTTTGGCGCGCCAGCTCGGTATCGCGCGCGGTGACGCCAAGAACTACATCGACGCATACTTCGAGCGCTATCCCGGCATCCGCGACTACATGGACGGCGCCGTCGAGCAATGCCGCAAGGCGGGCCTGGTCGAGACCTTATTCGGGCGGCGCATTCACCTGGATGCGATCAACGCCAAGAATCCCATGCAGCGGAACTATGCCGAACGCCAAGCGATCAACGCGCCAATCCAGGGCTCGGCCGCGGATATCATCAAGCGCGCCATGATCCGGGTGCCGCCCGCGATCGCGGACGCCGGGCTCGATGCCCGCATGCTGCTGCAGGTCCACGACGAGCTGTTGTTCGAGACACCGGAAGACCAAGTGGAAAAGACCATTGAGGTGGTGAAAGAGACGATGGAAGCGGCGGCGCTGCCGGCGCTCGAGCTGAAGGTGCCGCTGGTGGTCGACGCCGGTATCGGTGACGATTGGGCGACAGCGCACTGACGACCTATGTAATTGGCGGCCCCCGCCGGGGCGCTGCAGTTTTATCGAATTTCGGAGGAAGACGGAACCGCGATGCTAATCGATCATGAATCCTTGCGCCGTGTCACACGCGCCATTCTGGAGGCCGGCGGGAGCACCGCCGCGGAAGCGGAGCTCGTTTGCGACCATCTGGTCGAAGCGCATCTAAAAGGCCACCCGAGCCACGGCGTCGGGATGATCCCGCGCTACTACGAGGCGTTGCACCGCGACGAGTTGCGACCGAACATGGAAATTTCCGTCGTCACCGACAGCGGCCCGCTGCTGATTGTCGACGGCAACCGGGGATATGGCCAAGCGGTGGCCCTTCAAGCGACCGAAATGGCGATCGCGAAAGCCCAGAAAGACGGGTTCGCGGTTCTCGGCCTGCGGAACTCCTGTCACATCGGACGCGTCGGCACATACGGCGAGATGTGCGCGGAGGCTGGGTTTGCCTCAATCCATTTCGTGAACGTGATCGGCCGGTCCTCTATTGTCGCACCCTTCGGCGGGACAGACTCGCGGCTTTCGACCAATCCGATGGTCTTCGCCATCCCCGCGACCGACAAGAATCCACCCTTCATCCTCGACATGGCAACCAGCCGGATCGCCATGGGCAAGGCGCGGGTCGCCATGATGAAGGAAGAGGAATTGGGCGATGGCTATGTCCTGGATGCCGACGGCAAACCGTCACGCGATCCCGCCGCAATGTGGGCGGATCCGCGCGGCGCCTTGCTGCCGATGGGCGAACACAAGGGCTACGGCCTCGCCATGGTCTGCGAGTTCTTCGCGGGCATGCTTACCGGCGGCGGCACCTTGCAGCCGGAGAACCAAACGTCGGACACCACGACCAACAACATGTTCGCGGTGATCATGGACCCGAAACGCTTTGTGGAAGACAGCTACATGAAGCACGAGGTCGACGCGATGATCGCCTACGCGAAAGGCTCGCCGCCGGCCGACCCGGACGCACCGGTCCTGGTCGCGGGCGAGCCGGAACGCATCAAGCGCACCGCCATGATCGAAGACGGTATCGAGATCGAAGAGAACACCTGGGAGGCGTTGATGGACGCCGCCGAATCGGTCGGCCTCTCGCGGCAAAAGGTTGCCGAGATTCAAGACGAAGGAAATTAAAGACATGATGAAAATTCTCGGCCGGAACAATTCGGTCAACGTCATCAAAGTGCTGTGGTGCGCCACAGAGCTTGGGCTCGAGTTCGAGCGAACCGATGTCGGCGGCGCCTTCGGAGGCAACGATCAACCGGAATATCTCGAAAAGAATCCAATGGGCCGCGTCCCGACGGTCGAGGTTGACGGACATATCCTCTGGGAATCGCAAGCCATCGTCCGCTATCTCGCCGCGAAGCACGGTATCGGCACGCTGATGCCGGAAGACCTGGGCGAACGCGCGAAAAGCGATCTCTGGATGGATTGGTACACCGCGCATTTGCACCCGTCGATGACGATAATTTTCTGGGGTCTGGTGCGGACACCGGAAGCGGAGCGCAACAACGACGCGATCGAAGCCGCTAAAGTCGAGGCCGGGCAAATGTGGTCGATCTTGGACCAGCACTTGGCAGGCCGGGAATATGTCGCTGGCGATTCATTGACCATCGGCGATATTCCCGTAGGCGCAGCCGCGTTCCGCTACTACACGCTGGTCGAGGAACGCCCGGCCATGCCCAACTTGGACCGTTGGTATGCATCGCTCGGCGCGCGGCCCGCGTATAAGACCCATGCGATGAATCCGCTCAGTTAACGATCGGTTGACTTGCGCCGCCACCGCGATGGGTTCCATACTGGCTGAAAAAGCTTAACGGGAGCGATGAATGAGTGATTTCGGGAGACGCCACCACGATATGGGCGGGCAAGACGCCGGCCCTGTGGAAGCGCACGAACATGACTATGCGTTTTGGGAAAAGAAGATCGATGCGGTGCGTCGGCTTTTGGCGGATGAGAAACGTCAGATGTTTACCGTCGATGAAATGCGCCGCGGCATCGAAGAACTGGGCGCCAAGGCGTATGATGAAATGTCCTACTACGAACGATGGGCCGCCTCGACGACGAATATCCTGATCGAGAAAGGCGTCATCACCATCGACGAGTTGGGCCGCCGGATGGAAGAGGTCGAAGCCCGGCTGCGAGCGGAAGCGGAGGACTCGAAATGAGTGCCAAGTATGCCGTCGGCGACAATGTGACCGTGCGCCGTGCCTTTCCGCCCGGCCACATCCGCACGCCTTATTTCATCCGGGGACAACAAGGCGTCATCCAGGAGGTCGTCGGCGAATTCGCGAACCCGGAAGAGCTCGCTTATGGCCGCAACGGCCAGCCAGCGCTCACACTCTATCGTGTGCAGTTTCAGCAAACCGACGTTTGGCCGGATTATGAAGGCTCGCCCAAGGATACGGCGATGGTTGACCTTTATGAAAACTGGCTTGAGCCCGCAGAAGGAGCGGCCTAATGAACGAGCATCATCATCACGATCACGAGCACGGACACCATCACCCGAAACAACCGGACCTCGAAGATCAGCCGATCACCTATTATAAGGTCATGACCGAGGCCCTTGCCGATTTGCTCGTCGAGAAAGGCATTTTTTCGGCGGACGAATTGCGGGCACAAATGGAGCAACAAGACACCCGGGCGCCGATCTTCGGCGCAAAGCTCATTGCCCGGGCCTGGAAAGACGAAGCGTTTAAGGCGCGTCTGATTGCAGACGTCAACGGCGCCGCGGCCGAGATGGACATCGACGCCGGCGACATCCCGATCCGTGGCGTGGAGAACACCGACGACGTCCACAATGTCGTGGTTTGCACGCTGTGCTCTTGTTATCCGCGCTCGCTGATCGGTCTGCCGCCGGATTGGTATAAGTCGCGCGCCTATCGCAGCCGCACGGTTCGGGAGCCTCGGAAAGTTCTGGCCGAATTCGGTACCGACATGCCGGATGACATTGATGTCCGCGTTCACGATAGCACCGCCGATCTCCGATTCCTCGTGATCCCGAAACGCCCGGAGGGCACGGACGACATGAGCGAAGAAGAGCTCGCAACTCTCGTCACGCGGGACAGCATGATCGGCGTTTCCGTCGCCAAATCGCCCGGCGCCTAAGGACGGTTATCGGTGCTGAAGTGTTTCGCCACACTTCTTCTGGTCATTGCCGCGGTCAGCGGCTGCTATTTCCCGAGCGACTTTACCGCCGATCTCCAGATCGACCGGCAGGGTCGCTACCGGTTCACCTATATCGGCAAGCTGACGGACGTTTCGTTGGCGCGTCAGCTGGCGCTCGGGAGATTGCAGGGCCTGGGGCTCCAAAAGCGCGTGGAAATTGCCGAGCGGGATATGCGCCGGGACAGCGCGTTCAAGAAGATTCAATACGAAGAGAAAGCGCGCTTCGATATCAGCTATCAACGCGAAGGTTATATTGTCGGCGAGCGGTCTTTCGACTTCGTTCGCCTCAACTCGCGGTTCCTGACGCTGAAATACAACAAAAACACCGGCGAGATCACGATGATCGGCGGCAAGCCGAACGAGAATCACGCCAAACAATTGGAAGAAGCGGGGCTGGAGTTCAACGGCGTGCTGCGCGTTTGGACGAATGCACAGCCGACGAAACACAATTCCAAGAATGTGCGACCGCAAGGGCAGCTGATCGTCTATACCTGGGATATCGAGAACGTCCGCCAAAAAGTGCCGCTCTTCAAGTTCGTGCCTGAAATCCAGTAGAGATCATACAAGAACGTTATGGAAACGGCGGGCTACGTTTCGCTCTTCGTCTCGGCCTTCGCCGCGGCGACAATCTTGCCGCTTTCATCGGAAGCGGTCCTCTCGGCCCTCGTCGCGTCGGACGGCTTTGATCTCTCACGAATGATCGCGATCGCCAGTCTCGGCAACACACTCGGCGCGTGCGTAAACTGGGCGCTTGGACGCTATTGTCTGCGCTGGCAAGAAAAAAGATGGTTCCCGATATCGACCGCAGGGCTTGAACGCGGCACCAAATGGTTTCGACGATACGGCCTGTTCGCGCTGTTGTTTTCCTGGGTGCCCATCGTCGGCGATCCGTTGACGGTGGTCGCCGGCATTTTCCGTGTCCGGTTTATTTGGTTCTTGCTGCTTGTCGCTGCCGGCAAGACGGCGCGCTATATCGTTGTTGCGGCCATCGCGGAAAAAGCGTTCGCATAAAAAGGGCCGACCCAACGGGCCGGCCCAAATTAACGTATGTTATTCGGTTGTTATGCCGCGTAGACGCCGGCCGCTTTGACGTTGGCGTCGACATACTCTTCGAACTGCTTGAAGTTCGCTTCAAACCGCTGGGTCAGATCGCGAGCCGTCGTATCGTAGGCGCCCTTATCGCCCCACGTCTCGCGCGGTTGCAGAACTTCATTCGGTACATCCGGGCAATTTTGCGGAATGTTCAAGCCGAAGTTTGGATCCGGCGACATTGCGACTTCCGCAAGACGGCCGTCCAACGCAGCGCGCACCATTGCCCGCGTATAGGCAATTTCCATCCGCTTGCCGGTCCCATAGGCTCCCCCGGACCAGCCGGTGTTGACCAACCAGCATTTGGCGCCGGTCTTAGCAATCCGTTCGCCCAGCATCTTGGCGTAAACCGTCGGATGGCGCGGCATAAACGGCGCGCCGAAGCACGTCGAGAAGGTGGCTTTCGGCTCCGTTAGCCCCCGCTCCGTACCGCCAACGACCGCGGTATAGCCGGACAAGAAATGATACATCGCCTGATCGGCGGAGAGGCGACTGATCGGCGGCATAACGCCGAACGCATCCGCGGTCAGCATGACAACGTTCTCCGGCTGTCCACCGACGCCGCTCATTTCCACATTCGGAATGAACGACAAGGGATAGGATGCCCGGGTGTTCTCGGTCAGCGATTTGTCGTCGAGGTCCAGGACCCGCGTATGCGGATCCATCACGACATTTTCAAGCAGCGTACCGAACATGCCGCACGTCGCGTAAATCTCCGGTTCCGCCTTGGCTGAAAGGTTGATGACTTTGGCGTAGCATCCGCCTTCGAAATTGAAGCCCCCCGTATCCGTCCAGCCGTGCTCGTCATCACCGATCAACGTGCGCGTGCCATCCGCAGAGAGCGTCGTCTTCCCCGTACCCGAAAGCCCGAAGAAAATGCCAACGTCGCCATTCTCGCCAATATTCGCGGAACAGTGCATCGGCAATACGTTGCGATCCGGCAAAACGTAGTTCAAATAGCTGAAAACCGATTTCTTGATCTCACCGGCGTACTGCGTGCCGGTAATCAGCACCATGCGTTCCTTGAAATTCATCATGATGGCGCAATCGGAATTGACGCCATCGCGCTCCGCATCCGTCTTATAATACGGCGTGTTCAGAATCGTCAGTTCCGGAACGAAGTTGGCTCTTTCCTCCGCGCTCGGCTGACGAAACATATTGCGCGCGAAAAGGCTGTGCCATGGACTTTCGCTGATCACGCGGACCTTCAATTGATAGGCCGGATCGGCACCGACCACGAGGTCCTGCACGTAGATCTCGCGCCGCTGCAGATACGCCAGCATTTGCAGACGAAGCGCGTTGAACCGCTCTTCCGTATTGCCCTTGTTGACCGCGCCCCACCAAATGTTGTCGCGCGACGTATCTTCTTCGATAATGAATTTATCGTTCGACGAACGGCCGGTGTAGGCACCCGTTTCGACGACCAAAGCGCCGCCCTGAGAAACCGCTCCGCTTCCCTCGCGGATCGTCGCCTCGTAAAGCGCCTCCGGGCCCAAGTTCCAATGGGCCGACGCTTCGTTATTGAGGCCGTGATTCTCCAGGCCGTATTGACTGTGTTCTTGCAACTGTCCCATTCCCTTTGCGCACGGATCGGGTAACCCCCGCGATCCCCCTAAGATGTATGATGTTGATACCTATGTTACGTAGCGGAAATCAACAGTGACCTGACGTCTCATTGCAGATTTCTTACGTTTACGTAATTTTGCGGCCTGAACGTCAGGCGCCAGATTTCCTTTTCTGAATATACGCAGCGATCGTTTTCGCGACCGATTCCGGATTGGTCCCGCCCCGAAACATGGTCAAGAACGCCCCATCCGGCCCCATTAAATAGACGAAACCGGAATGATCCATCAAGTATTCTGAGGCTTCGTCGCTCTCTGCCTTTCGATAAAAAACCCGGTAACTCTTTGCGACAGAAGCGATCTCCGCGCTCGTGCCCGTCAAACCCACGAAATTTGGATGGAATTGCGCAACGTATTCGGAAAGGAACTCGGACGTGTCTCTCTCCGGATCCACGGTGATAAACAACGGCTGGACAGCGGCGCTCGCATCGCCCATCGCATCGAGTGCCGCCGCCATATTCGCCAATTCTGTTGGGCAAATATCGGGGCAGTAGCCGTAACCGAAATAAACAAACAAAAACCGACCATGGTAGGTCTCGTTCGTCACCTTTTCACCAAAGTGATTCGTCAAGGCAAACGGACCACCGATTCTAACGGCGGTGGAGAATCCGTTGCCTTCGGCCGTAACATTCTCAGGCTTTGCAAGGCGCGTCCATGCCGTAAAGGCGACAGCAGCGATTGTAACGAGCGCGGCCAGCATGATGCCGATTAAGGCCACATTCGGTGTGCGCTTCATTGGTCCGTATCCAGTACGTCCTATATTTCACCATGACATATTGTCACTCAAGGTCACCACGCGAGTGGACATATCGCCGCACTACCGCGATCTCACACAACTGTGATCGCGACACGCTTGGCGGCATTAACGCAAAATCGCCCCAGTCTCGCCTTGTTCTTGCCTTGACTCATTCTGATTGTCGCTTTCGGCCATGAGTTGCTAAACTTAGAGGTGGAAAATCCAATGCATCAAACAATAGCCCTTGTCGATGACGACCAAAATATTTTGACCTCTGTTTCGATGGCTCTCGAAGCTGAAGGGTTCCACGTCGCCACATACAAGACGGGCGAAGATGCTTTACGTGGCTTGAGTCGCCAACCCGTCGATCTCGCCGTCCTCGACATCAAGATGCCGCGAATGGACGGCATGGAGCTGCTTCAAAAGCTTCGCAAATCGAGCCAGATGCCGGTTATCTTCCTAACCTCCAAGGATGACGAGGTCGATGAAGTACTCGGCCTTCGAATGGGCGCCGACGATTACATCAAGAAACCTTTCTCGCAGCGCCTTTTGATCGAACGTATCAGAACGCTCTTGAGACGCATGGAGGTCGGCGCGACAGGCGATGCGAAAAGCGAAGGTACGATGGTTCGCGGCAACCTCGTCCTCGACCCGGAACGCCACCTCTGTACCTGGAACGGTGGTGAAGTGCAGCTCACGGTCACAGAATTCCTGTTGTTGAAATCGCTGGCGCAACGCCCGGGACACGTGAAGACGCGCGATCAACTCATGGACGCAGCCTATGGTGAGAGCATCTATGTGGATGATCGAACGATCGACAGCCACATCAAAAGGCTGCGGGCAAAGTTCCGTCAGACCGATTCCGGCTTCGCGCAAATCGAGACACTCTACGGAGTCGGTTACCGATATCGCGACTCGTGACCGAAAAGACACCGCGCGATTCCGAAGACAGCCAACCCGCCATCCGCAAAAGGCGGCGAATATCGCCGTTAACGCGGCGCATTCTGGCGATCAATGTCGCGGCATTGCTTGTCCCGATCGCCGGTCTTCTTTACCTCGGCCCCTACCGGGATGGATTGATCGAGTCGGAGCTTGATTCGCTCCG
>MDSZ01107046.1_pt1 | contig 16314 bp, 12 predicted proteins | sample 811201 | NCBI WGS metagenome assembly MDSZ01 (sample SAMN05326647, study PRJNA326480) | marine metagenome | isolation source: seawater | place: Indian Ocean: North | collected 2010
TCAGCTCGTTTTGGTGACGACGTTCTTTTTAAGCGATGTGATGTCACCCGCGAAGATGAGGTAGAGGCTGCATTCGATTACGCAGAGAACGAAATGGGTTCGGTAGATGCTGTATTTCATAGTGCCGGAATTATTGGCGCTGTTGGACCCATTACCACTACGCCTGGCGACGAATGGCGGTTTTCCATAGATATTCTATTAAACGGCACGTTCTACGCTATGAAGCATGCGGCAAGAGTTATGGTTCCAAGGAAAAGAGGATCAATTATCTCAATGGCAAGCACTGCTGGCTTGATGGGCGGGTTGGGTCCACATGCATATGCAGCTGCAAAGCACGGTGTGGTCGGGTTGACAAAAAATGTTGCTGCTGAGCTAGCGGGTCACGGCATCAGGGTTAACTCTGTTGCAGCGACTGGGATGGCGACGCCCATGGTGGCAGTGTCCTTAACCGGTGACCCCAGTAAGATAGAAGAAGCGAAGAAAACGCTGGCAGACACCTCTCCCTTAAAGGGTAGACCTGGATTAGCAGAGGACGTCGCCAACGCCGTATTATGGTTAGCCAGTGACGAGTCTGGTTACACAACGGGGCATACACTGACTACAGACGCGGGACTAACTGTAGGGGCTACCCCAGAAGGTCCAGCTTTTGCAGATTATCAACCTCTATTCAGAGAAGGGGGTAAGCGAGGCTTAGAAACTAGTTAGCTCAAAAAAAACGAGGGGTTTTATAATGAAAAAAAGTCCGCATAAGCTTTTTATTTCTCAGCAACTTAAAAGATTGTTTTTATCGGCATTACTTTTATTCATAGTCGGTTGCGAGTCTAAGGAGATTGTCACTTCAGGGGAGGTGGGGGCTAATCCGGAGTCTTCCGCATTGACTAGTACTGATGATATGCGAGCGGGTTCCGGTGCCTTAGGTGACCGCTCATTGTTACCGGGTGGACCTCTCTATGAAGAGCGGTGTGCATCGTGCCATGAAGGTGGTGTTTATAAGGCACCTCACAAAATTTGGCTTGAGTTTATGTCAGCACGAAACCTTTATAAGTCGATGACGGGGGGAATTATGTCTTCGCAGGCGGAGGGGCTCTCTGACATTGAGAAAAGACAGATAATCGAATATCTGACCATGGAGCCCTTTAAAGAGTCCGACCTTACGCCCGAATATCAGTATTGTCAGGATCGCAATAAGTTAGCAGATCCATACGATGCAAAAGAGCTGGTGGGTTGGGGCCATGATACGTCTCGATTTGTGCCTACGGAAGTCGCAGGTTTGGCTCTCGCAGATATTAAGAATCTAAAGCTTAAGTGGAGTTTTGGCTATCCGGCCTCATTGCGGGCCAGATCTCAGCCTGCGATAGCGATGGGAACTGTTTTTACGGGTAGTCAAGACGGCACAGTTTATGCGTTGGATCTTGATACAGGTTGCGTCCGTTGGGCTTTTGCAGCGTCAGCGGAAGTCAGGACCGGGATTGTGATTGGAGAGGTCGGTAGTGGAAAGAAGCTTGCCTTTTTCGGAGATATTATCGCGAATGCCTATGCAGTTGATGCTATTACAGGCGAGCTTGTTTGGAAGATAAGGACAGATAATCATTCAAGCGCGACCCTTACTGGTACGCCAGCCTTTAATGACGGTTCACTATATATCCCGATCTCGTCGTTAGAGGTAACGGCCGCGGCTGATCCATCTTATGACTGCTGCACCTTCCGTGGTTCAGTCATTTCAGTGGATGCTGAGAGCGGTGAGCTGCAGTGGCAGAGTTTTGCCATTCCCGAAAAGGCCACCGAGGTTGGAAAGACTACGGCAGGGGCAAAGATTTTGTCTCCGTCAGGTGTGCCAGTATGGACCAGTCCGACTATCGATGCGGCTAATAACCTACTTATCTTCGGAACCGGGGAGAATTACAGTACGCCAGCTGATGGAAATAGTGATGCAATAGTAGCCGCGAGATTGGATACAGGTGAGAGACTTTGGCATCGACAAATATTTCCAGGGGATGCGTGGAACGTCGCTTGTATGTTTGTAGACAATCCAAATTGTCCAGTAGAGAACGGTCCTGATTATGATCAAGGTTCAAGCCCATTGCTAATGACCCTAGATAATGGCGACAGGATAATTGTAGCTGGTCATAAAGACGGTAGAGTGATTGGATACCGGTTAGATTCTGAAAGTGCGCCACTTTGGGAAGTCAAGCTTGGAAGAGGAAGCATTCAGGGTGGTATTCATTTTGGTATGGCAGCGGAAGGTACGCGTGTTTATGCTCCTATCAATGACATGAATGACACACAAAATGGAGACTTTCTTGACCCTCTACTTGCCAGGCCTGGTATTGCGGCTGTTGATGCCAATTCCGGTGAAGTATTTTGGCAACATGTTCAGGAAGATGTCTGTGATCCAGAAATAAGGTTTTGTGATCCAGGTATTTCAGCTCCGGTTACTGCCATAAGTGGTGCCGTGATAGCAGGCCATCTCGATGGCTTTGTTCGAATTTATGAGGGGGCCACTGGTGAAGTCATGTGGGAATTTGATACGACTCAAGATCTTCAGACTGTGAATGGGGTTGCAGCTAGGGGAGCAAGCATCAGTGGGGCTGGTCCAGCGGTAGGACAGGGTCACATTGTTATTAATTCTGGATATGGTCTTTATTCTCATGAGCCAGGTAATGCCTTACTTGTTTTTAGTGTTGATGGTGATTAATCACAGTCATAGTAATCAATAGATATGTCCGAGAAACTCATATCGATTCGGAAGAAATGAGAATTTCGCTGCCTTTTTTATGCTGATTTAGCGGGAGGTCACTATTTTTTTAATTAGCGGAATACCAGATGGGTGAAGTCCACGCTCTTTCTTGGATTACTTTAGGTATTTGTGTTGAGTCGCAAGCATCTGGTCTTTTCGATGGATCCATCTGCAAGCACAGATGTGCCGACCATCTGCAACTTGGGTTTTCAACTACTCTTGAGTAGTATATTGCATCTAGATTAGGATCGAAGTCTGGGTCCTGCCATGTCCCGCAAAGCGCCTTTTCACCTCTTCCAATTGGTTTGCATGTCGCAGAATCGACGCTAGCTCCATTATTTTTCTCGCCCGCCACACTAATGACTTTGTAGTGAAATTGATCATCCGTTCCAAGCCAGCTTTTGATGATCTGGATTTCTTGAAGTAGCCCCCCGGGAAATTCGTCAGTACCTGGATCAGCAGTGGCTGAGACTAAAAAGTGAGGTGATGTCTGCAACACATTTTTTTCAAGATTCCCGCCCATTGGAACACCGCTCCCGTAAGCTTTTGATATAAGTTCAGGATCCTCGCACCAGTTTTCCATAGAGTCCCAGCTAGAGAAGAAACGTGGAATGATTCTGGGTCCACTGGTGGCGAATGTCTCTCGTCGTTTTATTGCATTGAAGATTGAGTCGCGTGTATTCTCTTCTGCCCAAACACCTGCAAGTCCACCTGGATTCTGAAATGCCGGTGAACGTTTTTGGCCATCTATCGCTAATAGTTGATCATTGGTTGCTGTAAATTTCCCAGGTGCGCCATATTCACTGACCGATCCAGGCGAAGCCATGTGATTATCGGTACTGCCAATAAAACCAAAGGAGTAAGGATTCACACCTAGTCTTTGTTTTTCGCGCAATCCTTCTATTAGCGAGAAACGGACATAATCTGTGCGAGATGTGCAGCCTCTTCCAGCCTGAGCTCCAAATTCCGTGGATTCGCCACAGTCAGATAACTCGGGCTGACCGAAATCTCTTACTTTCTCGAAATCGCACAGTTCGTCCTCTGCTCCCACGACCCCATACATACCATTGCGACATTCGCTCTCTCCCTTTATCTGCATCATCTCAACAATGGGTTCTAGACTTGCGCGCAGCGCGGCTTCTGCTTTTTGCTCCTCTAGCGGGAGCTTTTCGTATTCTATTCTAAACATCTGGCCGTTAGATAGATTAGGGTTGTGCGGAATGGCGATCGCTTCGCACCCAGTATCAGTATCATTACAGAGTTCCATGAGTTGATGTCTAAGGCCAATCTCTAGCGGTGTTTCCAACGATGAGATTGGAAGTTCAGGTCCAATTTCATTGCGTAAAATGATATTCCTGTGAACTTTGGAGGCGTATGGTGATCGGCTATATTCCCAGGCATGGAAAGTAGTAAAAGTACAATCTGCACTTCTGTCATACCATTTCTCCGCAGATTCCTTGATCTTTGTCCACTGGGTTTTAAGCTGCTGGCGACACTGGAAGTCGTTAATTCCACAGACATCTTCTGCTCGACCTGATAGGTTAACCACACCGGCTAAACGAGCCCTGAATCCTTTAAGATTCAATAAAGTGGCCAGTAAAGAATTATCCTCCCCACGATAAATCTGACAGCCTTCGGTTTCATATGCCGGTGATTGAGGAGATGTGCACAAAGAAGTCTCTGCTAGCCATTCGGCATGATCAGTGATAGCGGCAAAGTCTAGAGGTCGGTCTATTTTTTGAAGTTGAGCACTCCTAATGTGTCCGCTTGTCTCTGGATTAAGTGGTTTACCTGATGCGAAGGCGTAGGCGTCGTCGGGGAGTGTTTTTGTGCCTCTTGAATTCGCATCCATTGAGAATGACGTGTGGATATGTAGATCCCCGAATAGAGCGCGTTTTTCCGGATTATATTGAGAACAGGTCTCCCTCGGCAGGAGTTCTTGCTTCCTAGCGGGATTATTTTCTGGATCCCATGGTTCGGATGAGAGGTTGATACCTTTGGGGCCGCATCCCATCAATAATAAGATTAAAATAATGTTTGTGACTAAATAAGCGTCTCGAACATGTTGCATGCTAAAGGCGATGATCCAAGTATTAATGTTGTTGTTATAGCTATGATGACTGAAAAGATTGCATTTTAAAATTAATTTATTATGGAGAAGAGTGTGATAACGAAAAAAATTAACGTATTCAATTCTTTCTGATTAAGTTGGATAAAACCTACATGTATTTGGAAGGTATTTTAATGTCTAGATTCCGCTTTCTTTGTTTGTTCGGCATTCTTTTTAATTCGGTTGTTCAAAGTAATGAAATTCAATCATGGAATGCAATCGCAGAGCAATCTCCTTTCCTAACTGGTTCGAGAACAATTTTTATTCATGATTTTTCGAGATCTTTTGATAAGGTTGGTGGGATTGGCAGTGGCGTTCGAACATTGATTGCGGAGATTTGGTATCCCGTTGATAGAGGTGACATTTCAATCTCAGGTAATGATTATCGTCGTGCAACTTATGGCGACTATGTTTTTGGAAATCAGAATGTTCATCGATTGATGATGACGAAGACCACATTTTTTCATCTTGTGCCGAATTCAGTTAGAGAAGGTATTAATCAAAGTATGATTAATGAGGCCATTGCAGAGCTTTTTTTTCGCGAGAGAGAAAGTTTCTATAACGCTCCACTGTCAAAAGATGAGAATACTCATCCAGTGATATTAATGAGTCACGGGGATGCAGGAAGTCGGTACAATATGGAAAGTGTATGTGAATTTTTGGCGGCCCACGGCTATGTGGTAGTGGCGCCAGAGCACACTGGGAATACCCCGTACTCAATGATTGGTGCTGATCCGGACCTTGATCCAGTTAATGGAAATTCAATGCTGCGTGCGCGTATGCAGGACGTTCTCTCTTTGCTTGATATTAACGGTGTTTACGGTGAAGTCGAAAAATTTGGACAGAGTTATTCTCCACTATCTGAAAATGCAGATTCGTTACAAGCTATGATTAAACTTGATCAATCACTCTTGGAGCATGTAAATGATTTGCGTATAACCCTGGATAAGCTGGGTGAAATGCAAACCTCAGGACTTTTCGAGGGGCGGCTTGATTTATCGCGCATTGGTTTGATGGGGCGCTCGTTTGGAGCAGTTACGACATTGGTGGGTTTGGCGCTCGAAGACCGTTTCGCCGCAGGCATGGCCGTGGCAGGTCTCGATGTTTCTTTAGATCAACCTAAACCCAGCTCTTACAGCAAAGATTCCGAGACTGCTATTTTTACCGATCTCAACGAATCCCCGTTCTATAAATTTAGGAAACCTACTTTTCTCCTTAATGCTGCTGATGATGCCTTGATAATATCTGTTTCAAGGCAGCGCTCTCTTCTAAGAAATCAAATCAGTCCATCTAAGCTGGATCCTCATCCTGGTCTGCGGCAAGCATATGAAAGATCATCTAGTCCAGCAGTATGGGGAATGCTTCCTAATGCAAATCATGCATCCTTTGGCGTCTCTGGGTCGTATTGGTGGCCTGAGTTAAAACCTGAAATAGTACTTCGTCCTTTTTCTAATGAGCCCTTTAAGTTGATTTCTCCCAAACTTGCACACAAGATTCAAAGAGAGACGGCATTGGCTTTCTTTAATTTAACTCTTCGAGGAGAAAGTCAGGCAAGAGACTTTTTGTTAAGCGAACCTTATACCGATCAAGATTTTGTCCTAAAAGCGCGTCACTTAAATATGCTCACAAATGATGATTAAGAGCATATCTAAGAGATTTCGAAGTGGTTAAAGGTGCATTTTTGTAGCGGGTATAATTAGAAGAAGACTCGAGCGTTTTACTTTAAGATAGATACTTCAGTTTCTAAGGCGAGAAAATATTATGCTCACATTGCATTTTGCTCCTAATTCCAGAGCTGGCCGAATACTTTGGTTGCTTGAAGAGCTCGGTTTGGAATACAAACTTAACCGAATGGATTTCCACCCTAAAGATTTAAAATCAGATGAGCACCGCGCTCGTCATCCACTCGGAAGAGTGCCAGTATTAGATGATGATGATGTAACCTTGTATGAATCTGGCGCGATTGTTGAGTATCTTGTTGCTCGACATAGCGATGGGAATCTTCGTCCCTCTGCAGAATCATCACTTTTTCCTGAGTTTTTGCAATGGTTTCACTATTGTGAAGGAATGGTCATGCCGCCGATTAATACTATAGTGGTACAAACTCTTTTATTGCCCGCAGAACGCCGCAATGAAGAAGTGCTCGCGCAGGCTCAGAGATTGTTATCTAAAGCGCTTTCTCCTTTAGAAAGTGCTATTGCAGGGCGCGACTATATGGTTGGTGATTTTTCGGCTGCTGATATCATGATGGGCCATGCGTGCTTTATGAGCCGCCGGCTGGGATGTGTAGATGAGAGCTTGACGAATCTTAATGATTATATTGATCGTATCCAAGAACGTCCCGCATTTCAGTTGGCGATAAATGCTTGAACGCGTGACTCCGTTTCTAGCATTCGGTAGAGTTTTAGACATTGTTCTTGCGCGAGAGGAAATAGACTAAGGATGGAACACACCTGGAGGTGGTACGGCCCAGAGGACTCGGTCACTCTCAGCGATATAGTGCAAGCTGGAGCGACTGGAGTTGTGACGGCTTTGCATCAGATTCCAAATGGCGGGGTTTGGTCTAGAGATGATATTTTGGAGCGCAAACAACTCATTGAATATAAGGATCTCACGTGGTCTGTTGTCGAAAGCCTTCCGGTACATGAAGATATAAAGCGACACACGGGTAATTTTGAGCTCTACATAGAAAATTATCGTAAGAGTCTAGAAAATTTAGCGAAATGTGGAATACACACAGTCTGCTACAATTTTATGCCAGTATTAGATTGGACTCGAACTGATCTGGCATATGAACTGCCCGACGGATCGAGAGCCCTGCGGTTTGACCAGATTGCATTCGCCGCATTCGACGTGCATATCTTGCGGAGAGCAGATGCCGAAAGAGATTACTCTGAGGAGGAGTTAAAAGCATCACAAAATTATTTTTTAAAGATGAGCGACGAAGAAAAGGACTTGCTCACTAGTAATATATTAGCTGGTCTACCAGGATCTGAAGAAGGCTATAGTCTGGAGTCTTTTCGAGATCAGTTATTGTTATATGCTGAGATTGATAAGGAAACTCTGCGCAGGAATTTGTCTTATTTTCTAAACGAAATTGTGCCAACCTGTGAACAGTATGGTGTTCGTCTGGCTATACACCCAGATGACCCTCCGCGACCAATTTTCGGTTTGCCGCGAATAGTGTCTACTAAGGATGATATCGAGTGGCTTACAAAAGAAGTGGACAGCATTGCCAATGGAATTACCATGTGCACAGGCTCTTATGGTGTTCGTGCAGACAATGATCTAGCCGATATAGTAAGAAAATTTGGTTCAAGAGTGCATTTTACGCACTTGAGATCCACTCAGAGAGAAGAAAATCCAAAGACATTTCACGAAGCATCGCACCTTGCCGGTGACGTGGATATGTATGACGTAGTATCAGAAATACTTAGAGAAGAGCACAGAAGAGAGAAAGAGGGAGAGGCTTTTTTGATTCCTATGCGGCCTGATCACGGACATCAAATATTGGACGACCTAAAAAAGGAAGTTAACCCTGGCTATTCTGCCATTGGACGCTTGAAAGGATTAGCGGAAATAAGAGGTATGGAAATGGCTTTAAAGAGAGCATTTTTTTCAGATTGACGAGTATAAGGGTTTCGTTTCTTTGGAGCAGTAAATAGTGACGAAAAATTCAACTTCCTCAAACATGTTAGAACGAGCTTACACGGTTAAATCCTCAGATGATATAAAGCGTCTCTATCGAGATTGGGCTGACACCTATGATGAGCATCTTGAATCAGGCCTTGGATATCGCGCTCCGGAACTGCTTTCTTCAATGCTTTCTCGTGTCGTCAGTAATTTTGAAAGTAAGATTCTAGATGTTGGTTGTGGCACAGGATTAGTGGGATCAAGCTTATCGACCCTAGGATATACTAACCTAGATGGACTAGATTTTTCTTTGGATATGCTAGAGGTAGCAAGGGAAAAGAGAGTCTATAAAAATTTGATTCAGGCAGATCTTAATAAAAAGCTAAAGGTTAAGGATGCGATATATGATGCGATTATCTGCTGTGGAACCTTTACTCGTGGCCACGTTGGCCCAGATGTTCTGATCGAATTAATTAGAATCCTTAAGAAAAGAGGGCCCCTGGCTTGCACTATTAATTCATCGGTCTGGATCGAAAAAGAATTTGACCGATGGATAGAGACGGCGATGAAAAATGGCCTTTTGACTCTGGAAGAAAAATCAAGCGAGGATTACTTTTCAAAGTCGGACGAAAAAGGTTTCTTTTGTCTTCTCCGAAAGTGTTAATTTGTAATTTTATCCCCATAACTCAATATCAGGTGGATGCATTTTTGTTTTTTCAAAACGAATGGCGGGACTGATGTCTTCTTTTTGAAGAAGTGGTCCATCGAGATCAACCCAATCTGAATGCTGTGCAATGATAAGAGCGGGAGCCATTGCCAGCGAGGATCCAAGCATGTTCCCCACTAGGATCTTTTTTTTGTTCTTTTTACACCTGTCTACTATTGTTAGCGCATCGGTCAATCCACCACATTTATCTAGTTTTATGTTAAAGGCATCGTAATGATCAAGTATTCGATCAAGGTCTGCGCTACTTTGGAATGACTCATCTGCACATATTGGGATTGGATAATTTAGATCTTTGAGAAAGGAATCATCTGTTGTAGGTAATGGCTGTTCGAGCAATTCCACTTTAGCTGAAGCCAACACATCGGCAATTTTGTCTAATAAGGTGGGTGACCAACTTGTATTAGCATCAATAATTAAATCGGCATCCGGTCTGGCATTACGGACGGAAAATAATTTTTCCGCAACATCATTAGAGTCTAATTTCAGTTTTAGTTTTTTGGCCCACCGGCATTTCTGGGCAATCTTTGCCATTTCGTCAGAGGTGTCGCAGGGTAGAGTGTAAAGCGTCTCCACTGGTTTCATGGATAAACCAATTATCTCCCAGGCCCGTGTATTTTGTTTTTTTGCCTCTAAGTCCCAAAGCGCGCAATCTATTCCATTACGCGCACCTCCTGGTGGTAGAAGGGTTTGAAGAGACTGGTGTGTTATTCCTCGAGTGAATTCGCCCCGATGTTCTTCGATCTGTCGTTTGATCGTATCAGCACTTTCTCCCAGGTAGTCGACACCCAGTGTTTCAGCTCTTCCATTTATTCCATTGTTAGTCAGTGTAATCAGCAATACTTCAATAGAGGTGGTGGATTCGGTGGCTGTAACAAAAGGTTTCTTCATACGCCACTGGGCCTTTTTTACGCTGACGTCAATCAATATGATCTCAGTATTTCTAAAAAAGGAGTGAGGTTATCGTTTATTGGGTCGAAACAGGGAAGCTTAGTTAAGGCTCTAAGTTTCATGAAATATTCAGTGCGAGAAGCTGAATCCAGTTCGGAACTGTTAATACTTATACCTACTACTCTCGACTTGGGATTAGTCAACGCCGCGGATTCTTCATATTTCGATATGCACTCTGGAATGGGTGGGATAGAAAATCCAGGGTATTCGTCGATTTCAGTTCGTGTCGCGGAATGACAAAGAATCATTGCATCGGGCTGACTTCCATGAATCAAACCAAGAGTCACAGCAGAATAAGCAGGGTGAAATAAAGATCCTTGTCCTTCAATAATATCCCAATGATCATGATCATTTTCAGGAGAAAGACTTTCTGCGGCGCCTGAAACAAAATCGGAAACCACAGCATCAATCGGAATGCCTTCACCAGAGATGAGAATTCCTGTTTGACCCGTGGCGCGAAAGGTGGTTTTTAATTTTAATTCTTTCATTTTTTTGTAAATCGATAGTGCAGTATATTTTTTTCCAACGCAGCAATCGGTGCCGACTGTTAGCAGTCGTTTTCCAGTTCGATTTTTTCCAGAAGCAACCTGCTTACGGTCCGGTGCTCTTCGTAGATTGATCAGTTTGCTGTTACCAGCTTTTCCGGCTTCTCTAAGTGTTTCATCATCTTCTAAGTCAATATGCAGACCGCTAATAAGATGCAGTCCAGAAGATAATGCTTCTTTCAAGAGTTCTCGCCACTCGGGTTTGATCTGTCCCCCGGTCGGCGCTATGCCAATAACGATACTTTTTGCGCCTGCCGCAGCAGCTTGAGCGGGAGTCAGTTCTGGAAGATTAAGATCGATTTTACATCCTGGCATACTAATTTGTGCTATACAGTCATCTATGCACCAATCTACAAGGCCAAGAGCGGTTTTCGCATCGAGGGGATTTTGAGTGTCCCCAAGAAAAATCACATAAGGCTTAGGTAAAGCGAGTTTCTTCACTGGTCGCCTCGGCGAATTATTCGACCCGGAAATCTACCAGTGTGTAGTTCTCCGCCAAAAGTGGGTTGTCCATTAACCCAAACTGCCAGAATTCCTTCGGATAATTTTGACGGGTTTTCCATCGTAGCATGATCCTTAATATTTTCTGGATCAAGGAGCAAAAGATCTGCGTATGCGCCTGGTTGAATTAATCCTCGATTTGTTATTCCGAGCTGTTTAGCTGGTAGGTAAGTCATTTTATAGATGGCCGTTTCTAGGCTCATTGCTCTTTTTTCTCTAACGTAGCGACTAAGTATTTTCGGATACGTTCCTTTTCCTCGAGGATGTTTGTCTTTCAAACTCGCATCAGTGCCAATGCTAGTGTTAGGCCAAGACATAAGCTCTAGGATATCCCGCTCCTCCATGATACCGGCGATAATTAAATCCCCTGGCTCCCCAGTCCTCTCGGTCCATTCTTTTGAGGCTTTTGCGAGGCTACTAAATACTGTAACCGGATCTTTTCCGATGTCGTCGGAGATTTCTCTTAGTGTTTTCCCAATATAGTTGGGATAGGGTGCAAAGTATGAAAACAGGATACTTTCTGGCGGCGCAATTTCATTTAACGCTTTTGTTATCTCAAATTGATTTTTTGGATCTCTATCAGGAATTAGTATGAGCATCGTGCTTTGCCATGCTGTATACGGATAAATATCAGCGCTGATTATAATTCCATTGGCTAACGCGGAATCAAGTGTCTTGAGTAGTGTTGGAGCAGTGCCTAAAAGTCTGCTTGAAGCCAGTTTTAAGTGGGAAATATGTACCGGTATTTTAGCGTCCTTGCCGATATCAATAGCTTCTTGAATTGCGTCTTCGAACCATCTATCTTCGCTCCTTATATGAGTTATATATCGAGCGCCATCTGGTGCAATTGATCTGGCTAATGCGATAACCTCTTCGGTAGAACTATAAATGCCCGGTTCATATTCAAGGCCCGTGCTCAATCCCAAAACACCGGAAGCCATATCTGTCTTAAGTTTACTTATCATGCTTTTTACTTCTTGTTCGGTAGCTTCTCTCCTGTAGTCTTTGCCCAAAACAAGGTTTCTAAGAGTATTGTGACCAGAAAAAGATGCGACATTTATGGATGGTGGATTGGCCTCCAATTTGGAGAAATAGTCGCTAATAGGGTGCTTCGAGAACCCGTCAAGCCCGACGGCCACTGTCGTAATTCCTTGACTGAGCGCACTAATAGAGTCGAGCATTTCCGTGAGTTCCGCATCGGCGTGACTATGTGGATCGATGAAGCCAGGAGCCAGGATCATCCCTTTGGCATCGATAAGAGATTCATCGGGGAGGGGGGTCAATTCTCCGACGGCCAAAATTTTATCCTCCTCAATTCTCACTGCTGCTAGAAATGCATCGGCACCCGTTCCATCTACTACCATTGCATTTGTAATTAGCCACGAAGATGGACCAGGTAGGATGGGTGGTTTATTCGAGTCGCAAGCCGCAGTAAGTATCAGAGAACTTACTATCACAAAAATTTCTAAGCTTCGATTCATTTAACTAGTACTTTTTCATTGGTCCTATTTAGATCGGATCGAGTTTTACAATGAAAGACTATCTGGGTAATTTCGCGTAAAGCTCTTTCTTAGTGTGTAAAGTACCTAGTCTTACTACTGCTTTTATACTTCTGGTATTGCGAATATCCTCAAGTGGGTTTTTCTTAAGAATCACCATGTCAGCAAGCATGCCCGGTTCTAGTGTCCCTCTACTATTTTCTAGCCCAAAATAACGTGCCGGGATATTGGTTGCGGCTGCAAGTGTTTGTAAGGGGCTCATCCCTGCCCTTACAAGTGCTTCAAGCTCCTTGTGCAAGCTGGCACCAGGAGTTAAGAAATAGATTGGTGTATCAGTTCCAGCAAGAATCATGTCTTGTTTTCCAAGGTATGAAATAACGCGCCTAGCCCAAGCCATGTAATCCTTATACTGTTGAATAAGTTTTTTATCCTTTGGATTTGCTTCTTCTACCGCGATGAACACTGAATTTTTCCAGCGTTTTGCTACTTTTGCTGGAAGCTCTCTAAAAGTCGCGGTCCACTTTGGACTTGTCAGGAAAGAGTCGTAAGTTGATTCCAGCAATGCTGTCGTAGGATTATGGTATGTTTTATTGGATATATGTAGATCTAGTACATCTTTGCATCTTTGCCAGTTCAACGTATCGATTGCTTTTAACCGGTGCGCTTGGTGTGCCTCTTGCCTCAGGACACCGCCCTCTCTTTCCGCACCTGACGCTAACATAGCTTTTCGTTCTTCTAAAATTGAATCACGTTGTGAGGAGCAGGATATTTCCAGATTTCTCAAGTGCTCAATACTATTTAGCCCCAAATTCGAGACTTGCGTCGCATCCATTGTCAAAGGAATATGACCAGCCACAGGCAGTTGAAGTGCAGCTGCCCTATCGAGAATGCTAGTGAAGGTTTCGGGACTCAGCATTTCATAAGCTTTAACTAAATCTGCACCTTTTCGCTCCAGGTTATTAACTGCCTGAATGCCTTCTTCAGGGGTGGCCACGGTCTGCGCCAGTAAAGGGCGAGTGGGATTCACCCCGGTATAGATGGTAGGAACACCGTCTAGCAGTGGTCCAGCGATAAAGACCTCTGGTGCCTCGGTTAGTTTTCCATTGGCTACCGCTTTCCAATAGCGCACTTTATTGATAGGACCGCCAGTGTCCCTAACATAGGTAATGCCGCTAGCGAGAAACAAGGGGAGCATAGATGGAGCAATTTCTTCGTCATAACTGAAGTGCACATGCGCGTCCCAAAGTCCTGGAATAACATATAAATCTTGGCCATCAATTGTCTTTGTTCCGCTAGGGATGTTAATTTCAGAGCTATTTCCGATAGAAAGAATCTTGTCTTTTTCAATAAGAATAGTCTGATTTTTACGCAATCCGTTGACGGCGTCGATTGCTGTTATCGAAGCAATCGCTAGATCGATTCCACTAACAGAGGATATTGGAAATAAAATCCAAGCCAGTAGAATGACAAATTTGGAAATTATTAATTTTTGTGGCCTTTTTCCCATCTTACCACGGCTCCTTGTATGGGCGAATATCTAGTTCAAATGTCCAAGCATTTTGAGGTTGAGTATGCAGAAACCAGTATGAGTCCGCGATTGCATCTGGTTCAAGAGATCCGGATTTTCCAAGCGACTCCAAATAGTCACGAAAACGAGTTCTCGCTAGTTCGCCATTAATAACTCCATCTACTATGACATGCCCTACATGGATCCCGCGTGGACCGAACTCTTTAGCCAGTGATTGTGCTAGATTCCTCAAACCGGCCTTTGCAGATCCAAAATGTGCAAACTTGGGTTTGCCTCTCATCGATGCTGAAGCTCCCGTGAATAATAAAGAACCTCCCTGCTTTTCGAGCAGGGGTAGGGCGGCCTTTGCAGTTAAAAAACCTGATAAAACATTACTTCGCCAAAATGTCTCAAGGATCTCAGCTGTCAGGTCGGAAAAATCAATAATTTGATTATTACCAACATTGAAGATAGTGGCTTTTATCGGGCCTTTGCTTGAGGCAAGTTCAAATAATTTTGAGATCTCTTCAGGTGACGATGCATCGGCAGTTTGACAAATACATTCACCTCCATCCCGTATGATATCTTCAGAAACTAGTTCCAATTTTTCGCTCGTTCTTCCAGCTACTACTACGGTATAGTTCTCTCTGGCGAATCGTCTGGCAATTGCTGCACCAAGTCCATTTATTGCTCCGACTCCGACAACCACTGCGATATCTGTCATATTCTGGCTCTCAAACGAAATAATCCTGTTAAAAAAAATTAAGGTTCTGGATTGCCTGGGAATGAGGGGCAGGTAGGGTCGACAGGGGACCAAGGTTCGGCAGATTGACTCCAAAACGAAGAATTTATTTTCACCCATTCTCCATTATCCAATGACCCCGCTTTGATGAATCTAATATTCGGCATTTCTTCTACATAACTTATCAATTGAGAACCGCAATTTGGACAAAATCCTCGAGCGACGTGGCTGCCATCAGAGCCGGTTATTGTAAATGTCTTTAATTCGCCATTCAGTTTAAGTTTCTCAGTAGGTACCATGATGATTGTGGCCTTACCGCTGCCAGTCATCTTTCGGCAGTCAGTACAGTGGCAATGATGAGCCGACATCACATCATCTCTGTCAAAGCTATAACTCAGTCGACCGCATAGACAGCTTCCTGATGCCTGTTCGCTCATTGAAAACTCTCCCGAGTTAATTAATTTTTTAGACAATTTAATCATTGATTATACGACAAGGTAAGGGCGTACGCACAACCGGTGGAAGGGGGATTTTCACTTAGAAAAATTTTCTAGAATTAAGCAAATCTTATTTTTTTCTGGACGGGATGGAAAGAGATTTTTTTAGACAAATTTCGCCGTTTGAGATTAGATAATCAAAAAAAGCCTGCGCGGCCGGTGAAAAAATCTTGTCCGCTCGACAAATAGCATGCCAGGACCTTACTAAAGGCATTCCTCTAATATCTAAAATAGATAAGCGCTTTGCAGCTATTTCTAGGGCGATGGTATGTTTGGAGATAAAGCTTAGTCCCATTCCGGCGATAACCGCTTGCTTGATAGTTTCATTACTACTAGCTTCCATTGCTGTTTGATAATCAAACTTGTTGTCGGAGAAATAGCGTTCCATTATCGCACGAGTTCCAGACCCCATTTCACGTATGACAAAACTTTCTTTGCGAAGAGTTTTTAGCGATATGTCTCTTTCCTTTGAAAGAGGGTGGTCTTTTGCTGCGATTATGACCTGTGGATGGCTAGCGAATTTAATCGCCTTGGTTTCTACTTCAACTGGCGGCGTTCCCATGATAACCAAGTCACAGGTATTTTTGTTCAATAGGTCTATTATTTCTTGTCGATTACCGACGACAAGCTGAACATTAATCTCAGGATGTTCCGAGCGAAATGCGGATAAAATAGATGGTGCAAAATATTTAGCCGTGCTGACGGTTGCGAGCTTTAGCACACCAGTTTTAAGGCCAATCATACCATCTAGTGTTTCTTGCGTATTTCTTAGGGTGTCGAGAATAGCTGTAGCAGTATTTAAAACCGTTTCACCTGCAGTAGTAAGTTGAATGCTGCGACCAGAACGCTCGTAAAGTGTTACACCGCA